>Ga0209395_1000836_pt1 | contig 44515 bp, 45 predicted proteins | sample GOMGulsemesocosm_3_FD_184635 | JGI IMG/M metagenome (GOLD analysis project Ga0209395, IMG submission 184635) | Methane-oxidizing microbial communities from mesocosms in the Gulf of Mexico - GOM9D Gulf of Mexico (SPAdes) (version 2) | ecosystem: Environmental > Aquatic > Marine > Cold seeps... | reverse complement strand
AATCAAGCCCTTTTTATGATGGGGATTCGTCTTCGATGGTGTTCGCGGGTTATACGCTGTTAAACTTAAGGGATACTTAAGATGACTTGCTCGGCAAACAAACCAAGAGCTATGCGAATAGGCTCTTGGTCAATTACAACCGTGCTAAGAAGCTGACAGGGGCGTTCGGTAGGAGTGTGGATCCTTTTGAGACCCAACTATTCTCGCATTATTATTTCTGTGTTTTAGTTTGTTGCTGTGGTGTTTTGATCAGTTATTATTAGTCGTGGATAAAACGCTGTGTTTTGCTCACAGTGGCTTAGCTAATATAATACTATGCTTGTCTAATGTACCGCCGTACATTATTAAACCTCAGTAATACCTGTAAATCTCAAGTTATCCTAATAATAAAGCAGGTCAACTTCATGCGAAAGTTATTAGCGACTGTACTAATTTTGAACTCTCTAACCGATGGGCCGGTAGGCGCACTGATAATTTTTTCCCCCGAGGCGATGTTGCCCGATGTCAGCGCCGAGTCGCTTTTTTGGAAGCGTAACTACGGTGTAACAGCTTTGTCGGTGGCTTGTATGGCGATCTGGCTGTGGCCCAGTCGCGACGACTACAGGGCCATGGGTGTTGGGCTGGGGTATTTGATGGGCTTTCATACTGTGCTGGCGGTGGTATTAGATGTGTCGGAGGTTCAGTTGGCGGGTGCGATTATTCACACGGTTCTGGCAGCGCTGTTTATCAGTTTGTTTTTCCAGCGTGCTAAGTGGTGTGCTGCGCTAAGCACAAGTACTACGAGCGGATGTTGAAAAGTTTACGGTTGAATCTTAAAGGTATGTGTCGCCACAATGCGTGGAGCTTTTGAACTTCACGGCACACTCATTTTCCTGTTCTTAACCCGTCTTTCATGCCACAGGCTGTACCCGGGATCCCATTAAAAGGTCGCGAAGACAAAGCGGCTGCGAGCCGACGATCATCAGCAACGGTTTCCACGCTGGAAATACAGCGATAACACACGCTGCCAGCGCCCTGGTTAACAATTTCCACAGTTTAGGCTTGTCTGTATCGTTGCGATAGACAAGATAAATGCCATGCATTGCTTGCCAACAGTTGGCCCTCGTTTAACTAGTAGCCTTGTATTGAGTGCAAGATAGCTGTTCGGTAGCTAATGGACTGACCTGCCGGTGTTTTCGCGATGACCAGAGGTGCACCGAAGTCCAAATCAGCTCCACTTTCCGCGGGGCAGTTGCGGTGTGCTGAAAAAGCGCAACGAACATTACAGGCGTTGTTAGCCAGGTGTGCTGAGCCCGTTTGACCGTAGTGGCTACCAGGTCCTTGGCGATATCGCGTCACTCATGCTGCTGGTTGGTGGGGGGCGGTTTTGGCCGGTGCCGACGTAGATGAAACCCCGCTGGCCATCGATTGTGGCAGCGGAGCATACCGGCGTGCGAGAGCAGCTCAAGGGCTGTACAATAAAGTAGTGGGCTCCGGTGACTGCCGAGGTCTCTTGAGCTATATGGGCGCGCCAATAGTGGGCACCAGTGAAGGTATGCAAGGCTATCATTGAGGCCTCGATTCATGACCGCTGAGCAATGAACGCTATACTGTTAAATTCAATTCAGCTGTGTCATAGCGCAGGCTGACTGTCAGTCTAATTAACCGAACTCGAATCTAGTTCAGGCTAGCGCGAATGCGCTGGCCTACAGCGCCGCGTATGCCTAGTTTAGAGCCGGCATAGGCTTTGCTATCCAAGGCCAATAAGCTTTTCAAGCGCCCCTCGATAACCTGGTCAAAACTCTCGGGCGTTGCCACCTGATCCAAATAATTTACCGTCAGCGCCTCATCGGGACTGTACAGCTGTGCATTTAACACCGCTTGGGTCAAATGCTCGGAACCGAGTCGATCCCGGGCCATCTCGATACCAAATGTGGGCATGGTCATGCCAATGGCGGTCTCGTTGAGACCTATCTTAAACTCGCCCTGCTGACCGATACGGTAGTCGCCACACAGCAGCAGCAGCGCGCCGGCGGCTAGGGCATGACCACCGCTGGCAACAACAATAGGTTGCGGGTGCAGATAAAGTTTGAGTAGTAGCTCTGCACCGCTGTTAACCATGGCCTGTCGGGCATCGTCGCCTTTGCTCATTTCCTTGAGGTCAAAACCCGCGCAAAATACCCCGGGGCGGCCCTTTATTAGCAGCACCTTGGCATCACTATTGGCCCGTTCCAATGCGTCGCCAAGTGCCGCTATCATCGTTGGGCCAAAGGCATTGGCCTTGCCATCGTCCATGGTCACGGTGGCGATATCGTCCTGTTGCTCATAGTGCACAAATTCTGTCATGGTTGTCCTTGGTTCGTCGATTCTTTGATTGGAGTAATACTTTACCAATAGCTAAGATAGAATAATAGCCACCGAGTAATAGGGAACTTGAGAGGTAGATTGTTATTAGACACTTGCGCTGTAAAAAACACTTGTCTAAAATACTGTTTATGTGTACAGTACTTTGTAATTGGGCAGCACATGCAGATATTTAGCTTGGGTACCCACCGCAGGGACTGCGCCAACAGGTGCTTAGGGCAGTAAATAGCTTTAGCAATCAGAATTGGCCATGCCTGTGCCCAGCAAACTGTAGAGCCTTATTAACATTAGAGAGAATGATTATGGATGCCAATAAAGAGAAAGCCCTACAAGCAGCCCTAGCTCAGATTGAGCGCCAATTTGGTAAGGGTTCCATTATGAAAATGGGAGACGAGGGCCGGGAGGCCATTCCGGCCTTCTCCACCGGCTCACTGGGGCTGGATATTGCGCTGGGCATAGGCGGCCTGCCCAAAGGTCGAATCGTTGAAATCTACGGCCCCGAGTCCTCCGGTAAAACAACTTTGACGCTGAGCGTGATCGCCGAGGCACAAAAAGCGGGGGCAACTTGTGCGTTTATTGATGCAGAGCACGCGTTGGATCCGCTATATGCGGAAAAGTTGGGCGTTGATATTGACAACATGTTGGTGTCCCAGCCAGATACCGGTGAGCAGGCCTTAGAGATTACCGACATGTTAGTGCGCTCCGGATCTGTCGACGTTGTAGTGGTCGACTCTGTTGCAGCGCTGACGCCCAAGGCAGAGATTGATGGTGATATTGGTGATTCCCATATGGGTCTGGCGGCGCGCATGATGTCTCAGGCGATGCGTAAAATGACCGGTAATATTAAAAATGCTAACTGCCTGGTTATTTTTATTAACCAGATTCGCATGAAGATTGGTGTTATGTTCGGCAGCCCAGAAACCACCACAGGCGGCAACGCTCTTAAATTTTACTCCTCGGTGCGTCTAGATATTCGCCGCATTGGTGCGGTAAAAGACGGCGACGAGATTGTCGGCAACGAAACCCGGGTTAAGGTGGTTAAGAACAAGGTATCGCCTCCCTTTAAACAGGCCGAATTCCAAATCCTGTACGGCAAAGGTATTTATCGCATGGGGGAGGTTATCGATCTCGGCGTTAAGCAGGGTTTGATCGACAAGGCCGGTGCATGGTATGCCTACAACGGCGACAAAATTGGCCAAGGTAAGGCCAATGCGGCAAAGTTTTTACTCGACAATCTTGATATCGCCGAAACCATTGAGACCAAAATTCGCCAGGAACTGCTGGGCGCAAAGCCCAGCCCTGATTTAAAGATTGTCGAAGACGTTGAGGCGGCGGAATAAGTTGAGACAACGCACTGGGGTTTGCTTTCTATGCAACCCCTGAAACCCACCGATGTACGCCGGGCCGCCATGGACTTACTGGCCTTTCGTGAACACTCGGTGCAGGAGTTGGTGGAAAAGCTGAGCCGGCGTTTTCAGAAGCGCCGGAGCAACGTCTCGGGTAGTAATGTTACTAGTGGTAATGCCTTCGGTAAGAAAGCTTCTAAGAGCAAATCTCACAACAAACCATGTTCTAGCAACAAACCCTATTATGGCGAGGTTTCTGGTAGTTATGCCGGCGATGACGATTTGTCGTTTGATGAAACCAGCGGGGTTGACGAGTACTCACAGGCACAGCAACAAGAGGCGGACCTAGACGTTATTGTCGAACAGGTACAGCAGTTGCGAGCGGAGAATTTACAGAGTGATCAACGTTACGGTGAGAGCTTTGTTCGTTCTCGGGTCAACAAGGGGCAGGGGCCCCAGCGCATTAGGAGCGAGATGATAGCCCGAGGCTTGGCTGAGTCCTTGGTCGCAGAGGTGTTGGCTGAGGCGCAAGTCGATTGGGATCAAACCCTGGCCGAGTTGGCGCTGCGAAAGTACGGGAACACTGCACCCAGAGACGACAAAGAGCGGGCCAAGCGGGTGCGGTTTTATCTCTATCGCGGGTTCAATTATGAGTACGTCAAAAACCTGGAGGACTGACCCAGGCATTGATGGTAATCCCAGGACCTACCCAGCTGCGTAATCCTGTCATTCAATAAGAGACTGAACACCAGTGCTAGATGCTCATTCTAGTTGCGAATTCTAAAAGATTCAGCCTTACACTTTAAGAAAATCCGATGGAGAGCAGGTTTTCTAGAGGTTGATAAAGTTCTTCCAGATATAAAATATCCTCGCTCGCAAGTTCAATCTCTACGGCACCTACCAAGTCGTCCAGTTGTGAGATTTTGCTAACGCCCACCACAGGCGAATAGACTTCCTCTTTGCTAAGCAGCCAGGCTAACGAAATCTGCGCCGGGGTTTTGCCCAGCCGTTCGGCCACCTCACAGACTCTGTCGGCAATGGCAAAATCATTAGCGCCACGGTATAAACCCTCGGTGCGCTTGCGGTCTTGTCCCGTTGAGCGGCTGGTTGTTCCCTTGTCGAATCCACCCCTGTACGCGCCGGCCAAAATGCCCCGGGCCAGCGGTGACCAAGGTGTTAATGCCACTCCACTACCCTTACAGTATGGATTCATTTCCCGCTCTTCTTCCCGGTAAATCAAATTATAGTGATTCTGCATGGAGATAAACTGGGTCCAGCCATTCATATTGGCGGTCAACTGTAACTCGGCAAACTGCCAGGCAAACATCGAAGAGCCGCCCAGGTAGTGCACCTTTCCGGCTTTGACTAAGTCGTGAAGAGCCTCCAGAGACTCTTCGATGGGCACCTCGCAGTGGCCCGGAACACCCTGGGGATGTCGGTGTATGATCAGTTGATCGATATAGTCGTGACCCAGTCGCTGGAGACTTTTGTCGACCCCCTCGATAATATGCTTGCGGGATAATCCCCTCATATTGGGATTGTTACTCATTGGCATGGCCACTTTTGTGGTCAGCACATACTCGTCTCGAGGCAGTAGTTGCGATAATACCTGGCCGACAACTTCTTCCGTCGCCCCCAGACCATAGACGTCGGCGCAGTCAAAATAGTTGATACCCCGGTCCATAGCCGCCTTGAATATTTCCCTAGCGCCTTCGATGCCGATGGTCCAGTCGCCCTGGTGGCCCTGGCCGGGGGTGCCAAAGTTCATGGTTCCCAGGCATAGCTGCGAGACCATCAGCCCACTTTTTTTCCCTAACTGAATACTTTTTAACATAATAGGCCTCTATCCCTCATTATTAGTTTACGCGTAGAGCTGTGTTCGCGTCGTTGTACGTCAAGACTATCAGAAAGGGTCCTGCAGGCAAAACCGCGCGATCGCGGCATTCTAATTGCGCAAGCTCGTGTACAGGCTGGCAGCGGATATGGACTACTAAACAGTCTGCGTTCAGCAGCAATTTTCAGTGAATCCTCTGCGATGAATAGGGGTTTTCAGCTACATTGCACGATCATCTCGGTCGAACGTTAAGCAGACTCCGGCGGCCGCCAGCGCGGTGCACTACTACTAGCACGACCGCGAGTTAACCGGGGTGGCGTTACGAGCTATATGCCGTGCTGGCAGGCGATCTTTCGTGCTCGAACGGTGCGCGCCGGACACCTGTTATTAACGGTCTTAGCGCTACTCACCATCACTCTCGGCGAGCCGTTAACAGTGTATTTACAGGGAATGTACCTGTAATTGCTGCTGCTCGATAAAGTCGCTGAGCTGTTCGAGGCGGGCGCTGCTGGTGACAATGGCGGTGCTCGCTAATTCCGGTTGCAAATAGCGAGTTGCAACCCGTACCAAGTCTTCCTGGGTGACTGCGAGAATCGACAGACGAAAGGCGCGGCGCTGTTCGTCGGTACGCTCAAACAAGGTGTTGTGGAATGCTTGCTTGGCCTCGCCGGCGGGAGAGCCCGGTTTGTCCAGTGAACTAATCACCCCCAGTATTGCCTGTTCCAATTGCTCGGCGTCGTGCTCCGTTTCCAGTAACCAGTCAATGGAGGCGTCGAAGTCGGACAGGGTCTCGATCAGGCGCGGATCCCGGTAGGAGTAAAACCGAAAGGCCGCGATACTGGAGTCCTGACTGGCCCCTCCACCGTAGGCTCCGCCTTGTTCCCGCACCGCTCGGTGCAAAAAACCATTGCGCAGATAGCCTCCTAGTACAATAAGAGCAGGGGCATCGACGTGGTCCGCAGTAACGGTGGGGTAGGCCTTGGCGCAAAAGTTGACCTGGGTATTGGCGACCCAAAGCTGCTTTTTAGTCTCTCTGATAGGCGCTAGAGTGAAATGTGCTGCCGTCGGTACCGGCAGGGTTGGCCATAGGCTGGCGAGGCTCTGTTGGCACTGCTCAAGGCTGTCGGCCTCAGCGACAATAAGATAGCGCTTCGAGGAGGCCAATACTCGTCGGTGTATTTCGGTCAATTGTTCGCCCAGAGCCTGTAAGGCCTGATCGGACTGCAGGCTGTCGTCCAGAACTTTGATCGCTTGGATACCAGCCAAACCACTGACCTGATGGCTGAACTGAGCGATCGGGCTCATGCCACTGCTGGCGGCACTCAAGGCCAAGCCATGACCGTTGTTGGTGACCGACTGTTCTCGCCTCGCTCGCTGTTGGGAAATCAGCTCGCGCATGCGCGGGTACTCGTCGAAGCGAATACCCTCTATGGTTTGCTGCATAAGTTCGGCCTGCTGGTGCTGGTTGCGAGCCAAGGCCTTGGAAGAAAGAATGAGGTAAGCTTTGAGGCGCTGTTCGTTGTCAATGTCGCTACGCAGGGTGGTGAAGGCATTGATGCTGCCACAGACCGCGGCCTGACGGGCCTGGGTTTGTAAATAGTCCTGTTCGCCAATGCCCAGTTCGGTCAAATAGTTGCTGTAATAGGGCAGCAATGCTGACTGCTCATCGGTCAGTGCCGGCAATTCAATAAATAGCTGTTGGTAAACAAGCCCGTTAGTACCCTGGGTGTAGCTGGCAGTAGGCATGGCGCCGTGAACTGAACTGCTGCCGGTGATAATGCGAATATCTGGGGGCACGTCGTCCAATCCCACTTTGGGTAAAATGGACTCGTCGTCCTTTTGCAGTTGGCGCTTATTTAGGGCCTCGGCCTGGGTAACTAGTTGTTGTTTTTCGCTGGCCGAGAGGCCGGCCTTGATCTGTGCCAGTTTGTCCGCCTCTGCCTGTTCGCGGCGGCCCGCCAGCTCGGTATCGGGCATCATTACCAGCGTGACGCGGTGATTATTCTCTAGCAGCAATTTGCGTGCAAGCCCGGGGATAAAACTGGGGTCTTGAATGTCATGGTGCAATTGTTCTAACACAGGGTCGAGATTTAATACCGCAATGGGGTCGCCCCGGTGGGTGGCATTGCCCATCGCCGACAAAATAAGTTGCAGTCCATAGGGGTAGCCATCGCCGCCAATTTCACGCTGGTGTAATTCTAGTTGGTGTAACACCGACTGTAGCTGATCCAGTGGTACGCCCTGGTCGGCCACCTGTTGCAGCGTGTCCATAATCAGTTGCTCTATCGCATCGGCGTCGTCGCTGTTGGCGCCCTCCAGGCCGCAGACAAAAGCCAGTTCCCGCATTGAGTCCTCAAGACCGCACAGGGGGGAGGGTGAACTACCCAGCTCACTGGTTTCAAGTGCTCGCTGCAGTGGTGAGTTGCTGTTGTCCAGCAGTACGCTGGCAAGGAGTTGGGCCTGTAGCATGGCTGTAAGATCGGTGCTGTCGCCTAATAACCAGCCGACAATAACGTGGGTTTTGTTGTCACCGCTGCCCTCTTCGTTAAAGGCATAACTCTCGCTAAAACGCTGGGGCTGAGGGTAGTGTTGTTCCTGAGGTACTTGGATGTGGATGTCGAGTTTGTCGAACTGGCCCAGCGCCTGTCGTTCGAAGCGGTCTTGATGCTGTTCGGCGGGTATATCACCATAGGTCATAAAAATGGCGTTGCTGGGGTGGTAGTGACTTTTATAAAACGCTTTGAGTTGTTGGTAGCTCAATTCCGGTATGCACTCCGGGTCGCCGCCGCTATTGTAGTGGTAAGTGGTTGTGGGGAATAAATACTTGCTCAGCGTCTGCCACAAGGTGCTGGACACTGAGCTCATTGCTCCTTTCATTTCGTTAAATACGACGCCTTTATAGACCAAGTCACTCTCGGTATTGTCGGTCTCGGAAAATTCTATTCTGTGGCCTTCCTGTAAAAAGTCCAGCTCATCGAGTCGTGAGAAAAACACCGCATCCAGGTAGACATCGAGTAGGTTGTTGAAATCTTTGCGGTTCTGGCTGGCGAAGGGGTAGGCGGTCCAGTCGGAACTGGTGAAGGCGTTCATAAACGTATTCAGCGAGCGACGAATCATCATAAAGAAGGGGTCGCGCACCGGATAGCGCTCACTGCCACAAAGGGCAGTATGTTCCAGTATGTGGGCAACACCGGTAGAGTCCGTCGGCACGGTTCGTAGAGCCACTAGAAAAACATTCTCGTCGTTGTCGGCGGCCATATGGAAGTGCACAGCTCCGGTCTTGCGGTGTCGATATTCTTCGACGCTGACATTGAGTGAGTCTATACGCTGACTGCGTATCCACTCAAAAGCCTCATGGGTTGGCGGTTGTACTGCGTTGTCTTGGCTAGATGTCATGGTTGGTCCACTGCTGAATTGGCGTTGGGCATTAGGGTGTCTGCCGCCATTGTACCGTCCCAGCCGGAGTGCTGACAATCTTTACCCGGGCGGGCTAAGCCCTGGGTCATGATTTGGCTCATCTGTTGGCTGGGTGAGCCGTTATCACTAATTTGAATTGTCCTATAGTTGGCAAGGTGAGAATCATTTGAACTGTTAGCAGTGGCTGCCATGAGGGACTGTTAACAACAGCTACTAGCAGAGAATAGGGTGGTATAAAGCGTTGCGGCTAGCGGTGCTGGGGCGTACTATCTTAGCTTGGGGAATTATTTGGCCTTAATCAGGCTGGGTATGTTATATAGGACAGTGACTAGAAATGACATCGATTAAAAGGCGGCAACAGCGGTTGAAAACGACCTGCAAACGGTGTGTTCAGGCCCGCTGGCTGATGACATTTATTATGCTGTCTTCAATGTTGACTGTGCTTTACCTCAATGAATTTGCCGCGTGATTACATATCTAAAATAGTTTTTTAGACCAAAAGAATATAGTGCTTTCCTATAACAATTACCTAGAATTAACAAAAGGCTGTTACTGTTTGCAGGTGCATTCAGAACCCTTGTTAGGGTGGTTACATTGCCGCAAACAACTGTTCTCGTTATTACCGATGCTTAGTCAGTTTTGGAATACACGCTGCAAGTAAAATCGAGGACGGTGGAGCATTGGAGCTGTGTGTCAATGGCGGAGGCTTGCTGGTTGTAGGCTGGTTATCATCGCGTTAACAGTAGCTGAGAATAGCGCGAGACCGGATAGCGGGTGCAATAAAATCACGAAAAATATACAGCTCGGAAGTTCCCATTACCATCTCACTGCAACGGCACTGCTAGATAATAGCGGGCGAGCTACCAGCCTTATTGCAGTGTCCCGGAAATAGTGCGACAGTGACGGCAGTGGGGTTATTCCCCCATTAATGGTATTAGCTCGACGTACAGGAGGTGTCTATGGACTACCGCAATGGCGAGACTATCAATACCCATTTTAGAGCGGAACGTTTTTTTTGCATAAGCGGGTTGTGGTATTTTTCAACCCGGGAAAATTTGCAAGTTGGGCCCTTTGCGCAAAGAGAAGATGCGGAGTTGGAATTGATGTTTTTTCTGCGCCATATCAATGAGGGCGGGATTTACGCCAACGGTAGTATGCGGGCACCGTCACCGCCGCCACCGGTGTTTGGCTAGTTCAGCTGCAAGGTGCGCGCTTAACCAACCTACTCGCAGTATTAGTGCAAGGTGATGGGGCTGCAGCCAGTTTGCGAGATTTTCCGCCGCGCCTAGCACAGGCGATATCTGGTTCGCGTGAGCCCTTCATTTAGGGTGTTAGTCGAGTTTATTTTCGGACCATTGATAGGCTTGGAATCCGGCCTGACGCAGTAGGTAAGTAGCCAATACCGAGCGGCTGTCATTGGCCGGTGTCACCACATACAGCAGCGACCGTTTTAAGTCCGACAGACGATGTCGCAGGGCGCTAATGGGGATATTGTTGCTGCCCTCTTTGTGGTTTCCTCGGTATTCAACGGGTAGTCGCACATCGAGAATCTGTAACTGGTCCGAGCTAAAGTGCACGTCTGGGGTAAGATGCTTGACTAAATGTTGTTTTATCAGCGAGCTAAAGCTCTCTCGAGATAGACGCCCCAGCACCCCCGTCGATGTCATCACCACCGAGGCGTTGCGAATGGTGTCTGCCACCAGAGCTTCATCTCCAAAAAAATCCCCAGCTTCCAGTTCGATGGTTTTGCCTTTGAGCGGACCTTGCAACGGTGTCTGGACCAGCGCGCTGCCCTGTTTAATAATGTAGAAATAATCAGCATTACTCTGGTCTTTCACCACAACATCTCCCGCCGATACTTCGATGTCCTGTAGTTGGGCAAACAGTTGGTGGATTACGGCACTGGGTAAGTTGGCCGCCAACGGTGATTTTATAAACGCACTGTCCCAGTCTTCCGAATAATCGTCACTAATTCTCACCTCTGGCTCCAACGATAACGCCGTTGTGTTGAGGTAGAAAGCGCTGACCTCTTGGGTCCAATCCATAATTTTTTCCAACTGACGGGCATCAGCTACGAGTACCTGGCAGTCTGTACTGGCCTTGATGTTACCACTGTCTTGAAGCAGGCTTTCCAGTGAGTTGCGACACTGATCGCTTTGCTGGTTGAGGGTCTGGCGTTGGTTGAACGAGCGACGAATCTCAATAGTGCCCTCAAGTAAAAAATGAAGTTCGTTGTCTGCTTTGGATTTTCGTACAATGGTGGTGCCACTTTCAATCTGTTTCTTTGTCAGGGTGGCCGCGAACTGGGAGCGATACTTGGGTGCAATGTTTTGTAGGGCATTAAAGCGGCTCAAGTAATGGCCTAAATCGGCAGTAGCAGTGATGCTCATGGCAGTCCCCTGGGGTTGTTTGGCAATTCCAAAGCCGTGCTCTGGAGTTTCGCCATTATAACGGCTTGGCCATTTTGTAAGAGTGCACCATCGGCACTATTGCTGTCGATCAGTTCGCAAATATAGATTGTTACCCCTGCGTCGCAACAGCGGTTTCAATGGAAGTAGCAACATTATTTGGATCGATGGAGTCTATGTTCTATGTAGCAGTCAATAGCGGCGAGCAAAGAGCCAATTGGCGGGGGGGCAGGTATTGATGGTAGTATGCTGTGTTTGCTGCAGTTTTGATGACATTTTTCTTCAGTGACAATTTTCTTCAGTGACAATCTTGTGGCGAAGAGCGATTAACTACTAATTTACGGATATTTCGAGGTGCGTCGATGTCTGGTAACGACGAATTAATAAGCAAGTTAAACGGTGAAACTTCGAAAATCGCCTGGTCAGAATTACAGAAATTTTATGCCCAGGGTTTGGTGGTCGCGGTAGAGCGGCCGCTAGATTTAATCACCACCGCCGCGACCTTTAGTCAGGATGACAAAGTGCAGGTGCAGCAGTGGCTCGATGGTAAGCAGGTTTATGCGGTCGAAGATGAACAGGCGCAAGCTTGGTGTCAGCGCGATGCGATGCTATGGGGCGTGGTGGTTGCACCTTTTGTATTGGTGCAGGAACTTGCCGCCAGCGAACACTGAGCGCAGTTGTAAATGTTGCTGGGGACATTCTTAATAGGCATCGACGGTCCATTAATTGTCGGCAACATTACCTAGCATCGTAATTGGCCCATGTAGGACACTGAATATGAGCGATCAGCTGCTAGTCGACGAGATAAGCCGGCGTATGGATGACATTTACCGGCGCTGGGCCAACGGCGATGATGTGCCCCCGGCGATGGTATTTCGGGCCGAGGGTTTTATTGAAGCTGCCTGTTTGGGCGGCACAGTCAGCGCGGAAAAAGTGTTCGAGCTGATGAATGCACAGTATCAGCTGCATTTCGAAGGGCCACTGCCGGCGATCAGTGGCTTGGCTGTCCGTATATACAGTAATATGCGTCGGGCCCCAGTGTATCCCTCTACTCGCTAATGGTATCGGTACTCAAGCAATTCTGATAGGCCTTGACCGCCCCTGCCAGGCCCATGGATATAGCATCAACTGTCATCGCGTGACCGATCGACACTTCCAGTAGCTGCGGTAGCTGAGCAAAGGTGGTCAGATTATCGAGGTTTAGGTCGTGGCCGGCATTGAGCCCCAATTGCAAATCTGCAGCGACCTCGGCGGCGGTATAAAACTGCTGAAAAATTGCGTCGTAAGCGCCAGCATCGTTGTGCTTATTGTTAAAAGCCCAGGCGTAAGGCCCGGTGTAGAGCTCGATACGGTCCGCTCCCAGTTGTTTGGCCAAAGTGATTTGCTCTGGGTCTGGATCCATAAACAAACTCACGCGTATGCCCAGACTTTGTAGGTCGCTAATAATAGGGGCCAGTTGCTCACCGCTTTGGCGCAGATCGAAGCCGTGGTCTGAGGTTAGCTGTTCATTGCTATCGGGTACCAACGTACACTGCGCCGGTCGTAGAGATTTTACTAGCGGGATAAATCCGGGGTAGTCGCTTACACCCTCGCGGTCGCTACTGCGGGCTGCGGCAAAGGGATTGCCCTCTATATTGAATTCGACGCTGAGCATGGCCGCCAAATCGTTACAGTCATCGACACGAATATGGCGCTGATCTGGTCTGGGGTGTACGGTAATACCCTCTGCTCCGGCGTCGATACACAGCTGCGCGTGGTGGGGCACACTGGGATAAGTAGTATCCCGGGAGTTCCGAATAAGCGCTATCTTGTTCAGATTAACGCTCAGTGCTGCTTTGCTTGCCATCAGGGCTTACTCTCACTGGTTGTGGTGCCGGGCTTGGCAGGTTTGAGTAGCGCCGGTTTCGCCGTGTCGACTGGCGCAGGTGCCATAGCGGCGGGTCTTTTAATGCTAACTTTTTCAATAATAATAGGCTCTATCGGTAGGTTGGCGAAACGCCCACTACTTTGCACCGGCGTTTTTTCGATTGCTTGCACCACATACTGACCGTCGATAACCTGCGCAAATACGCTGTAACCAAGCTCGCCGGCGCCGGCATCGAGGGACGAGTTCATGTTGACATTGATAAAAAACTGCGCGGTTGCACTGTCGGGATCCATGGTTCTGGCCATGGCAACAGTCCAGCGATTATTGCGCAGGCCATTGCGGGACTCGTTGGCTACTGGCTCGAAGGTGGTCTTGCGGGCCATGTCCCGATTAAAACCACCGCCCTGAATCATAAAGCGCTTGATAACACGATGAAATACGGTGCCGTCGTAAAAACCGGACTGGGCATAACGAATAAAATTGGCGACAGATAACGGCGCCTGCTGCTCAAATAGCTCGATAGTGATGTCGCCCTTGGTGGTGCTGATTATTGCTAGCGGGTTGCCCGACACCTGGGCGCTGGCGCTGGCGGGAACGAGGGTCAATATTGTGGTTACGGCCAGTATTATGAAAGTAAATGTTCGCATGGTGCTATCCCTCGCGTCTGAGTAAGATTGCCTATAAAGCAGTGTTCGGGGGCCGGCAGTGGGCCTGTGGCACGTCCCATACACTATTGTAGTGCCGCCGGCTGAGGAAGATTACGCCCACTCGGAGCTTTTTTTACCGGGCCACAAGCGGGGAATAAGCAGGGTGATGATAACACCGATTAACAGTACAAAAGCACCATTGAGAAAGGCGTCGTTGGCGTTGTCATCGCGCAGGCGTTTGTGCCTGGTAGCTAGCACATCGAGGTCGTTTTTCAATTGCTGATTGTCTTCCAGTAATTGGTGGTTATCGCTATTAAGACGGATCGCATTGGCGGAAATATCCTTAACTTGTTGTAACTCCGTGCTGAGTGCGTCACTTTTTGTATTCAATCCACCGAGTTGCTTCTCGGCGGTGCTGTATTGCTCTTTGAGTTGTTGCAACTGTTTTTTCAGCGAGCCATTGGCGGTGTTCAGTCTCTTGACCTCAACCTGAGAACGCAGATACAGGTCTTTACCCGCGGGCTCAGTGCTGAGGTACTGGCTTTGTAACCAGCCGTCTACGCCGCGCTCAGTGGTCACTCGGCTATAGAGCCCATTGTCGCTGGTTTCTTGCAATAGCAGTTTGGTACCGCTGGATAGCCCTTTGTGCACAATGCGATGCTGGGTTGTTTGACCGCTGCGTAGTGGCACTTGCAGTGAGTCCCGTATATAGCGTACCTCTTGACTGTGGAGGTGGCCACAAAATGCAAATAAAAGCACTAATAGTGTAACAATTTTCAACTTGGTATCCTTGTCCTGATGGGGTGATAGCAGCGCCATCGCTATTGCTTGGCCTTGCTGCTGTCAGCGGTGTTCTACTGGGAGCGCTGTAAGTTTACCATCGCAAGCCCAAGTATAATGCTGTACTGGTACGGGGTTTATATAAATCAGTGAGAACTGCGTCCTACATGTCGTTAAATATATCTTCCGGTTTAAGGTCGGTCAGTTTTTGGATGTGGTGCAGCAGATAAAACAATACCGCCATCAGTACCAGGGTGCTAGGCAGGGCAATAACCGGGAAGCTCAGCGCGGTCATTTTACCCAGCTCTTCGGTAAATGCCACGGTGCCAGGCTCACTGACGAGAATGACTTTGGCCAGCACATAATTGAGTACTGAAGACATAAAAAATGATCCAGCTACCATCACCGAGGCATTGGCTAGTTTGCGATCAAAATGCAGTTCACTATTGTGGGCCTGCAGTGCCAGAATGACCCGGTCAATCTGAAGTATCTGTTTGTTGAATAAAAAGGTGCGCACTAGCGGATATTTGGTCCGGGTCGACAGTAGTGTGGCAATACCAAAAATAGCCGGAATGGCGGCTTCCTTGATAGCAATATATTCAGGGTCTAGTTGCAGCAAACTCATGCCTCCGGTCATCACCACGCTGAAAACACCGAGGGCGGAAAATAAATTAGTCTTGCGGGTCTGCAAATAGTCGCGAATACCGTAGCCGATCGGAAAACTGAGGGCGACAACAATGCTGTAAACTGGGCCCAGATAGTCTTCAGAGCTCAGTTTAGTCAGCACCAGGGTAGGAATGATGATATTAAACGCTAAATTTGCCAACATACTGGGTTTGGCAGGTTTGTTCGGTTTTGACACGCTGTTTCTGACTCCGTGTGGCATTAAGTGGTACTTGGCATGGTCAAATAATGCCATAGTATGCAGTATTATAAAATAACCCCCAATGGCTAAAAAAGAAAAGTCACAGGAATTCGGTAATGAATAGAAGGAATAGGTGGTCACGGTGATCGTCGATCTACACAATCACAGCAGTGCATCCGATGGTGAATTAAGCCCCGAAGATTTACTGCAGCGCGCTCAGGGTTTGGGGGTTGAGCTGATGGCGTTGACTGACCACGATACCATTGACGGCTATTTGGCACTGCGCCAGAGCGCAAGTGCAACAGCGCCGACCCTCCAACTCATACCGGGGGTGGAATTGTCCTGTGTCTGGTCGAAAATGTTGATACATGTGGTCGGTCTGGATTTTGACGCGGATAACGAGTCGCTGCGTCAGGCCTTGCTCGGTCAGCAACAGGCGCGGCGACAGCGGGCACAACTGATTGCTGCCAAACTGGAAAAATACGGTTTTAGCGGGGGTTATGATTATGCCTGCGACCTGGCCGGAGAGAGTCAGATTGGGCGACCGCATTTTGCCCAGTTTTTACTCGATAAGGGTTATGTGAGTTCTCTCAATCAAGCCTATAAAAAATACCTTGGAGCCGGTAAAGCTGGTGATGTTAAGCTGACCTGGCCGGCGATGGCTAGTGCCATTGATTGGATTGTGCGAGCCGGTGGTGTTGCTGTATTGGCACACCCATTACACTATAAAATAACCGCTACCAAAATGCGGGCATTACTGGGCGACTTTAAAGCTGGGGGCGGTCGGGCAATTGAGGTAATATGCGGTCAGCAAAATAAAGATCGCACGCAGTACTTGAGTCAATTGGCGACACAATTTGAGTTGATGGGTAGTGTTGGTAGTGATTTTCACCGCCCCGGCAGTCCCTGGAGCGAGCTGGGTAAGGCGGGGCCACTGCCCCGCGCTTGCGTACCCGTGTGGAGCCAGTTCACTGCGAGCTTGGGCAGCTAGTGCGATGAGCGGGTCGCCCAGGGGGGCTGTTTTTTGGGGCGTCAAATACGTCTCGTAAAAAGGAATAGGGTCAATGAGCCAGTTTTTTCAAATTCATCCCGAGGATCCGCAAGTTCGGTTAATTGCCCAGTCGGTGGACATTATCCGCCGCGGTGGGGTAGTGGTCTATCCCACCGACTCCGGCTATGCGCTGGGCTGCGGTCTGGGTGACAAAAGGCCACTGGAGACTATAAGGCGCATCAGGCAATTGGACGACAAGCACAATTTCACTTTGATCTGCCGGGACTTATCCGAACTGGCAACCTATGCCCGGGTGGAAAATAGTGCTTACCGGTTGATTAAAAATCATACGCCGGGGCCCTATACCTTTATCTTGAAGGCCACTAGCGAGGTGCCCAAGCGGTTGATGCACCCCAAGCGACGTACCATAGGGCTGCGAGTGCCCGACAATAATATTGCGTTGGCACTGCTGGAGGGGCTTAACGAGCCGATGATGAGCGTGAGTATGATGTTGCCTGGTGACGAGGGGCCGATGACCGATCCCTACGATATCCGGCAAACCTTGGAGCACGAGCTCGATCTGGTCATCGATGGTGGATTCTGCGGTATGGTGCCAACATCGATCATCGATATGGTTGAAGACCCTCCGCTGATACTCCGCCGCGGTCAAGGAGACGTCACTCACTTCGAGATATAACGCTATCGACGGGGGCCGACTAGGGGCGGGGCCGCCGGTGAATATTGTTGCGCGACTTGCCGCGTTGATCTCGCTATAATGATTGCTGTCCCAGGCCGGCTCCTATTGAATGGGCGCGAAAACTCACCCCCTCCTTCACGGGAGAAAATAGCGCAAAGGTTTCCAAACAAGCTGTGGAAAATGAACTATTAGAACCGTCTCAGATACCCCCTGTCGAAGCGAGTACCCTCGCGGATGCTGAGGGCCTGCCAGTCGTCGCAGGCACGGCGGACAGCCCGGGCCTGCAACAATTGCGGGAGATGGGTGCCGGACAGGGCGAGATGCCCTTTGCTGTGGTGCAGGGGCAGGCAGTTACCGAATTACCCCAAGACTTGTATATTCCTCCAGACGCGCTTGAGGTCTTTCTCGAGGCATTTGAAGGTCCGCTGGACTTATTACTGTATCTGATCAAGCGGCAAAATATCGATATTCTCGAGATCAATGTCGCCCGCATTACACAGCAATATATGCACTACGTGTCGATGATGGATACCATGCATTTTGAGCTGGCCGCAGAATACTTACTGATGGCGGCGATGTTGGCAGAAATCAAATCCCGCATGCTACTGCCTCGTTCCCACGATCTTGAGGACGAAGAGGAAGATCCCCGGGCGCAACTGATTCGCCGATTGCAGGAATATGAGCGTTTCAAGAAGGCGGCGGAAGATATCGATGAATTGCCTAGAATGGGGCGGGATGTTTACCAAGCCTCGGCGGAGCCACCAGATTTTAACCGGTCGCGACCGGAGCCGGTGGTCGAGATGAAAGAGCTATTAACCGCTCTGAGTGAGGTGCTGCGGCGAGCCGATATGTTTGAGAGCCACCACGTCGCCAAGGAAAAACTGTCGACTCGGGAGCGTATGTCACAGGTGTTGGCGCGGCTGTCCAACAATCATTTTGTCCCCTTCGTCACGCTGTTTACTGTCGAAGAAGGGCGCCTAGGGGTGGTAGTTACATTCTTGGCGGTGATGGAGCTTATCAAAGAGTCACTGGTAGAAATTGTTCAGACCGAGCCTTTCGGTCCTATTCACGTAAAAGCTAGAGCATCATGACAATCGATTCAAGTTTATTGCAACGCATTCTAGAGGGGGCGCTAATGGCCTCTGGTAAAGCGCTGTCGCTACAGCAGTTGGCCGAGTTGTTTGAGCAGGAGGAGCGTCCGGCAATGGATGTGCTGCGAGCGGCGTTGGAAGATATTGCGCACAGTTGCCGTGGTCGCGGCTATGAATTGCAGTGTATCGCCAGCGGGTATCGCTTTCAGGTGGCCCAGGATCTTTCAGTTTGGGTATCTCGGTTGTGGGATGAAAAGCCGCAAAAATATTCCCGGGCGCTGCTGGAAACCCTGGCGTTAATCGCCTATCGGCAGCCGATTACCCGTGGTGATATCGAGTCAATTCGCGGAGTGGCGGTTAGTTCCAATATCGTCAAGACCCTGTTAGAGCGCGATTGGGTGCGGGTGGTTGGCCATAAAGATGTTCCCGGTCGACCGGCTATGTACGCTACTACCCGGGGCTTTCTCGATTATTTTAACCTGCAGAATCTGGATGACTTGCCGTCGTTATCAGAAATTCGCGACCTCGATACAATGAATCAAGAGTTGGCTCTGGAAGGGGTTGATACTGAGCAGATCGACACTGTGGAGGCCAGCCTGGCTGAAGCTGGCTTCGATATGACCGGTGCTGATGACTCCCCGCTGTCCGATGCCGTGCCAGCGCCGGTTGCGCTCACAGATTCCGATGCCTCACCGCAGTCCGTCGCCCAAGGGGCTGGGCAGGACGATGACGCGCAGACCTTCGGGGAGGCTTTCAGTGATATCGAAGCGGGGGGTGAATTACTTGATGTCGACGTCGACAGCAGTGGCCCCGTTGACCCCGAATTGGCCGTGACCGAGTAATTGTCATCTATTTAGCAGAATAGATTAGCCTTCTTTGAGTCCCTGCGCTCGACCGGTGTCACCGGCGGTGGGCATCCGTGTTATGCTAGGCGCTCACCATACCGACTAGCCAAAAAGCTGTAGTAACTATGAATGATTCCCCCGCAGGCGATAAACTGCAAAAATTACTGGCCCAGATCGGCATGGGCTCCCGTCGTGAAATGGAAAAAGTGATTGCCGCCGGGCGTGTGTCGGTCAACGGTAGTGTCGCCAAACTGGGTGATCGCGCCTTCAGTCGGGACACGATACTCATTGATGGTAAGCCGGTACGCTTTGATGAAGCGGGCGGTGCCGGCCGGGTATTGGTTTACAATAAGCCCGAGGGTGAAATATGCTCGCGCAGTGATCCAGAGGGTCGGCGCACGGTGTTTGAGCGCTTGCCTAAACTGACCAGCGGCCGCTGGATAGTGGTCGGCAGGCTGGACTTTAATACCAGTGGGTTGTTGCTATTTACCACCGATGGCGACTTGGCGAATAAGCTAATGCACCCCTCTTCGGTGATCGATAGAGAGTACCTGTGCCGAGTGCTTGGCCATGTCGACGAAGCCATGATCACCCGTTTGCACGAGGGTATTTTGCTCGATGACGGTGTTGCTAAATTCACCGACATTGTAGACGGCGGCGGCGAAGGCGCTAACCACTGGTATTATGTGGCGATTATGGAGGGGCGCAATAGAGAGGTTAGGCGGCTGTGGGAATCCCAGGATATTCAGGTGAGTCGTTTGAAGCGGGTGCGCTTTGGCAAGGTGTTCTTACCTTCTAAGTTGCGTCAGGGTCAGTGGGAAGATATGCCAGCCAAGGAAATGGCAGAACTCTATGGGATGGTTAATATGGAGGCGCCGAAGCCGGTGACACTCAAGCCCAAAGAGGTGCAGAGTCTCGAGCGCCAACGGCGTAAAAATCATGGTATTAAGCACACTCAACGCTCTCGGCGCTGAGTCGTTTTTCGGGCTTTAGTCCTATAAGGACTCACGCCTGATTCAGTTCTGTCGGGCGGTTTAGTTTAATGTGGGTCGCTGGGTACTAAACAACGACTTTGCCGTAGCGGTGCCACTTGTTTTTAAGCGTTGATTGTGGATTAACAAATTAGCAGGTCGCTGGGCTCAAGTCCCAATGTGTTGGCGCTGACAACACGGTTACGGCCCTTGTGTTTGGCTTTGTATAGTGCCTTGTCAGCCCGCTGAAAAAGCCTCGACATATTGTCGTCATTCAGCAGTGATGACACCCCGACACTCACCGTAACCTTTAGTGTTTTTTCCTCGTAGGGGCAGTTTAGTGCCTCGATCGAGGACCGGATCCGCTCGCTGACGATGAGCGACCCCTGGGTGCTGGTATTACTCAGAATTAATACAAACTCTTCGCCGCCATAGCGGTAGGCTCGATAGGCTGAATCGGTATCACGACAGCATAGTGCCAACTGTCTGGCCACATCTTTTAATACTTTGTCCCCTGCCTGGTGGCCGTGATCATCGTTGACGCGTTTGAAGTGATCGATATCAACGACGACTACCGACAGGGCTTGTTTGTGTCGCAGTGCCAGCCCGACTTCTCGCTCCAGGGTGTTTTCCAGTGCCAGCCGATTACCTGCGCCGGTCAAGGGGTCTTCCAGAGAGTTTTGAATGGCTTCGCGGTACATTAAGGCATTGCGAATGGGGCAAATCAGGCAGCCTATCAGCATCTCCAGTAATCCCAGTTCCGACTCGGTAAAACGTCGTGCTCGGGTAAACAGCAGTTTACCTAGGGGGCCCTGCTGATTTTCCAGACGATAGTCGACGCTGTGCTTGGCGGACCTGCCGTAGTTAACGCTATTGTTGATGCGGGGATTGCTATACTCCAGGCTGCCCAGAGAGATGTGTTGCTGTACCTCGTCAAAAAATAGCTTTAATACCTGTTCCAGTTCTAGGCTGGTTTGCAAGAAGCTGGTCAGCTGTAGGCGCAAGTCAGTATATTGATTTTTGTCAATATGCTGTTCGCGGCTCTTGTCCTTTGCCCTGGTAGGAAAGGCGTAGGTATTGGACTGTTGTACTGTCGTTGGCATTTAATGGCCCCTCAACAAAGACTGATTATCTATCGAATTGCGGTTTGTAACCGGCAATGCGCTGAATCTAGTTTGCATTAAGCGAGATTCGTGCCAATACAGAGGGGTTGATTGTAACTCGTTGAATTTAAAGGTTATTGATATATTCTAACGGTGAGGCTGTGTTGTTTTGGTCGGCAAAAGCGGCAATACGTAGTGGCAATGTCAGATAATTGCCGCCCTAAGGGCGGGTATCTGGGGGTTGGTTTGTGCGGGGGAGTCGCCGTCGAGTTATTTTGGTTGGGCGTCTAAGGCCTGGCCAGTGATGCCGATGCTGTGCTCTCCCATCAGATACAAATAGAGCGGCATTATTGCCTCGGCCTGTGGATTTTGGTTGGGGTTTTCGCCGGGGTATGCGGTGCGGCGCATAGACGTATCAGTGGCGCCGGGGTTGAGGGAGTTGACTCGCACGTTGCTGGTATTGGCCAGTTCCTGTGCCAGGGTTTGCATCAGCCCCTCGGTGGCGAATTTAGACACGGCATAGGGGCCCCAGTAGGCGCGGCCCCGGCGCCCGACACTGGAGGCGGTAAATATTATTGAGGCGCTGGCAGCCTGTTCAAGTAGCGGTAGTAGGGCCTGAGTGAGCATAAACTGTGCATTGACATTAACCTGCATCACCTGCTGCCACTCATCGCTATTGGTCTGGGCAATAGGTTTGCGGTCGCCGAGCATTGCCGCGTTGTGCAATAGGCCGTCGAGTTGTCCGAAGGTTTGTTCGAGGCTTGCGGCCAGTTCTCGGTAATCCTCCATGCTCGCTCCGCCCAGATGTAGCGGGTAGATGGCGGGTTGCGGATAGCCCGCTGCCTCGATGTCATCGTACACCGCCTCCAGCTTGGCAACTGTTTTTCCTAGCAGTACTACCGTGGCGCCGTAGCGGGCAAAGCATAACGCGGCAGCGCGGCCGATACCGTCCCCGGCGCCGGTGACGAGAATAGTCTTTCCCGCTAGCAACTGATCAGGGCTCACATAGTGGTGGGGGTTTTCGGGGAGCTTGTTGCTGCTGTCAGATTGTTGCTCGGGCTGTTCGCTGGGCATGGGTTATTACTTCCTAGTGGTAGTGTGGAGGCTAGCGCAGCGACTGCAGTAGCGCCGGTAATTCGCTGGCGCAGTCGACGTAGAAGTCGGCCTGCCAATCTGCTGTTTGTTGCTCGTCGGCGATATAGCCATAATTGGCGACGACGGTGCGCATACCGGCATTTTTACCGGCGTCGATATCGCGCCGGTGGTCGCCAATATAAATGGTTTGCTCCGGGCTGCAGCTCAGTCGTGAACAGGCCAGTAGCAGCGACTCGGGATCCGGTTTATTTTGTTGAACATCGTCGGGGCACAGGGTGACGTGGCTTCGCTGGCTCAGTCCCAGGCGCTCGAGTAAGGGGTCGGTGTAGCGTCGGGGTTTGTTGGTGACGATGCCCCAGCGCAGCTGTTCCCGGTCCAGCCAGTCCAGCAGTTGGGTAATACCGGTAAAAGGACGGCTGTGTTGCGCAAGGCATTGGCTGTATAGCGTCAGTAATTCTCGGCGCAGCGGTTCGAAGCCGCTGTGCTCTTCGGTGATGTCGAAGCACAGTGTCACCAGTGCCCCGGAGCCATTGGACACTACCGGGCGGATGGCGGCATAGTCCAGCGGTTGGCGCTGGTGATCGCGCAACAGGCTGTTAATTGCGCTGGCAAAGTCTGGGGCGGTATCGAGCAGGGTACCGTCTAGGTCAAATAGCACTGTGCTTAACGCTGTATAGTGGTCCATGCTGGCAGTCTAGCTCGGTTTTTGTACGTGCATTAGATAATTGACGCTGACATCTTTGTCGGTCAAGCGATAGCGCTGGCTTAGTGGGTTATAGCTTAGGCCGCTAATATCTCTTAGCTCGAGGCCGGCACGACGAATCCAGTTAGCCAGCTCCGAGGGCTTGATAAATTTGTCGTAGTGATGGGTGCCTTTTGGCAGCAGTTGCAGCAGGTATTCCGCGCCGATAATACTGAATAGGTAGGACTTGGGGTTGCGGTTAATCGTGGAGAAGTACAGATGTCCGCCGGGTTTGGCTAATGCAGCACAGGCCGCCACCACCGAGCTGGGGTCGGGTACATGCTCCAGCATTTCTAGACAGCAGACGATATCGTATTGCCCTGCCTCCTGTTCGGCCAGCGCCTCCGCTGTGCATTGGCGGTAGTTTATGGTCAGCTGTGATTCGAGTTGGTGCAGTTTGGCAACGGCTAATGGAGCCGCCCCCATATCGATACCACTAACCTGGGCCCCGCGCTGCGCCATTGCTTCGCACAAAATACCGCCACCGCAGCCGACATCTAATAGTCGGCTCTCGGCCACAGGCGAGTGCAGGTCGATGTAATTCGCTCGCAGTGGGTTGATTTGGTGTAGTGGCTTAAACTCGCTCTGTTTATCCCACCAGCGGTGTGCCAGCGCTTCAAATTTGGCAATTTCTGCGCTGTCGACATTGCTACTCATAATTGTGCTCTCTGTTGCATGGATTGCGGGTATTGTACCTCGATCAGAGGGGCTCTGCGAAAAGCCAGGGGGCTATTGCTCACTGATTTTCGCCTGCCAATCTCGGGTTTTGCGCAGTACAGTGGTCTCGTCGAGTGTTGCCAATATTCTGTCTTCCATCAACAGTCGGCCATTAACCCAGCTGTGGCTGACTCGGTGACCGCAGGGGGTATAGACCAGTTGCGCGATGGGGTTGTGTAGCGGTTGTTGCTCTAGCTGGCTAAAGTCCAGGGCGATAATATCGGCCTTTTTGCCCGCCTCTAGGCTGCCCACTAAATGGTCTATGGCCAGCGCTCTGGCTCCGCCCAATGTTGCCGCCTCCAGTGCTTGCCAGTCCGCCAGGGCCGCGGCATTGCCGGACACCACTTTGGCTAATAGCGCGGCGGTGCGCATTTCAGTGAACAGGTCCAGGCTATTATTACTGGCGGCGCTGTCAGTCCCCAGGGCTATATTGACGCCCTCGCTCAGCAGGCGGTCGACCGGGCACAGGCCGCTAGCCAGCTTCAAGTTAGAGCTAGGGCAGTGAATAACATGGGCGCCGCTGTCGACGAGTAGGGCCATGTCTTCTTCGTTTAGAGTGGTCACATGGACCAATTGTGTTTTGGGGGAGAGAATGCCCAGCTTGTGCAGTCGCCGCAGCGGTCGACTGCCGTGTTTTTCCTGTTCTCCGGCAATTTCTTCCGCATTTTCATGCACGTGCATATGAATACTGGTGTCCAGCTCGTTGGCCAGGGTGGCGATTCGCTGTAATGGTTCATCGGCAACGGTATAGGGGGCGTGGGGGCCAAATACTACGTTGATCAAGTCGTTATGTTTGTAGCTGTCGCGAACCTCTAGCCCCTTGCGAATATAGTCGTCGGGGTCGCGGCCCCAGATGGATGGCGCGTCGAACACCGGAAAGGCAATCTGGGCGCGCATACCGGCACGGCTTGCCTCTGCGGCGGCGACATCGGGAAAGAAGTACATGTCGCTGAAAGTGGTGGTGCCTGAACGCAGCATTTCTGCAATTGCCAGTTGGCTGCCGTCGCGGACAAAGTCCTCGCTGACCCAGCGCTGTTCCGCTGGCCAGATATGCTCGCTGAGCCACTGTTGCAGGGGGGTGTCGTCGGCCAGGCCGCGAAACAATGACATTGCGCAATGGCCATGGGCATTGATAAGGCCTGGGCACAGCAGATGCGCAGGTAGATCGAATTGCCGTTTGGGGGCGAATTGCGCCAGCGCCTGTTGTCGGGGGAGGATGGCGACGATATCGCCTTTGTCGATGGCGATAGCGTGATCTTTTAACACTGTCTTGCTCGGTTGAACAGGTACAATCCAACCCGCACAAATCAGGGTGTCGATGGCCTGGGGTGTCATATTGGGCAAATCCGGCTGGTTGTTTTTTGCGCTCATATTGAGTATTTCTTATCTGGACGGTTGGCGAGGGGCGAGTATACCGATAATTATGGCGGCCGTCGCTCAGGCTCGTTACTGCGTGCCTTCACAGGCTCTAATTTATGCCGCTTTTTAATTATCTGAGCTGTCGGTATGGTATTGATTTATGGTATGATTTCGCTCTTAAATCCGGCTTTTACCGCCGCCATCACCGAGTCTGGTGTCAGCGGGTTATTTCGGTGAATAAACGGGTTTGGCACGACGGGGGTAGGGCGGCAAATTACAGTCCAGTTAGTAACGACGCTGGGTGCAGATTAAGTCGCGAGTATCGGTGGTAAAAACACCATCGACGCCACATAAAAACGAAAAAAACACGGTCTAGTGCTCCGCGCCGGGCTGTATATAACAGGAATGCCGTAGTTTATGGGTGAATTAAGCAACGAAATTTTACCGGTTAATATCGAAGACGAACTCAAACAGTCTTACCTCGACTACGCCATGAGCGTTATTGTCGGCCGGGCCCTGCCCGATGTGCGTGACGGGTTAAAACCGGTGCACAGGCGCGTGCTGTTCGCCATGAGTGAGCTCAATAATGATTGGAACAAAGGCTATAAAAAGTCTGCCCGGGTAGTGGGGGACGTTATAGGTAAATACCACCCCCATGGTGATTCCGCCGTCTACGAGACCATAGTCCGTATGGCACAGCCTTTTTCCCTGCGCTACATGCTCGTCGATGGTCAGGGTAATTTTGGTTCGATTGATGGCGACCGGGCCGCGGCGATGCGTTATACCGAAATTCGCATGCGTAAGATTGCCCACGACCTGCTGGCCGATCTTGACAAGGAGACCGTAGACTGGGTACCCAATTACGATGGCACCGAGCAAATTCCCGCGGTCATGCCTACTCGGGTGCCGAATTTGCTTGTTAATGGCTCCTCGGGTATTGCTGTCGGCATGGCGACCAATATTCCCCCACACAATATCAATGAAGTGGTGGCGGGCTGTCTGGCCCTGATCGACAATCCCGATATTAGTATCGAAGAGCTGATGGACTATATCCCCGGCCCCGACTTTCCAACCGCCGCTATCATCAATGGCCGTGCTGGGATTTTACAGGCCTACCGAACGGGCAAAGGCCGTATTTATATTCGCGCACGCGCTGAAGTGATTAGCAACGATAGCAATAACAAAGACACCATTCTTATCCACGAGCTGCCCTATCAGGTGAATAAAGCCCGGCTCATCGAAAAAATAGCCGAACTGGTTAAAGAGAAGAAGATCGAGGGCATTGCCGAGCTGCGAGACGAGTCTGACAAAGACGGCATGCGAGTGGTTATCGAGATGAAACGCGGCGAGATGGGAGAGGTCTGTCTCAATAATCTCTACGCCCAGACCCAGCTGGAAAATGTGTTTGGCATTAATATTGTCGCGCTGGTCGAAGGTCAGCCGAAGCTGCTCAATCTCAAGGACTTATTAGAGCATTTTGTTCGCCACCGGCGAGAAGTGGTTACCCGCCGTACGGTATATCTGTTGCGCAAGGCGCGGGAACGTGGCCATATTCTGGAGGGGCTGGCAGTTGCGATCTCCAACATCGACGAGATGATTGAACTGATAAAATCCTCCGATACCACCGCCGAAGCCAAGGAGAAATTGTCTGCCAAGAGCTGGCAGCCCGGTGATGTTATTGCCATGCTGGAACGCGCTGGTGAGGGCGCCTGCCGCCCCGACGATTTACCCGATGCTATGGGTTTTATCGGTGGCAGTTACTATCTGTCGCCGGTACAGGTGCAGGCCATTTTGGACATGCGGTTGCAAAAACTGACCGGTTTGGAGCATGAAAAATTATTAAAGGAATACTCGGAAAAGCTGGCGGAAATTGCCGAGTATATAAGCATATTGGCGGACTCACTCAAACTGATGGCTTTGATTCGCGAGGAGCTAGAAGCGATAGTTAGTGAATACGGCGACGAGCGGCGCACAGAAATTATCGATTCATTGCGAGATTTAACCGTCGAGGATTTGATCGCCGAAGAAGACCGGGTGGTGACGATCTCCCATGGTGGTTATGCCAAAACTCAGTCCCTCAGTGACTACCAGGCCCAGCGCCGGGGCGGCATGGGTAAATCGGCTACTGCTGTGAAAGATGAAGACTTTGTCGAGCATTTGATGATCGCCAATACCCACGATACTATTTTGTGCTTTTCTAATGTCGGCAAAGTGTATTGGTTAAAAGTGTTCCATATTCCGCTGGCGGGTCGCAATGCTCGTGGCAGGCCTATGGTTAATTTATTGCCGCTGGATGAGGGCGAGCGCATTACCTCCATTTTGCCGATCCGTGAGTATACACAGGGTCACTTTATCTTTATGGCCACCGCCAATGGCACGGTGAAGAAAACCGCGCTGACAGACTTTTCTCGACAGCGTAGTGTGGGTCTGCGGGCGCTGGAATTAGAGCTCGGCGACGTATTGGTAGGTACCGCTGTGACCAGTGGCGACTGTGATGTCATGTTGTTTAGTTCCAGTGGTAAGGCGGTACGTTTCAAGGAACAGGACGTTCGTGCCATGGGCAGAACTGCCAAGGGCGTTCGTGGTATTCGCATGGAAGACGGACAAAAAATGATTTCTCTATTGGTGCCCGCAGAGGGCGGGAAAATGTTGTCTGTGTCGGAAAACGGTTACGGTAAGCGTACGGAGTTTGACGAGTTTGCCACTAAGGGTCGCGGCAATAAGGGTATGATCTTTATGCAGGCCAGTGAGCGCAACGGCGATATCGTCGGCGCGGTACAGGTCTTCGACGGCGACGAGTTGATGATGATCTCTGACCAAGGCACCATGGTGCGCACCCGTATCGACGAAATTTCGGTGCTGGGGCGAAATACCCAAGGTGTTAGAGTGATACGGCTGAAAGAGGAAGAGCACGTTGTAGGAGTAGAGCGTATCGAAGAGCCCGAGCCTGAAGCGTTGGTACTCGATGCCGAATCTGACACTGACACTGACACTGATGACGCCCCGCAAAAGCACTAGGTTTTCGTTATTTCTGAGCGCGACAGGGTGAATGTCGCGCTTATTTTTTTGTTACCAGGTCTACTAATTAATAGAGGTTTTGACTCAATGACTCGCAAGTTTAATTTTTGTGCTGGACCGGCGGCACTGCCGGAGTCGGTTTTATTGCAAGCTCAGAGTGAGCTGGTGAATTTTCGCGGCGCCGGGTTGTCGGTTATGGAAATGAGTCATCGCTCAAGTGAAGTGGTCGCGATCGCCGAACAGGCGGAACGCGACTTTCGCGAGCTGCTGTCGATATCTGATGACTACGCTGTCTTGTTTTTACAAGGTGGTGCCAGCACGCAGTTTTCGGCGGTACCGCTGAATTTGTTGGGCGATAAAAACTCTGCCGATTACGTTAATACCGGTCAGTGGTCGAAAAAAGCGATTAAAGAGGCGAAAAAGTTTGCCCAGGTTAATGTGGTTGCCAGCTCAGAAAACACCAATTTCACCAGCATTCCCGATTTTGACAGCTGGCAGTTAGACCCGCAGGCGGCCTACTTACACTATACCCCTAATGAGACTATCGGCGGGGTGGAGTTTTTGTGGACTCCGGAGGTCGATGTACCACTGGTGGCAGATATGTCCTCCACTATTTTGTCCCGTCCAATCGACGTTAATAAATTTGGTTTGATCTATGCAGGTGCGCAGAAAAATATCGGCCCAGCCGGCCTGACTATGGTTATCGTGCGTCGGGATTTACTGGGGCAGGCTAGCGCGCAGTGCCCAACCATGCTCGATTACAAGACCGCTGCTGACAACGACTCCATGTACAATACGCCGCCCACCTACGGACTCTATCTGGCCGGTCTGGTATTTGCCTGGCTGAAAGAACAAGGCGGCCTGGAGGCGATGGCAGCGCTTAACAAGCGCAAAGCGGACAAATTGTACGGCTATATTAATAATAGTAACTTCTACGCTAACCCGGTTGAGCTCGCCAGTCGCTCGCTGATGAATATACCTTTTACCTTGGCCAACGCCGATCGCGACAAGGCCTTCTTGGCCGAAGCGGAGGAGTCGGGGCTGCTCAACCTGAAGGGCCATCGCAGCATTGGTGGTATGCGGGCTAGTATTTACAATGCGGTACCGGAGGAGGCGGTGGATACATTGGTTGCCTTTATGCAGGATTTCGAATCCCGCAACGGTTGAAACCATTGTTCTATAGGCCGCTGGCGCGAGCACTGCTATCGCTTCAGCGGCCCTAACTCTCTAAGTAGATAACCATGCCAGATAATAAATCCCTAGAGACACTGCGCCAGGAAATTGATCAAATTGACCGGGAAGTTCATGCTCTGCTGAACCGACGGGCGCTTTGTGCACAGCAGGTTGCTAGTAGCAAACTGGCCGATTATCAACGTCAACACGGTGAGACAGATTTGTCGAAAGTCATGTTTTACCGGCCGGAACGGGAGGCTCAGGTGTTGCAGGCTGTTATCGACCGCAACGAGGGACCGTTGGCGGGAGAGACCGTCGCCCGTATTTTCCGGGAAATTATGTCCGCCTGTTTGGCGTTGGAGAAACCGCTGGAAGTGGCTTATTTTGGTCCGGCGGGCACGTTTACCCAGGCCGCTACTATTAAGCACTTTGGTCAGTCGGTAATCAGCCAGCCGCAAGCGAGCATTGCCGCGGTGTTCGCCCAGGTAGAGTCCGGCCAGTGTCACTACGGCGTGGTGCCGGTGGAAAACTCTACCGAAGGTATGGTCAGTCACACGCTGGACAACTTTATGGATTCGCCGCTGAAAATATGTGGTGAGGTCGAACTGCGTATACAGCTGCATTTGTTGGGCAACGAGGGGGCCGATGCCCAATCCATTACCTCGATATGTGCACACCAGCAGGCGTTGGCTCAAGCCCGCAACTGGCTGGACAATAACTGGCCTGGAATCGAGCGCATTGCGGTGTCCAGCAACGCCGAGGCGGCCAAGATGGCGCTGGCTGATTCCTCGGTCGCCGCAGTGGCGGGCGATATAGCCGCAGAGCAATACTCGCTGCAAAAGTTAGCTGAGAATATCGAAGATTTAGCCAATAATACCACCCGTTTTTTGATTATTGGCAGGGAGAACATTCCCGCCAGCGGCAGCGACAAGACCTCGATTATCGTTGAGGCCAACAACAAACCCGGCGCATTGTTTCAACTGTTAGAGCCTTTTCATAGCGCTGGGGTTAGCTTGACTCGCATCGACACCCGTCCTTCCCGCACCGACACCTGGGCCTATGTGTTTTTTATTGAATGCGAGGGACATCAGCAGCAGGAGTTACTGGCGGGGGTATTGAGCGAATTGGAAGAGTCTTCCCGCATGCTTAAGGTATTAGGTTCCTATCCCAAGGCGGTACTGTAGAGGCAACCGTTGGTAGACGATCGACGGACACCCCCGGAAGCGATAATAAAAACTACAGTGTGCCGACAACAGGAGGTCGTTGATCCCGGAAGTCGGAGATTTTAATGCCGAGAGCCAGGCCCTGTATCAGCCGTGAGCAGTGCCGAGGCAGCTGTTTTTGAACAGAAGACCCCGTTAAAAAACTGCAGCACAAGCTGCGTATTACAACCCCGCAATTTTGAAACTTGATAGCGAATCGGTCGATAATGGCACAGGCTAATTTTTATCGCGATCCTGGGTGAGCTGCGCGATAGTGGTCTCGGTAAGCGTGGCATCAAAAGCACTATCTTTAGGGCCTACAGGGGCCGGCGCTGTCTACTGCCTAGCATGGAATTGCGCCCAATCGGACAGGCTGATTTACCGCCGCTGATCTCAAAAAAAGGGCTTATGTAGAGCGTGCCGGATAAGGCTCTCGCTGCCCGATTATTGCAAGAATACTAGAGGCCTGGGGCCACTGTCAGAAAGTCTATGACCACCTAGGCGTACAGCGGGCTGCTCAGGGGCGAAGTGCCGCTGATAGCAACATGACTGTGCTCGGCCTATTGCCATTGAGTGGATATTGATAACACAGTGTTTTGCCGGTGATGAGTAGCTACCACCGACGCCGGGTATACGGTTTACTGCAGTTTAGCTCGAGGCGACGGGATATAAATCAGTCGCCATAACACGTGCTTGCAGCAAGTTAATATCCCGTAGTTCTGCCCCTAGCTGTAGTCGCGCTCGTCCCACCAAGGAAAGTATTGCGGCATATCTTCAGACACTTTGTCGGGGAAATTAGCCCCGCGTTTTTCCAGAAAAGAGCTGACCCCCTCGGCGGAGTCACCAGAGCGGCCGCGGGAGAATATACCACGGCTGTCGATGCGGTGGGCTTCCATGGGGTCGTCGGCGGCCGCCATGCGCCACAGCATTTGTCGGGACAGCGCCACGGATACCGGGGCGGTATTGTCGGCGATCTCCCGGGCAATGCCACGCGCCACATCCATCAATTCCTCCGGTTTGTGCAGTGAGCGAACCAGGCCCCCTTGCAGTGCTTCTTCGGCGTCAAATACCCGCCCGGAGAAGGTCCATTCCAGAGCCTTGGGCATGCCGACGATCCGAGGTAAAAACCAACTCGAGCAGGCTTCGGGGACCATTCCGCGGCGGGTGAAGACAAAACCAAAGCGAGCGCTGTCGGCGGCAATGCGAATGTCCATAGCCAGTTGCATGGTGACCCCTATGCCCACCGCGGCGCCGTTGACAGCGGCAATAACCGGTTTGAGGCACTTGTAAATACGCAGGGTCAGCTGGCCGCCGCCGTCTCTAACGGCCTGGTGTGACCAATCGACATTGCCCTCGTCATCAATGACATCATCAATGCCCGCCCGTTTTGGCTTGTCGGAACTATCGGCAAGTTTTTCGTAGTTGAAGGTGTCGGCACCGGCGGACAAATCGGCGCCGGCACAAAAGGCGCGATCGCCAGAGCCGGTGACAATGATGGCGCGTACATCGTCGTCGGCATCGGCTCGGTCCAAGGCGTCGATCAGCTCGCGCTGCATCTCCCCGGTATAGGCATTCATTTTCTCCGGCCTGTTTAGAGTAATGGTTAAGATATTGTCATCTACCTGGTACAAAATGGCGTTATACGTCATAGCTGTTCTCATCAATTTAGGGCGAATAGGGATCGGCTTAGCAACCTTTAAAGACAGGTTCTTTTTTCTCGACAAAGGCTTTAACTGCCGCCCGGTGATCTTCGGTCTGACCGCAGTGAATATGGTGAGTGGCCTCTAGGTCTAGGCAGTCGTTCAGATCGCCTGAGGACAGTGCCCGGTTGAGATTCTCTTTCATGTAGCGATAGGCGACGGTGGGGCCAGCGGCCAGACGGGCGGCAATCTCGACTGTTTTTTCTTGCAGCAGCTCCCCCTCGCAGACCCAGTTGGTGAGGCCAAGTCGCAGCGCTTCTTCGGCATTGACGCGGTCCGACAGCAAAAACAACTCCCGGGCCTTCGCCGCACCCACTAACTGACTGACAAAAAAAGTGCCGCCATAGTCGCCGGAAAAACCGACCCGGGCAAAGGCTGTGGTCATTATGGCGTTGCTGGCCATGATGCGTAGGTCGCAGGCCAGTGCCAACGACAGCCCGGCCCCAGCGGCGGCGCCGGGCAGGGCCGCAATAGTGGGTTTGGGCATCGAGTACAGCATGCCAGCAGTGGCGCGCTGCATGACGCGCTGCTTGTGGATGGCGCCGTCAATGGAGTTATCTCCCACGGTGCCATCACCGGAGGCAGCCATGCCTTTAACATCGCCACCGGCGCAAAAGCCCTTGCCGGCTCCGGTGAGTACAATACAGCGCACGGCGGGATTCAGTTCAGCGCTAGCCAGCTGCTCTTTTAGGGCCGGCATCATCTGTGCCGACATGGCGTTGCGGGCCTCAGGGCGATTGAGGGTTAGGGTTAAAATACCGTTGTCCAAATTAGCCAGTAAGTGGCTGGTGCCGGTGTCGATTGATTGCGCTGTCATCCTAGTGTCCTTTTTATCGTATTAGTGGATAGCCGCTGATAGGCCCGCGGTTATATCAAGGCTGCCGGCTTGTTGCCCGGGTTTGCATTTAGCGCAAAATAATACCTCATCTGCCTGGGTCGGTGCATAGTTTTTTACTGGCTGTGGCCACCCATAGTGCGCTCGGGCACCACGGTGCTAGACCGAAAACCCTCTAGGGTTTATTATCATGGGCTTTGCGCGAAAATAAGTGGAGCTACAGTTGTGGATTTGAAAAATCGTATTATTGTCATTACCGGTGCCGCCGGTGGTATCGGCCGGGCCATGGCACAGTGCTTTCACGGTGCTGGGGCCAAGCTGATTGTCTGTGCTGACCTGGACGGAGACGGGGTGCAAACCGTCGCCAAGGAAGTACAGGGTGTGGGTTACCAGGTCAATGTCGCAGTAGAGAGTGAAATTGAAAACTTGATCGAATCGGTGGAGCGTGACCACGGGCCTATTGACCTGTTCTGTTCTAATGCCGGTATTGGCATTAGCGGTGGCGCCGAAGTGGACAACGACGGCTGGCAGCGTATCTGGGAAATTAATGTTATGGCCCATGTGTGGGCGGCCCGGCACCTGGTGCCGAAGATGGCCGAGCGCGGTGAAGGTTACCTGCTCAATACGGCCTCGGCGGCGGGCCTATTGTCGCAAATTGGCTCGGCGCCCTATGCGGTGACCAAGCACGCTGCAGTATCACTGGCCGAGTGGCTGGCGATTACTCACGGCGATCAGGGTATCAAAGTATCGGTATTGTGCCCCCAGGCTGTTCGCACCGCCATGACCGCCGGTGACCCCGACGGTGTCGCCGCGGTTGACGGCATGATGGAGCCCGAAGAGGTTGCCATTGCCTGTCTGAAAACTATAGAGGCTGAGGAGTTTTTAGTGCTGCCTCACAAAGAAGTGTTGGAATATATGCGCCGTAAGACCGCAGACTATGACCGCTGGATTGGTGGTATGCAACGGCTCAACGGTAAGTACACCGCCGGTAAATAAATAGCAGTGGCTTGTTAATAACAGCGGAGGATTCACCGTGGTAAATAACAAACATTTAGATCCAAAATATATCAAAAAAAGCGAGATTCGCTCTGCCGGTCGAGCCGTTCGCCCCCGGGATGCAGCTACACTTATTTTGGTGCGTCGGGACAGTGGTGAGCCCACGTTGCTAATGGGTAAACGGGCAGCTAGTCATAAATTCATGCCTAATAAGTATGTATTTCCCGGTGGCAAGGTAGACCCCGGCGACAGTCGAATAAAACCACCTATGGATTTGCACCCGGCGGTGTTGGCGCGCCTAGCTAGTGGTTGTAGTGAGAGTCGGGCGCGGGCCCTAGCGCTGGCGGCAATTCGCGAAACCTACGAAGAGACCGGGCTGGTATTGGGGGAGCCGGATACGGCGACACTAACAACGCGCTCACCACACTGGCGCGATTTTTTACAATACGGTGTTAATCCGCGCCTCGATACCCTGCATTTAATTGCCCGGGCGATTACTCCGCCCTATCGCAGTAAACGTTTCGACGCTCGCTTTTTTATGGCCGAGGCGGATCTTATACAGGGTGATATTCACCAGGCACCAGAGGGCTCCGGTGAATTGTTGGCGCTGCACTGGGTGTCGATGAGCGATGCTCTGAAACTTGATTTACCCAATATTACTCGCATGGTATTGGCGGAGGTTGAACGACGCTTATTGAATGGCCACGGTCCCGAAGACCGTGGTCCCTTTATACATTTTAAGCACGGCAAGGCGGTACACGATACAATTTAACCTGCTCAGTACAAGCAAGTAATCCACCGGCATAAAACGCATATAATAGAAGGTGTTTATACCAGTAAAGGTAAGTTGCAAAAACACTAACAATTAATCACTAGCTAATTAATCAATACACATAGAGGAAATAATCATGGCTTTAGTCGTCCCCAAAGCAGAAATGAGCAATTACATCGGCAAAGAAATGGAACCAGGTGCTTGGTTTACCATCGATCAAGATCGCGTCAATCAATTTGCCGATGTCACTGTCGATCACCAATTTATTCACTTGGACGAAGAGAAAGCCAAGATGACACCCTTTGGCGGTACCATCGCTCATGGATTCTTAACCCTGTCGCTGTTAAGCCATCTGGCTGGTGAGTCGTCGCTGGTGCCCGAAGAAATTATGATGGGTGTTAACTACGGCTTCGATAAAGTGCGCTTTCTCAATCCGGTTAGGGTAGGAAGTGAAGTGCGTGCAGTGGTGACTATCGCCGATGTTACCGAAAAGAATACCAACCAATTTCTGATCAAACAGGCTATTTCGATAGAGATAAAAGGCGAGGAAAAGCCCGCACTGATCTGCGAATGGTTGACCATGGTGGCCTGTTCTTAGAGATCAAACTCTAGAGATCTGACCTTGGAATAATGTAATTACTCGCACTACTAACAGTTATGGGATATGAGCTATGAACTTTGAATTTTCAGAGGACCAGGTTCTACTAAAAGAAATGGTTAGAAAGGTGCTGGATGATCAGTGCAGCAGTCGCGAGGTACGCACTGTGCTGGAGGGTGAAAGCCCCCACGACAGCGCATTGTGGTCGCAATTGTGTGCGCTGGGTCTGCCTGGCACCGCCGTTGATCCCGCCTATGGCGGCGCCGGTGCCGGTTATCTGGAGCTGTGTGTAGTGGCGGAGGAATTAGGTCGGGCACTGGCGCCGGTGCCGTTTTCTTCGTCGGTATTTCTCGCCGTCGAGGCAATTAAGCTGGCGGCCAGCGAGTCGCAGCGCGCCGAGTGGTTACCTGATCTCGCCAGTGGTGCCAAGCTGGGCACGCTGGCTGCCTGGGAGCAAGTGGGCCCACTGCGACCGGCCTCGGTCACTATGCGCGTTGATGGCGGCTTGCTGACAGGGCAAAAAATGCTGGTTGCCGACGGTGACACCGCCGATCAAGTCATCGTGTTAGCTAACGATGAGATGGGTAGCTCGTTATACCATGTGCAGTTGGCACACAAGGGCGTGTCCCGGACGACAGCCGCGACTATAGACCCCAGCCGCAATTTTGCCACACTGCGTTTTACCTCAGTGCCGGCTCAGCGCCTTGGGTCCGGTGGCAACGGCTGGCAGTTGCTGAATGAGCTGTTGGACCGGGCGGCGGTATTGACCGCCTTTGAGCAGATTGGAGGTGCCCAAGCGGCACTGGACATGGCGACTAACTATGCCCAGGAACGCTTTGCCTTCGGCCGTCAAATTGGCTCGTTCCAGGCGATTAAACATATGCTTGCTGATATGTACGTAGATCTGGAATTGGCTCGTTCTAATTGCTATTACGGTGCTTGGGCATTGTCTACTGGTGCTGCCGAATTGCCGCTGGCAGCGGCAACTTGCCGGGTTAGTGCCACACAGGCCTATCAGCACTGTGCTAAAAACAATATTCAAACACACGGCGGCATGGGCTTTACCTGGGAGTTCGACTGCCACCTACACTACCGTCGTTCCAATTTACTGGCGCTCACTTTGGGTGGGCCCGCGGTCTGGAAAGACAAGTTGGTAAGCCGGTTGGTAACGAATAATGCGGCCTGAGGAGGCGGACTATGAATTTTGATGACAATGTAGACGAAGCAGCCTTCCGCGCTAAAGTGCGCAGCTGGCTGGACGATAACGCGCCGAAAAAGCTGTTGCCCTATCTTGAAAAAGCTAGTTTTGCCACTCTCGACCTGGGCGACTACGACGCCAATGCCGAGGCGAAAGCCTGGCGTAAAAAGAAATTTGATGCGGGCTGGGCGTGTCTGGCATGGCCCAAGGAATATGGCGGCCAGGCTGTTAGCCCAATCGAGCGGGTGATTTGGGGTCAAGAAGAAGGTGCCTATGCTGCCCTTGGCGGTCTATTTACCATTGGTGAAGGCATGTGTGGACCCACCGTTATGGCCTATGCCGACGAGGCGCAGAAAACGCGCTATCTACCCAAGTTGGCCTCCGGTGAAGAAATTTGGTGTCAGTTATTTTCCGAGCCTGGCAGCGGTTCCGATTTAGCGGGACTGCGCACTAAGGCCGAGCCCGACGGCGGTGATTGGCTCATCAACGGACAAAAAATCTGGACCTCCGGAGCGCACTATTCAGATTTCGGCATCCTAATAACCCGCACCGATGCCAATGTCGCCAAACATCAGGGTCTAACCATGTTTTTCTTAGATATGAAGTCCCCTGGTATCGATATCCGGCCGATTAAGCAGGCCAATGGTCAGAGCGGTTTTAACGAAGTCTATTTTAACGACGTGCGTATTCCAGATGCCCAGCGCCTAGGCGCGGTTGGCGAGGGCTGGAAGGTGGCGCTGACCACTTTGATGAACGAGCGCATGTCCATCGGTGGCTCCATGCCCACCGGAGTCCCGGAGATGTTAGAGCTGGCTAGTACGCTACAGCTTGAAACTGGGCCCGCCATTGAAGACCGTGCGCTGCGTGAAAAGCTGGCGGATTGGCACTGCCGGGCCAACGGCTTGAAATACACCAGTGCCCGACTTACCAGTGCTTTGTCCCGGGGTGATACTCCGGGCCCGGAGGCCTCTATTGGTAAATTGGTGGCGGGGCCTATGATGCAGGAAATTGCCATGGCGGCGCTGGACTTGCAGGACTTGTCGGGCATGATGGTGGACCCCGCTGAGGCGGCACTCTCCGCTCGCTTGCAGGCGATTTTACTGCGCTCTCCGGCCACTAGGGTTGAGGGGGGCACTGACGAAATCCTCCGCAATATCATTGCCGAGCGAGTGTTGGGCCTGCCCGGAGACATTCGCGCGGACAAGGGTCTTGCCTTTAAAGATATCCCCACCGGGCGCTAGACGCCCCAGTATTTTCGACGGAGAACAGCAGTGATAGCTAGAACAGTATACGACAACGAGCACGAGCAGTTTCGCGAGAGCCTACGCAAATTTTTGCAAGCCGAGGCGGTACCTTTTCACGATCAGTGGGAAAAAGATGGCCAGATCGACCGCGCGCTATGGCAGCGGGCAGGGGAACAGGGCTTTTTATGCCCCACTGTACCGGAGGCATTAGGTGGGCTAGGGGCCGATTTTCGCTACAATGCGGTGGTTGATGAAGAGATGTCTGGCATGGGGCTAAGTGGTATCGGCTTTGGCCTGCACTCGGATATTACCGTGCCTTATTTGGTTAATCACGGCAACGACGAGCAGCACCAAAAATATATGCCGGGTTGCCTGAGCGGAGACATTATCACCGCTATTGCGATGACCGAACCGGGTACCGGCTCGGATCTACAAGGTATTAAGACTACCGCTATTGCCGACGGCGACGACTACATTATCAATGGATCGAAAACGTTTATTACCAACGGCCAGTTGGCTGATTTGATTATTGTGGTCTGCAAGACCGACCCCAGCAAGGGTGCCCGGGGCACCAGCTTGATCCTGGTGGAGAGCGGTACCGCCGGTTTTGCCAAGGGTAAAAATCTGGAAAAGCTGGGGCTCAAGGCGCAGGACACTTCAGAGCTGTTTTTTGACAATGTGCGAGTACCCAAAGCTAATTTATTGGGCCAGGAGGGCATGGGCTTTGCTTATTTGATGCAAGAGTTGCCGCAAGAACGGCTCAATATCGCCATCGGTGCCATGGCTAGTGCAGAGTCGATACTCAATCAGACGGTGACATATGTGCAGGAACGCAAGGCCTTTGGCAGCCCCATAGCTACCTTTCAAAATACCCAGTTTAAGCTAGCGGAGATCGACGCCCAGCTCACCGCGATGCGAGTTTTTGTCGATTGTTGCCTGGAGTTGCACCTACGCGGTGACCTCGATGCGGTTACCGCGGCCAAGGCCAAGTTGCTAACCACCGAGCTACAAGGAAAGGTCATCGACGAGTGCCTACAGTTACACGGTGGCTACGGTTTTATGTGGGAATACCCAGTGGCCAAAGCCTACGCTGACGCCCGGGTGCAGCGTATCTACGGTGGTACCAGCGAGATAATGAAATTAATTATCGGTAGAAACTTACTGGGCAGTTGAATATAATTTAATTCAACTCTATTGGCGCTCCCGCCGCTGTTGACGGCGGCGCCATTTCTTCACCGTAAACCTTTAACAGCACAACAGTTTAAGAGAGAACAACATGGATATAGCAGGAAAAGTAGCTCTGGTCACCGGCGGTGCCTCAGGACTGGGAGAAGCGACAGCAAGAGCGTATATCGACAAGGGCGCCAGAGTTGCGATCTTCGATTTAAATGCCGAGCGTGGCAATAATTTAGTTGCAGAGTTGGGGGCCGATAAGATCAGCTTTCACGAGGTCAATGTCAGCGACGAAGAGTCGGTAACTGCGGCTATTGCTAAGGTGATGGAGTTATACGGAGCCCTGCATATTTGTAATAATTTTGCTGGTATTGGCAACCCGGAAAAAACCTATGGGAAAAACGGAGCACACTCCCTCGATCGCTATAAGCATGTGCTCAATGTCAATCTGATCGGCTCTTTCAATGTTGCCCGTCTGGCCGCCGAGCAAATGGCGAAAAATGAGCCCTACGACCAGTACGGCGCTCGCGGTGTTATAATCCACACCGCATCGGTTGCCGCCTACGAGGGGCAAATCGGTCAAGTAGCCTACAGTTCGTCCAAGGGTGGTATTGTCGGCATGACGCTGCCGATGGCCCGGGATTTGGCATCGGTCGGTATTCGGGTCAATAGCATTGTGCCCGGTTTGATTCTGACCCCGTTGCTGGCAAAATTACCGGATCAGGCCAAACAGGCGTTGGAAGCCACCGTGGTGAACCCCAAGCGACTAGGTCGCCCTGAGGAAATTGCCCATCTGTCGGTGATGATGGCTGAAAATGAATACCTTAACGGCGAGTGTATTCGTCTTGATGGCGCTATTAGAATGGCCCCTCGCTAGTCTAGGTCTATGGCATAAAAACCACGGTAGTACCGTGGTGAGCCCTTTATTATAGGGGCGTAAGCGCTTAAAATAGGGGCCTTTAGCGACTTTTCTGGTCGCCTACGGCTTTTGAGGCCCCTTCATCAATACTTTTCCCGTCCCCCATATTCTCCTGCTCGACTCCGGTGTCGGTGGTTTGAGTATTGTTGAGCATATTCGCCAACAACTACCGAGCGCCGCGATTACCTACTTGGCGGATAGTCGTTATTTTCCCTACGGCCTGCTGGATGAGGGGGTGCTGCTGGAGCGGGTGGCTAGCCTGATTGAGAATACCCTAGCACGCAGCCCGGCCGATTTAGTGGTGATAGCCTGCAATACGGCAAGCACGCTGGTGCTGCCAATGTTGAGGGCGCGCTTGGCTATACCTATAGTGGGTGTGGTACCGGCAATAAAACCCGCCGCCACTCTCAGCGGCAGTAAGGTCATCGGTCTATTGGCAACTCCCGGCACACTTCGCCGGGAGTACACAGCGGAGCTGATTGAAGAATATGCACCCGATTGTGAGGTGCTGTCGCTGGCCTCTAACGACTTAGTTGACGTAGTTGAGCGCGCGATGGCCGGTAAGCCTGTGCCAAGCCAGTGTTATCGGGATATTTTACTTCCGTTTTTGCAACACCCGCGGTTTGAGCAGCTCGATACGTTGGTGCTGGCCTGCACCCACTTCCCGTTGGTGCACAGCGAGCTGGAAGCGCAGCTTCCCCATGTTAAACACTGGGTGGATTCCGGCAGCGCCGTCGCCCAACGCGTTGCCTCATTGCTTGCACCGGCACAAGCCGGAAGAACCGGCAATTCGGACTATGCCAACAAGTTATTGTTAACCGATTTGTCCAAGGCCGGTAGCTTTGGCGAAGCGCTAGTAGGCCGCTATGGTTTTACTGGCATAGTGCGGTGGGATTTATAACTGTGTTCTGGCCCAGCAGCACTGTACTGTTGGCATGCTAGTGGCTACGATTATTGTTGATGCTCATCGTTATTTTCGGTGTTTATCGATGAGCACATCGGCCTTCGAGCGCAATTTTTTCTTGTTGCGAATGGCGGTGAAGGGATCCGTTTCGCCGCCCTGCGGTTTATCATCGCTGCAGCTAATACGGGAGGCGCTTTTCGCGGGTTCAGCGGTCTTATTAACCGGGTCGCTGTCGTAGAAAAAATATACGGTGAAGCCAGCCAGCCAGGCCAGCCATTTCAATACAAAGGATAGACCCAGGCTATCGCCGCTGCCGGCAAGCTCACGATAGGAAAGATAGTCTTGGTGAATAATAGCAATCAGCCAGCAGTAGGTAATGAGAATGACGGTGGCGACAATGCCTGCCCGGTACTTTTTCCAGATTAGGCTTAGCGCGGTCACCTTTAGCAAGTTATTTAGCATACTCAGAACCAGCTGAGTCCGAACAGGGCCAGTACTGCCAGCAGGCCCTTATCTCGATAGGAACTTTTGATCCGATCCTCCTCTTCCTTGACGACAATCTCCAGGTCCTCTGGGCTGAAGTCTGCCACAGTCCTACCGGCCACAATTATACGGGTGCGGGCAGCGCTAATCGCTTTCTCGCGAATATAAGAATGGTACTTTTCCGGAATATAATCGAGTGACGGCTTTTTCATAGTGTTATTTCTTCATGCAATACAGGCTCGCAGCCGGTGGCCAGATTAGGTCAAAGTGTAGCCCACCGGCCGGTGGCAAGCTAGCCTTGGAGCTGTCCAAGGCGGGCCTTAGTACACTGCGCAGACTAAGGCGTGGATTTAGCAATCGCTAACTATTGTCCCTGATCAGTTCGGCCACCAGTACCGGGTCTTCCATCGGGATAAAATGGCTGTGCCCCGGCAGGTGTTTATCCACAGCATTGCTAAAGTGGGAGGCCAATTCGGGCCAGGTAGGAGAAAAGCTAAAACCCTGCCGCTGGCTGGGATCATCGGGCAGCTTCGCGCGTACTACCAATACCGGCACAGTGACTGTGCTCACATCGTCCAATATATGTCGATCCGAAGATAAAGTGACATAAATACTGGCCTCAAAAAAGGGGTCGCAGGCGAGTACTAAACCGTCGCCATCGGCGGCGGGTAGCAGGCCGTAGTTACAGTAGTCGCGCAGTGCCTCGGGGGTGAATAACGAGTAGGGCTCACGGGATGAAAAGCGGTCAATCATTTGCTGTGCCGAGTCAAATTGATTGCGCCTACGGCCCATATTAGCTATGGATTGGGCTTTTTCTTCGGCACTTGGCGCCGCGTCTTGATAGCGTGCGGGGTCGACAATAACCGGGTCGATAAGAATAAGGTTTCTGAACAAGCTCGGCTGTGATTGCGCCACGGCGGCGGCGGCTGAAACGGCCACATAGCCGCCCATGGAGTGTCCCACCGCGACAATATCGTCCAGCTGTAATTGGTCCAATACCGCCAACAGATCTTCGCCAAATTCTTTCCAACTGTCGTAGTCACCACCGCGACTGCGGCCGTGGCCGCGCTGGTCGACGGCGATAATGTGGCGGTCCCCTAGCAGCGAGACCACCTGATCCCAGCAGCGCCCGTGAAAACCAGTGGCGTGAATAAGCAGTAGCGTGGGTTGAGCTCCGCGAAAGTTGCGGCCCCATTCGAAGACGGCAATGCGCTGGCCATTGGCTTCAATATAGGATAATTCGGGTTGGTCTGGCATAGCACTACCTTGTTTACAGTGATGGCTTGTTGGGTGGAATTGGGCCCTATGGGGTTTGCAATGGCCTGCCAAGTGCTGGCGGCGGTGGCTATTTTAATCAGTGTTTGAGTGGCAGGTCTAGGGTAAATTTACAAATGTGGCCGATGGCACTAAGTTCAAGCGATTGTTACAGGAACGGTCGATCGCGGTATTTTTTATTGTTGGCTTGGGATATGATTAATGGTTACTTGTTTGCCTAATAATGGAGGAAATTATTATGACCCTAGGTGTTATCGCGCGATTAACTATTAAAGAAGGTAAAAACGACGAATTCGAGTCGGTATTCAAAGAGATGGTAGCCGCGGTTCGAGCTAATGAGCCGGGCTGTAACTTTTACGACTTACACCGCAGTAAAGAAGACTCCCAGAGCTATGTTGTATTAGAGCAGTACGCTGACAAAGATGCGATGAAAGCCCATTCCAGTTCAGAGCATTTTAAAACTATCGGTGCCAAGATGGGGCCTTGCATGGCCAAAGGTGCTGACATTGAAGTGATGGAAGGTGTCTAGTTCTATTTTCAAGCTACTTTTTAGTTATGCTTTGAAGCCTATCGCGACGCGATAGGCAATTTTTACACCGATTGTCTAGCGTGCTTTTAACGGAATATCCTGGGCTTTGTCGTCTGGGCCAACCAGGGATATAGTAAAACTATCGCCGCTCTTAGAGTAACCTAGACGTTTTAAACCGCCGCTGGTAACCGCTTCAAAACCGACGCTATGCTCACCAATTGAGACTAATTTCATCGTCGTCGCTCCATGTGCCCGGGGCTTGTATCCGGCGTCCCACTGCTGAATATGCAATTCTAGGCTATCGCCTTTTTCTTCGATAACAATCAATTCGATCATGCTGGTTTTGCCGCCACCAGACATTCTAACGAGTGCGGCGATTGATGCATTGCCCGCAGATGTCCAATTTTCTTCCAGAGTCATGGGTCCAAATGCTACCTCGTAGGAACCGGTCATCCAAGTCAGGTCGGCGATGGTGGCCTTGACACTGTCACCGTGGTGAGCGGCCTGAGACAGAGGGGAAGCCAGTACCAATAGTGCAACAGATAGCAATGAAAGTAGTTTCTTATACATAACAAATTCTCTTATTCGTTTTTATAGTTTTGTTGTCGTTTTATTTGCGCCACAGCAATCTAGTTAGAGCGCTACCTTGTAGCGCTTACGTCGCCAGAATAGCTTAGCCGCCTATTTGCAACAGTTCTACCCAGTTGCCATCGGGGTCGGCAATCATCGAGATTGTGACACCGGGACGGATATCGGTTGGTGGTACCGCTACTTTGTAGCCTGCTGCCGCACACTCCTCGGTGGCCTGTTTGAGATTGTCGACGGAAATAGTGAAATAACGGTAGCCAGTGGCACCGCCAATGCCGCCCGGCGCAGCCTCAGCTTTGGGCTCGCGGCCGTTGGTAACGATTTTCAATGTGGTTGTGCCACAGGCGAGCTGAGTCATATGGCCGCCACCAGGCATGTCCATCTCTCCCTTTACACTGAGTCCAAGTGTGTCGCGATAGAAGGCCAGCAGGGCCTCGGCATCTTTAGTGACTATTCCCAGGTCGATAGAATCTTTAGTAATTGAAATCGGCATTGCACTCTCCGTTGAGTTTAAAAAAGGGCTATAGATTTTAAAAAAGCTACTCTAGCACGGAATTGGGCAATGCTCTAGGCAGCTAGTGTCAGCTAAGTTCGGGCTCAGATACTGGTGTTGGGGACTGGCATTGGACTTGATAAGTGATCCACTATCTGCACTTGCTTATAGCTTATTCCTAACTAGGTCGCGGATAATAAATCGCGCCGGGTTCAGGCCTTTGGCCATTTCGCTGCTCAGCGGCGGTGGGTGCCGGTTGATTTGGGCAGCTAGTAATTCGCTACACAAAGGGGTTGA
>Ga0209395_1000835_pt1 | contig 44536 bp, 39 predicted proteins | sample GOMGulsemesocosm_3_FD_184635 | JGI IMG/M metagenome (GOLD analysis project Ga0209395, IMG submission 184635) | Methane-oxidizing microbial communities from mesocosms in the Gulf of Mexico - GOM9D Gulf of Mexico (SPAdes) (version 2) | ecosystem: Environmental > Aquatic > Marine > Cold seeps... | reverse complement strand
GACGAATGAAACCAAAACCTTTTGCGTTATTAAACCACTTCACTGTACCGTGAGCCATACTTCAACTTCCTTCTATATTCATCGGTAATTAGGTATGCTTGCCTAAAAGCATTAACATAAATATATTGTGACTAAAAAATAGCCACTGTTTTAAATCGTAGATAATATATAAAAATTGTCAAGTAAATTTATAATTTAATCAGTTTTTTAATATTATTATTTTTTGCAAATCTTCAAGCAAAATCATCAGGTACAGACTAATATAAAATTATGAGTAAGTGGAAAGAGTTAATAGACAATCAAGAAGTTCTAGAAGAAGAGGTGGTTGAAAAATTTGAAAAGCCACCTATGTATACTGTTATCTTATTAAATGACGATTATACCCCAATGGATTTTGTGATAGAGGTATTATGTCAGTTTTTTAATATGAATTCAGAGCAAGCAACGGACATAATGTTAGAAATTCATTATAAAGGAAAAGGTAAATGTGGAACTTTTACCTCTGAAATTGCAGAAACTAAAGTTGATCAAGTTTGTCAACATGCCTTAGAAAATGAACACCCATTGCAATGTACAATGGAAAAAGCGTGAAGTCGCATGGTTAAAAGTGGAGTAGTCTATGCTAAATAAAGATTTAGAAATTTCGTTGAATATGGCTTTCCGTCAAGCCAAGGACTCCCGTCATGAATTTATGACGGTTGAGCATTTGTTATTAGCTTTATTAGATAACCCCTCTTCAATTGAAGCCCTCAATGCTTGTGGCGCCGATATGGGGAAAGTTCGTAAAGAATTGTTAGATTTTATCGCAGAAACTACGCCTGTTATTCCAGAAGGTGAAGTTGAGCGTGAAACCCAGCCTACTTTAGGATTTCAACGTGTATTACAACGCGCTGTTTTTCATGTGCAATCATCTGGAAAAAGTGAAGTTACAGGATCAAATGTTTTAGTGGCTATTTTTAGTGAACAAGAATCACAAGCTGCTTATTTTTTGAAAAAATCTGATATTAGTCGTTTAGATATAGTTAATTTTATTTCTCATGGTATTTCAAAAATAGAACATATTGATGCGCCACAAACAGCTGATGAAGTACATGTAGGTGAAGAAGAACCTCGTACCATCGATAATTTTGCCACTAACTTAAATGAAGAAGCCAAGAAAGGTAAAATAGATCCGTTAATTGGTCGTAATAACGAGTTAGAAAGAACGTTACAAGTATTAAGTCGCAGACGCAAAAATAACCCATTATTTGTCGGTGAAGCAGGTGTTGGGAAAACTGCAATTGCAGAAGGTTTAGCTAATTTAGTTATTTCTGATGATGCTCCTGAGTTTTTAGCTGAAACGATTATTTATTCTCTAGATATGGGCGCGTTGCTTGCTGGTACTAAATATCGTGGTGATTTTGAAAAACGCTTCAAAGCCCTATTAAAAGAATTAGAAGAAGATGGCAATGCAATATTGTTCATTGATGAGATTCATACCATTATAGGGGCGGGAGCAGCCTCTGGTGGCATGATGGATGCCTCTAATTTAATCAAACCATTATTATCATCTGGTAAGTTGCGTTGTATGGGCTCAACGACCTATCAAGAATATCAAAGTGTTTTTGAAAAAGATCGCGCGTTAGCTCGCCGTTTTCAAAAAGTAGATATAGTTGAGCCGAGTGTTGATGATACAACTAAAATCTTACACGGTTTAAAAGAAAAGTATGAATCACATCACGGTATTCGCTATACGAATAAAGCATTGCGTGCTGCAGCACAATTATCAGCTAAGTATATTAATGAGCGTTTTCTTCCTGATAAAGCAATTGACGTTATTGATGAGGCAGGGGCTAAACAACAGTTAGTTGCCGCATCTAAGCGTAAAAAGGTGATTAATAATAGTGATATTGAATCTATTGTAGCAAAAATGGCTAGGATCCCTGAAAAGTCAGTTTCATCAACAGAAAAAGACAGTTTGAAAATGTTAGACCGTAATTTGAAAATGGTTGTTTTTGGTCAAGATCATGCCATTGACGAATTAACTTCGGTAATACGCCTATCTCGGGCTGGTTTAGGTAGCGAACAAAAACCGGTAGGTTCGTTTTTATTTGCTGGTCCAACAGGGGTAGGTAAAACAGAAGTTACACAACAACTAGCAAAATCTTTAGGTGTTGAACTGTTACGTTACGATATGTCTGAGTATATGGAAAAACACGCTGTCAGTCGTTTGATAGGTGCTCCTCCTGGTTATGTTGGTTATGAGCAGGGTGGTTTACTGACTGACGCTGTAATAAAGCATCCTCATTCTGTGGTGTTGCTAGATGAAATTGAAAAAGCCCATGAAGATGTTTACAACATTTTATTGCAAGTCATGGACCATGGTACTTTAACTGATAACAATGGCCGTAAAGCTGACTTTAGAAACATTACCTTAGTTTTGACAACTAATGCTGGGGTTCAAGAAATAGCGCGTCAATCTATTGGTTTTAAACAGCAAGACCAAAGTATCGATGCAATGGCTGAAATCAACAAAACCTTTTCACCAGAATTTAGAAACCGTTTAGATAACATCGTTTGGTTTAATCATTTAGATGAAGTTGTCATTCAGCAAGTGGTTGATAAATTCATCGTTGAATTACAAGCATTACTTGATGAAAAAGGCGTTTCTTTAGAATTAACCAAAGATGCAAGGAAGTGGCTTGCAATTAATGGTTATGATAAATCAATGGGCGCTCGACCTATGTCACGATTAATACAAGAGCACTTAAAGAAACCTTTAGCGAATGAATTGCTTTTTGGTGAGCTAACGCAAGGTGGTGTGGCAAAAGTTGGTGTGAAAAAAGATAAACTCGTCTTGAGCTATATTCAGAAAAAAGAATTAGTAGAGCACTAAAGGTATGTTTTAACTTTTAGTTTAGTGCAAGGAAGCACTTTCTTAAAGCTCCAATCAAGTTAAGAGAAGAAATAAAAAAGCCCCGTGAATTTTCATTCACGGGGCTTTTGATTTTATATTGTTTAATTATCTAGCACGGAAAATAATACGGCCTTTTGATAAATCATACGGCGTTAATTCAACCGTTACTTTATCGCCCGTTAATATGCGAATGTAGTTCTTACGCATTTTTCCTGAAATATGTGCCGTTACAACATGACCATTTTCTAGTTCAACGCGGAACATAGTATTTGGTAAAGTATCAAGTACTGTACCTTGCATTTCAATATTTTCTTCTTTCGCCATTGGGCGCTAAACCTCTAAAGTTGTGCATAATACCAATTCCAATAAGTTTATTCTCACGTAGTGAGAGTTAAAGGTTTGGCATAAATAAAAATCTGCGCAGATAATGCCGAAAACGTGATGAAATGTAAAGCTATAGTGTTATTTATTTACGGTATGCCAATAGTTTTCTGATAATACTTGATGGGGGAAGTAACGATTTTTGTAATTCATCTTTTTACAGTCGTCAATTTGATAGCCTAAATAGAGAAATTCCTTCTTCATTTCTTTAGCTAATGCCAATTGACTTAAAATTGAAAACACACCGAGTCCATGACGATTATAATTAGGGTGATAGAAGGTGTATACGGCTGATAAAGCGTCTTTTAACACGTCGGTGACTGCAACACTTATAAGTTGTTGTTCATACCAAATTTCAAGATACAGCTGCTGGGTAATATGGCAATCAATAAAACTGTTGTATTGATCAACAGTTGCAGGGTACATAGATCCATCTTGATGAAGTGTATTTATATAGTTTTCATATAAAGAATAATAAGTCGATTTTTGTTGATGAGAAACTTTAATCTTGAAATGGATATTTTTTTTCATATTACGCTTTTGACTTTTTGAAGGTGTAAAGTCATTTGCTAGAATACGAAGGGATTTACATGCAGAGCATAGTTCGCAATGAGGTCGATATATCTGATCGCCACTGCGTCTAAATCCCTGTGCCATTAACCAAGCATAATGTTCGCCATTTTGTAAGCGTTCGTCTGTAGCGACTAATAATCGTTCATGCTGGTTTGGTAAATAATTACATGGGAATGTCTGAGTAATACCTAACTGAAAATTTATGCTCATATTAATATTATAGTGCTAGTTCGCGAGGTCGCCAAAAATCGAGAGGCAGCTCAATAGCTAATGCTTCTTTTTGTAAAGCCATGTAGCTAGCACGAGGTACTTCGACGCAGCCCATATCTTGTAAAAATGGATTAAGCATTTGGCAATCAATAAATTGAATATTTTGGCTTTTTAGTAATTGATGCAAGTAGGTCATTGCTATTTTCGAAGCATTACTTTGCCGGTAAAACATAGACTCACCTGAAAAATAGCCATTAATTGCGACACCGTATAAGCCACCCGCTAATTCATCATTCATCCAAACTTCAATAGAATGAGCAATACCATGTTTGTGGAGGTTTTGATAAGCATTAAGCATATCATCAACTATCCAAGTTTCTTCTTTTCTAAAAGGAGCGTCTGCACAGTAATTAATGACACGATCAAAGGCTTTATTTAAGGTCACTTTAAACTTTTGCTGATTAATTACTTTTCGTAATGTTCGGTTTATGCGTAAATGATCAATGTGAATAATGCCACGAGGCTCAGGGCTCCACCACATAATGGGTTCACCGTCACTATACCAAGGGAATATACCTGAACGATAAGCTGACTGTAATCGCTTAACTGATAAATCACCGCCAATAGCAAGTAAGCCATTAGGCTCTTTTAAAGCATTTTTTAGGGGAGGGAATGCCAGATTATCGACTTCGAGTAATTCGATAATCTGGTTATTCAAAGACTAAGCGCCTTTGGCATCTAAATAACGCTCAGCATCAAGCGCAGCCATACAACCAGCGCCCGCAGAAGTAATTGCTTGACGATATATATGATCAGCAACATCACCGGCAGCAAAAACGCCTTCAACACTGGTTTGTGTGGCGTTACCACTTGTACCACTTTGAATCGTTAGATATCCATCTTTCATGTCTAATTGATTTTTAAAGATATCTGTATTTGGTTTATGGCCAATTGCAATGAAACAGCCCATAACGTCAATATCTTTAGTAGCGTCAGATTGAGTTTCTTTTAATCGAACGCCGGTAACACCCATTTTATCACCTAAAACTTCATCTAAAGTTTGGTTTAAGTGCAATGTGATATTACCATTTTTAACTTTTTCGTATAAACGGTCAGTTAAAATCTTTTCAGATCTAAAAGTATCACGACGATGTACTAAATGTACTTCAGAAGCGATATTTGATAAGTAAAGTGCTTCTTCAACAGCAGTATTACCACCACCGACAACGGCTACTTTTTGGTTACGGTAAAAGAAACCATCACATGTTGCACAAGCTGAAACACCTTTACCCATAAATTCTTCTTCAGAAGGCAGACCTAAGTACTGAGCTGACGCGCCTGTACATATAATCAGTGCATCACAAGTGTAGCTGCCAGTATCACCTTTTAAGGTAAATGGACGACTAGAAAAATCAACTTCATTGATATGGTCAAAGATAATTTCGGTATCAAACTTTTCTGCATGCTTTTGCATACGTTCCATTAATGCCGGACCTGTTAAGTCATCTGCATCTCCTGGCCAGTTTTCTACTTCAGTAGTCGTTGTTAATTGTCCACCTTGTTGCATACCAGTAATCATTACTGGTTTTAAATTTGCTCGTGCGGCATAAACTGCAGCTGTGTAGCCTGCAGGGCCTGATCCTAAAATGAGTAACGGGCAATGTCTTGCTTCGCTCATGTATAACTCCAAAATATGAAAAAATAATTAATAGCTTATTGATTGGGATTTTAAGCAAAGATCTCAAGAGGGGGAAATGTTTTTTTGATAAAACTTTTTTATAAGTGCAATGTTAAATGTACAGTGACGGCATATAAGGAATTATATGCCGTCGAATAATAGCTATTTTACACCCAACTCTTTTAACCTTTCTAATAAATAACTTTTTTGAGTATGACGCTCAGATAATACAACTTCATCCCGTGGATGAAGAAATAATGGCAAGGAAATTCTAGACTTTTCACTTGCTTTACCTGAAGGGTTAATGACGCGATGACTTGTTGAAGGGAAATAACCACCAGAAGCCTCTTGCAACATATCACCAATGTTGATGATAAGATTTCCAAAGTCGCAAGGGACGTCCATCCAAGAACCGTCTTGTTTTTGAACTTGTAAACCAGGTTCATTAGCTGCGGGTAAAATGGTCAATAAATTTATGTCTTCATGAGCAGCGGCTCGGACAGCACCGGGTTCTTCATCCCCTTTAAGTGGTGGGTAATGTAGAATTCTTAATAAGGTATTTGGTGTATCTTTAATCATACTAGAAAGTTTTTCTGAATATTTAGAAGACACATTTTCAGGGCTATACTTCTCTACCCAATCAAGTAACTCTGCAGCTAGTTCTGAAGCATCAGTATAATAGGCAAGTATTTCTTCTTTTAATGCTTCTGGTATTCGTCCCCAAGGATAGACATGGAAATACTCTTTGATGTCTTTATGGGCATGACCTTTTGCTGTTTCGGAGATCTCTGACGAAAAGTAACCATCTTGCTTTTTTGGATCAAAACTCATTTCATGTTTTTCGTTACTGAAAAAGTATTGCTGCCAATTTTTATATATAGATTCAACAGACTTTTGCTGGATAGGATGATTTATTAATACGCCAAAGCCTGTATCTCTAAGACTTTGAACAAATAATTTCCCTGCATCTTTATCTTGATAGTCGACAACTTGAATTTTCATGATTGATTCCATATTGTTTAATTTAGTCATGTGATACGAAATATAACATATCCTAACCAAATGGTCAGCTTTAAGATTTAAAGTAAAAAAAACCTCTGTGAAAATATCACAAAGGTTTAGTTATTTAATTATAAGTCTATCTTGTGACAATTATAATGTATTAATAGCAACTTCAGGGGCAACGTAATCGTATCCTAAAACGTCAGCAACAGGTTTGTAAGTGATTTTGCCACCTAAAACATTTAGGCCGTTCATTAAATGAACATTATCAAGCATCGCTTGCTTAGCACCTTTGTTTGCAAGTGTTACAGCAAATGGCATGGTTGCGTTAGTTAGTGCCATTGTTGAAGTACGTGCAACACCACCTGGCATATTAGCTACACAGTAATGTACAACATCGTCAACAACATACGTTGGTTCTTGATGTGTTGTTGCTTTTGAAGTTTCAAAACAGCCACCTTGGTCAATTGCAACGTCAACAACTACAGCACCTTTTTTCATCATTTTGATGTGTTCTTTAGTTACTAATTTAGGTGCTGCAGCACCTGGAATTAATACTGCGCCTATCACTAAATCAGCTTCAACAACTAAATGATTCATCGCATCAGCAGTTGAATATACTGTTTTTAAACGACCATCAAATTCAGTATCAAGTTGGCGTAAACGTGGCAAAGAACGATCTAAAATAGTAACGTCTGCACCCATACCAACAGCCATACGTGCAGCTTGAGTACCAACAACACCACCGCCAACAATTAATACTTTAGCAGGAGCTACACCAGGAACACCACCTAACAACGCACCTAAACCACCTTGAGCTTTTTCTAGGGCATGAGCACCAGCTTGAATTGACATACGGCCAGCGACTTCAGACATAGGAGCTAATAAAGGTAATCCACCTTCAGCAGCTGTAACGGTTTCATATGCGATACAAGTTGCGCCTGATGCTACTAATAGTTCTGTTTGCTTTGGATCTGGTGCTAAATGCAAATAAGTGAAAAGGATTTGGCCTGGGCGAAGCATCTCACATTCAACAGTTTGAGGTTCTTTTACTTTAATGATCATTTCAGCGGTAGCGAAAATCTCTGCTGCTGAGTCAATTATTTTTGCTCCGGCAGCTATATATTGCTCGTTATCAAAACCAATTGAAGCGCCGCCGTTATTTTCTACGATAACTTCATGGCCATTAACGGTTAATTCTTTCACGCCAGCAGGAGTTAAACCAATACGGTACTCATGGTTTTTAATTTCTTTAGGAACACCAATAATCATAATCTTCTCTCTTTTTATATAACTGTTGTAATATTTGTGGCTATTATAGGGAGTTATTCTCGAATTAACCTATCGTAATATCTGAAAACGCGATATATTGTGCTAATAAACTAGGTAATTGCAGTGGAACGTAAAATGACCAGCCAAAATAACAAAAGTCTTGACCGTATAGACAGAAATATTTTAGTAGAATTACAAAAAAATGCTCGTTTATCTAATGTTGAATTATCTAAAAGAGTAGGTCTTAGTCCAACGCCTTGTTTAGAAAGAGTAAAACGTTTAGAAAAAGAAAATTATATTAAAGGATATCAAGCAATACTTAATCCCGAAAAGCTTGAGTCTGCATTACTTGTTCTAGTTGAAATAACATTATCAAAAACCAGCCCAGATGTTTTTGACGACTTCTCTAAAGCAGTGCACGAACTTGATGTAATTCAAGAGTGCCACTTAGTCTCTGGCGACTTTGACTTCTTACTTAAAACACGAGTTGCTGATATGGCTGCATACCGTGAATTGTTAGGAGATACTTTACTACGCCTTCCTTCGGTAAGCGAAAGTAGAACCTATGTGGTCATGGAAGAAGTGAAATCGACTAATTATTTACCAATTAAACGTTAAATTAAGAAAATGACTTGAGTTAGGCATTAAAACATTTAACTCCACACAATATTTTGCTACTTTACTGTATATAACAACAATAGATTTTCCGTGGCTACTATATTGTCTTTACATTCTTCAAAATTAAATGGCGTACAACGACTACTTGAAGCGGGTTTGTTAGTTTCTTGTCTTTTTGCCATGTTCATAATGTTAGCGCTTTTCAGTTTTGATCCCGCAGATCCCGGTTGGTCGCAAACAGGCTATCAAACTCCTATTCGTAACTTAGGTGGGGCAGTTGGTGCCTACCTTTCTGATTTGTTATTGAACCTTTTTGGCTTTATTGCTTATACCTTGCCATTTGTAACTGCTGTTATTGGTTGGTTATTATTTCAAAAATACCACAGATTAATTCAGCTTGATTATTTAACTTTAGGTTTAAAATTAATTGGTTTCATTCTTTTCTATATCGGCATAACGTCTATAGCTAGTATGAATTTTGATGACGTTTTTTACTTTTCTGCAGGAGGGATCCTTGGGGATGTATTAAGTAATACTGTTTTGCCTTATTTTTCTTTTGTTGGTAGTACTTTGTTATTTCTTACATTTTTGTTTTCAGGTTTTGTTTTATTAACCGGTTTTTCTCTCATCGCTTTTATTGACACAACAGGGGCATTCACTATTCAAGCTGTTCAATATTTGTTATCAACCCCAAAACAAATTAAACAGCATTTTGGTGATCTGAAAAGCTCAAAAGAAAATTCAACCATTATTCTTGAAGACAAACAACAAAATGAACCGCCTATAGCAATAGCTGAAATTGAGCCGATCTATAACAATGAAATAGAAGATCTCAATGAAATAGAAAACAAAATTGAAAATGAAAATGAAACAGATGAAGTTAATCACGCATTTCATACAATAACAGAACAAGAGCACGATGATATAATTGCACCAAGTAAAAACGACCTACCATTCGAAACAGAAGAGGAAGTTGAGCATTTTGTTGCTATCGACGACCTTATCGGAGAACCATTAGCGTTTAATGTACAAGAACATGTCAACGAAGAAGAATTAACAGCAGCATTTGAACAGATTGAACCTATTGTCGTAGAAGAGCCGGTTAGTTCAACACCGACGATAAATGACCCTACTCAGAGATTGCCTTCTCTAGAACTATTAGACCGCCCCGACAGAACTAAAAATCCAATAGATGAAAGTGAACTTGATCAAGTTAGTCGTTTAGTCGAAGTTAAGTTATTGGAATTTGGCGTGAAAGCAGAAGTTGTTGGGGTATTTCCTGGGCCTGTTATTACGCGCTTTGAATTGAATTTAGCGCCGGGTGTTAAAGCAAGCAAAGTTAGTGGATTATCACAAGATATTGCTCGTTCATTATCGGCTAAAAGCGTTCGTGTTGTTGAAGTTATAGAAGGTAAGTCGGTAATTGGTATTGAATTGCCAAATAAATTCAGAGAAACCGTTTTCTTTACTGATGTAATATCTGCTGCCGATTTTGCAGAGTCTAGCTCTCACCTTGCTATGGCCATAGGTAGTGATATATCTGGTAAACCTGTGATAGCTGATTTGGCTAAAATGCCTCATTTACTTGTTGCAGGTACAACGGGTTCAGGTAAGTCAGTTGCAGTTAATACTATGATTGTCAGTATTTTATATAAATCTACCCCTGAAGATGTTCGGATGATCATGATTGACCCTAAACAGGTTGAACTTTCTGTCTATAACGGCATACCTCATTTGTTGGCTGAAGTTGTGACTGACATGAAAGAAGCCGCTAATGCTCTGCGCTGGTGTGTAGGGGAAATGGAACGTCGTTATAAATTAATGTCTGCTTTAGGCGTACGAAACCTAAAAGGATTTAATGAAAAAGTAACCAAAGCAATAGAAGAAGGGGAGCCGTTAATAGATCCTTTATGGCAACCCAATGATGCTTTTACCCAAACACCGCCGTTATTAGAAAAATTGCCTGCTATCGTAATACTTGTTGATGAATTTGCTGACATGATGATGGTTGCGGGTAAAAAAGTTGAAGAGTTGATTGCGCGCATTGCACAAAAAGCGCGCGCTGCTGGTATGCATTTAATTTTAGCTACTCAACGACCTTCTGCAGATGTTATTACAGGTCTAATTAAAGCCAACATTCCTACTCGTATGGCCTTACGGGTACAATCTAGAATGGAGTCTCGTATTATTCTAGATCAGCAAGGTGCAGAGCAATTACTTGGCATGGGAGATATGTTTTATTTACCACCTGGCGAAGCTGTATCAATACGAGTACATGGTGCGTTTGTTAACGATGATGAAGTACATGCCGTCGTAAAAGATTGGAAATCTAGAGGTGCCCCAGATTATGTTGACGAAATATTGTCAGGCGATAGCGATAATGAAATTTTACTGCCTGGCGAACAAGCAGAAAGCGAAGAAGGAGCGGAGCTTGATACTTTATATGACGAAGCCGTTTTATTTGTAACAACAGGCCGACGTGTATCGATATCAAGTGTGCAACGAAAATTTCGTATTGGTTATAATCGTGCAGCACGTATTGTTGAAGACATGGAAAATCAGGGTGTTGTTAGTTCGCCCGGCCACAATGGTGCACGAGAAGTATTAGCGCCACCCCCGATAAAAGATTAAGGATTAAGTAGTGAATTTTTCTCTGAAAAAAACAGCCATAATATCATTATGCACGGTTGTGTTAACGGCAAACGTTTGTACTTCAGCTTATGCTTTGCAAACTAATCAAACAAGTGAACCTAGTAGTTTGATATCTAAAAACCTTACTAATGCTAAGTCTGCATTAATGGCAAAACTTGCCCGTATTCAACATTTTTCTGCTGATTTTAGCCAACAAGTACTTGACGCTGATGGCAACGAATTACTGAATGCATCGGGTACTCTAGCAGTAAAAAAACCTAATTTAGTTCACTGGAATACTGCCGAGCCTGACGAGTCTTTAATTGTTTCAGACGGACAAACTTTGTGGTACTTCAACCCGTTTATAGAGCAAGTCAGTGCCTTCCTTCTCGACAAAGCCCTGATGAATACACCTATTTTATTATTAACAAGTAGTGATCCTGAACTTTGGCAACATTATAGTGTGAGTTCGATGAGTGATAATAATTTTCTTATTCATACGAATGATAATAACTCACAGGTGAAGACCTTAGAATTACGTTTTAAAGACCACACTGACAGGCTAGATAGTTTTACCATATTAGATGCAACAGGCCAGTTAAGTACGTTTAAACTTTCGAAACTTGATCAAAATGTTACACCTGACACCACGCTATTTAAATTTATTATTCCTGAGGGTGTTGAGTTAGATGACCAACGCTAGTGACTCAACGAACGGTTCATTGCCTTTAGACTTTGCCCAAGAAGAAACGCTAGATGGTAGCTTTCAGCCTTTAGCTGCAAAATTGAGACCGTTAACTTTAGCTGACTATCAAGGACAAAGGCATATTCTATCGCCAGGCATGCCGTTAACAATAGCTATTGAACAAGGTAAATGTCATTCAGTTATATTTTGGGGACCGCCAGGTACGGGAAAAACAACTTTAGCAGAGATCATAGCAAGTCATGCAAATGCTGAAGTAGAACGCTTATCCGCAGTAACGTCTGGAATTAAAGATATACGCCAAGCAATAGAAAATGCTAAGCAACGCTTATTGCATCAGCAAAAACGTACAGTATTATTTGTTGATGAAGTGCATCGTTTCAATAAAGGGCAGCAGGATGCTTTTTTACCTTTTATTGAAGACGGAACAATTATTTTCATTGGCGCAACCACCGAAAATCCGGCCTTTGAGCTAAATCAAGCCGTACTATCTCGAGCACGTGTTTATACATTAAAAAAACTAACGCGTGATGATCTGACTATTATTTTACATCGGGCTTGTAAAACCGAGCAAGTAAACCGAAAAATATCTATCGAACTTGATAATAAAGCGCAACAGCAGCTATTAACTTTAGCTAATGGCGATGCACGGCGTTTACTAAATGTGTTTGAAAATTGTCTTGATATTCTTTCCGGTGAAAGCAAAACCGTTACCTTAGAAACTGTTGTACAAGTAGCAGGTAATAAAATAGCTTTATACGATAAAGGAGGCGATGCGTTTTACGATTTGATCAGCGCATTTCATAAATCTGTAAGGGGAAGTTCACCAGATGCCGCACTCTATTGGTATGCTAGAATTTTAGCTGGTGGTGGTGATGCTTTATATGTCGCACGGCGGTTATTAGCTATAGCTAGTGAAGATATTGGTAATGCAGATCCCCGTGCAATGCAATTAGCAATAAATGCTTGGGATACTTTCCAACGGGTTGGACCAAGTGAAGGGGAACGTGCTATAGCACAAGCAACCGTTTATATGGCATTGGCACCTAAAAGTAACTCAGTTTATATGGCGTTTAGTCAAGCCAAAGAGCTTGCTAAAAATACTTCTGAACTTGATGTGCCTTTTCATTTGAAAAATGCGACTAGTAGTATCACTAAAGAGCTAGGGCATGGCAGCGAATATCGTTATGCTCACAATGAAGACAATGCATTTGCCGCCGGAGAGTGCTATTTCCCCGAGCCACTTAAAAATACTTCATTGTATCACCCGAGCGACCGGGGCCTAGAGAAACAGTTAAAGGAAAAACAAAATTATCTTAACGAATTAAACCGCCGTAGTAATGAGCAACGTTATGACTAATACTATCAGTACTTTTTCTTTATACCTATTTGTTGCCCTCGGCGGAGCATGTGGAGCGAGTTTAAGGTTTTATTTTTCACAATTAATCTTAAATTGGCTCGGAAAAGGTTTCCCTTTTGCGACGTTGGCGGTTAATATTTCCGGCTCGTTAATCATGGGCACTTTATATGGGTTAATTGAAAATGGTGTAATTGAAGTTAGTGTTTACCGAACCTTAATAGGTATAGGTTTTCTCGGCGCATTTACCACTTTTTCAACTTTTTCCCTCGACACCTTACTATTAATGCAGCATGGTGAGTTTTTAAAGGCCATGATAAATATATTACTTAATGTCAGCTTATGTTTATTCGCAGCTGGCATCGGACTCTATTTAGTTACTTTTGCGAGCAAATAAATGAGTCAAAAACACTTAAAAGAAATTAAACCATTCAACTTGTAGATGTGAACAAAAATGCTGGATCCAAAATTATTTAGAAACGATATCGAAGCCACTGCGGCTCAATTAGCTAAGCGTGGTTTTACCTTAGACACCGCTTTATTAATACAGTTGGAAGAGCAACGAAAAGCTTTTCAAATTAAAACACAAGAATTACAAAACCAACGTAATACTCGTTCGAAATCAATCGGTCAAGCGAAAGCTCGCGGTGAAGATATACAGCCATTACTCGCTGAAGTTAACCAATTAGGTAGCGATTTAGACGCAGCTAAAGCAGAGCAGGATGAAGTTTTAGTACAAATTAATAATATCCTTTCTGCTGTACCAAATTTGATTCATAGCTCAGTACCTGAAGGGGCGAGTGAAGACGATAACGTAGAAATTAAACGTTGGGGAACTCCTCGTGTTTTTGATTTTGAAGTAAAAGATCATGTTGATGTTGGTGCAGGTCTGGGTAAAGGTTTAGATTTTGAAAGTGGCGCTAAACTCGCTGGTACACGTTTTGCTGTATTACGTGGTCAAATTGCGAAAATGCATCGTGCACTCGCACAGCTTATGCTTGACGTTCATACCGAAGAGCATGGCTACCAAGAAATGTATGTACCTTATTTAGTGAATCAAGACTCATTATACGGTACTGGACAATTACCAAAGTTTGGTGAAGATTTATTTCATACAGAACTAAGCAGTAAGAAGTTTTCTTTAATACCAACTGCGGAAGTGCCATTAACCAATTTAGTACGCAATGAAATTGTTGAAGAAACAGAATTACCTATTAAAATGTGTGCACACACGCCATGTTTTAGAAGTGAAGCTGGCTCTGGCGGTCGTGATATCAGAGGTTTAATTCGTCAGCACCAGTTTGATAAAGTTGAAATGGTTCAAATCGTTAAACCTGAAGATTCATTGACTGCGCTTGAAGCCCTAACTGGCCATGCAGAAAAAATCCTCGAAAAACTCGAATTACCATATCGTACCGTTGTTTTATGTACTGGTGATATTGGCTTTAGTTCGGCTAAAACCTTTGATATCGAAGTATGGTTGCCAGCTCAGAATACTTACCGTGAAATATCTTCATGTTCTAGTATGGGCGATTTTCAGGCACGCCGAATGCAAGCACGTTTTAGAAACAGTGAGACCAATAAACCTGAGTTGTTACATACATTAAATGGCTCTGGTTTAGCTGTAGGTCGTACTTTAGTTGCTATTTTAGAAAACTATCAGCAAGCTGATGGTAGTTTAAAGGTGCCTACTGCTCTACAACCATATATGAATGGCTTAACGCAAATAGGCTAAATAGGCTTAAAAAATTAATGAAAATCCAGCCATTATTGGCTGGATTTTTTTTGTCTTAAATCTACAGAATAAAATTCTTGATTTGTTACATGCATAATTTAAGCAACTTGAATTTAGTTTATCGTCGTATATCAATATAAATTCGTGATTAGTCGAAATTTATTTTGAACTGTCTGGTCTATAGACTTAAGGTGTGAGATTAATTACAGGTGTGCTTTGTTTAAAAATTTATTGATTCAAGTCGTTGTCTTTTTCGCAATATTTCAAGGCCTCTCGATGATCAGAGAAACGAGTATGCTTACCACCGGAGAAGCTCTCGCCAAACAGGATATATGGTTAAAAACTTTAGATAATAAAACAATAGCACTTACTAATATCAACAAAACAACTGTTGTTTATTTTTTCGCTCCTTGGTGTGAAATTTGTCATGTTAGTATTAGCAATTTACAGTCTTTATATGAAAAAAACGAACATATAAATGTTATTGCAGTAGCGCTAGATTATATTGATAAAAAAGAGGTATCTGAATTTACAAGTCAACATCAATTAACTTTTCCAATCGCATTAGGCTCAGAACAAGTTAAATCTCAATTTAAAGTAAAAGGTTACCCCAGTTATTATGTGATAGACGAAGAAAATACCATTATTGCTAAATCTATGGGGTATTCATCTGAAATAGGACTACTTCTTCGAACACTTTAACGTATATTACTTCTGATCCTTATCGTGTTTGTGTACACTGTTGCTATCATTTTTAATACAGTAGATCCTGTCATGCAAATTTCATCAAACTTTGATAGTGGAAATATCCGCGTTCTTGACGCAACCGATGCCAATAACATCCAACTTGAGATAGTTAAAGACAATCAATCAGACTTCTATCAATGGTTTCATTTCAAACTTCACAATACCGAACGTTGTGAGCATACTCTCCATTTAATGAATGCTTCAACGTCAGCTTACCTTGAAGGCTGGACAGATTACCAAGCTGTTGCTTCTTATGATCGTGAACATTGGTTTCGTGTACCAACAGAGTTTGATGGTGAAAAACTGAGTATTACATTAACTCCTGAGTTCGACTCTGTTTATTTTGCTTATTTCGCACCTTATAGTTATGAGCGCCATCAAGATTTGCTTCATCAAGCTCAATTAGATATTGACTGTCAATTGGAAGTCTTAGGTCAAACACTCGACGGTCGTGATGTATCAGTTCTTAAAGTAGGAGAAGAAGGCGAAGGTAAAAAAGTTATTTGGTTAACTGCTCGTCAACATCCGGGTGAAAGTATGGCTGAATGGTTTATGGAAGGTTTCATTGATCGTTTGTTAGATGAAGACGATGGTGTTGCACGTTCACTCCTAAATAGTGCGGTCTTTTATTTAGTCCCTAACATGAATCCTGATGGTTCTGTACGTGGGCATTTAAGAACTAATGCTGTTGGTACTAACTTAAACCGAGAATGGGCAGAGCCTTCGATGGAACGTAGCCCTGAAGTTTACTTAGTGCGAGAAAAAATGTTAGCAACAGGCGTTGATATGTTTCTTGATATACATGGTGATGAAGCATTACCTTTCAACTTTGTTGCTGGTTGTGAAGGGGTACCTGCTTACGATGCTAAACATCAAGCATTAGAAGAGAAGTTTAAAGCTATTTTATTAGCTGTGACCCCTGAATTCCAAGATGACAAAGGTTACGATAAAGATGAACCAGGTCAAGCTAATTTGACGGTTGGCGCTAATTGGGTAGGCAACAACTTTAAATGTTTATCTTATACCGTTGAAATGCCATTTAAAGATAATGACTTACTACCAGATCACAGTGTTGGTTGGTCTGATAACCGCAGTAGTTTGTTTGGACGGGATTTCTTAACGGCTATTTATCATGTTATTGGTGAATTACGTTAATCTGAAAACAAATTTTAATTTCACTTAGTTTAAGGAGCCGTGCCTTTTCATCGCTCCTATATGAGTGAAAGTCGAACAATATTCAAAACAAATAAAAACAAACAAAAATATAAAAATAAACTTTGGAGTATCGTGTGCAAGAAATTGTTAATAATATTAATAGCTACATATGGAGCGATTATTTAATTTATCTCTGTTTAGGAACAGGTGTATTTTTCTCTCTTTTAACTCGCTTTGTGCAAGTTCGTCATTTCAGAGAAATGTTTCGCTTATTACTTTCAGGTAAAAGTTCGGATAAAGGGATTTCATCATTTCAGGCATTAGCTGTGTCACTTTCCGGTCGTGTAGGCACGGGTAATATTGCTGGTGTTGCTGCTGCTATCGGCTTTGGTGGTCCAGGTGCTGTTTTTTGGATGTGGATAGTTGCCTTTTTAGGTGCTGCTACTGCTTATATTGAATCAACGAATGCACAAATATATAAAGAAGAAGAAGATGGACAATACCGAGGTGGTCCAGCGTACTATATAGAAAAAGCGCTTGGCCAAAAATGGTATGCATGGATTTTTGCCTTAGCAACCATACTTGCTTGTGGTGTGCTATTACCTGTTGTGCAATCAAATGGTATTGGTGATGCTATGGTCAATGTTTTTGGTACAGGAGGCTCAGTAAATTCATTTATGGGTGACCTTGCTTTAACAAAAGTATATGCCGCTGTCTTCATTGTATTATTATTAGGTTTTATTATCTTTGGTGGTGTTAAGCGTATTGCAAACTTTACTCAAGTTGTTGTACCGTTTATGGCACTAGCTTATATCATTATTGCTTGTACGATCATTGCTTTACACATTGATCAATTACCAAATATTTTCATGTTAATTATCACAGATGCCTTTACACCAATGGCCGGTATTGGTGCTGCTATAGGTTGGGGTGTTAAACGTGGTGTTTATTCTAATGAAGCAGGTCAGGGTACTGGTCCACATGCTGCAGCTGCAGCCGAAGTTGATCATCCTGCACAGCAAGGTTTAGTACAGGCATTTTCTGTTTATATTGATACTTTATTTGTGTGTTCTGCAACAGCATTTATGATTTTAATTACTCAGTCATACAATGTTATGCCAGACGGCACAACCAGTTTTGTTGTACAGAACCTTGCAGATAATGTTGTTATAAATGGCCCCGCTTTTACTCAAATTGCAGTAGACAGTGTATTAACTGGTTTTGGTAAACCTTTCATTGCAATCGCATTGTTTTTCTTTGCCTTTACTACAGTACTTGCTTATTACTTTATTGCTGAAAATAATGTTTCTTACATTAACCGCACGATTAAAGTCCCTGCTCTTAGGTTCTTATTGAAAGTTGTTCTTATGTCAGCTGTTTTCTATGGCACTGTCGCACAACCAAGTGCAGCTTGGGGCATGGGTGATATTGGCGTTGGCTTAATGGCATGGTTAAATATCGTTGCAATAATTGCTATTTTCTTTATGTCAAAGCCTGCAATTAAAGCTTTAAAAGATTACGAGCGTCAGCAAAAAGAAGGTGTAAAAGAATATACTTTTGACCCGAAAGCACTAGGTATTGAAAAAGCTGATTTCTGGGAAGATCGTATCAATAAATCCAAGTAACTGAGTGATTATTTGATCGGGCTTTATATCAGCCAAATAAAAAGGTAATTTCCTTTGAAAAACGTCTTAATAGACGTTTTTTTTTGTTTAAAATTAGGTAGAATATTGCTACTAATTATTTTATAAAATACCCTCAAAAAATGGCTGTAATCAATTGTCCAAACTGTAAGAAAAAGATTTCTGATAAAGCAAAGTCTTGCTCCCATTGCCAAATAAATTTAGTGAATATAGATGCAGATCAAATCGCATCAATGAAAAATACACACAAAATTAAACAGTCACAAAGCTTAATGAATCATTCATTTTTTGCCATGTTACTTTTTTGTGGTGGCTTTTTATTTTTATTTTGGAAGGATGCTCAGCCAGGAACATGGCAATATATCAGCAGTATAAGTTCTGCGGTGATAGGATTTATTTGGTATATCGCAACTCGTGTACGTCTATTACTACTTAAATATAAACATTAAGGTTGTTATTAAACAATGGATATTATCTCATTAGTCGACAATATGTCAGAAGATATGTACTTACGGTTAAAATGTGCTGCAGAAACAGGTAAATGGCCTGAAGGAACAGTTGTAGATCTAGCTCAAAAAGCGTCAGCACTGCAAATCACCATGGCGTATCAATCAAGACATTTGAACTCAGATGAAATATTAACAGTTGGCGCTGATGGTCATATTGTTGATAAAACCAAACGCGAATTGAAAACACAATTCGCTAACCTTAACGATAACCCCGAAAACAACATTGCTAGGTTCTCCGATTTATGATTTTCTCAAATTTTTTCAAAGCAAAGTGGCAGCACAAAGACCACAACGTTAGACTTACTGCGATCAATACCGAACTATCGGCGAATGAAACTGATGACATTGTAATATTAACGAATTTAGCCGAAACCGATAATAACGAATTGGTCCGTCGTGCCGCACTTATTAAAATGGCTAACTTTGTTATCTGGCAAAAAAACAGCATTAATAACGATAATAAAAAGGTGCGAGAATATTGCATCAAACAAGTTGAAAAAATATTGCTAGGTCAGCACGAAATATCTATAAGTAGCGAAGACAAGCTTGAGTTGCTGAAAAAAAATAACAAATTACCGGCATTAGATCTTTGGTTACAAAACGAGATACAGCCTGATGTTGTTATCGCTCTGTTTGAAAAAATCAATAAACCACAATTAACCCTTTCTGTTTTTTCTAATAAACAAGATGAAAATATTCAAAACTATTTACTTAAGCAAGTGTTAACGGTTGAGGTTTTAGAAAAGTTACTTAAAAAAGCATGTAACGCTGAAATTAAGGCTAACATCGAAGAAAAAATAAGTCGCTTACTTGCACTTGCCGAGAAGCCAGAAAAAATTAAAAAAGCCGTTCAGTTAATTTTATCTAAATTACTTGCTTTAAAAGACACCAATGAATATCAACAACTAAAAACAAAGCAAAGCATATTAGAAGAACAGTGGAATGAGTATCACCAAGAGTTTAGTTGTCTAACATCTGCTGAATGTGAAAATTTTAATACGAAATACCAAGATATTAGTAAACAATTAGCAAAACATTTCGCTCCATTGCACGAAGCATTTGAACAACAAGTTATCAAAGATAAATTAATTGAAGACAAAAAATTAACGAGTCAGCGCTTTAATCAACAACTTACCGTACTTAATAAACAAATAACCACAACTATTTTCGAAAGCGGTAATCTTGATGAAAATAAATTTCGAGCTGAGCTTGAGCAATTAACTTCAGATATAAAATCATCGGTACTTAATGTAGCAGAGCAGCAGAGCTTTATTGTTTTAGTTGATGCCCATAGCAAAAAACTTTCACAATTGCCTGATATTGCGAAATCGGTCAGCGAAGCCACACATTTAATATCTAAAATATCTCAAGTGGCATTGCCGAAAGATATTGAAGAACTAAATATTCGTAAGCCATTATTCGATCAATGGTTACAAGAATGGCAAAGTGTTGAAAAGAAAGCCGCTGGTATATTACCAGAATCAATTGTGAGTGCTTTTAAGGAAATTCACCAACAATGGCAGAAAGGTCTTAAGCCACTCATTAAAGAGCAGGGCATTTTGTTATCTCAATGTCAGAAAAAAATATCAGATGTTAACCGTTTAATTTCTGGTGGAAAATATAATGCAGCTTTTGGTGTTTTTAAAAAGGTGACTAAGCACTTTGAATTATTATCCAACAAACAGCAAGTACGTGTGCAACGTGACTATGACGATGTATCAACCAAAATACAAGAACTTAGTGATCTAGAGCAGTCTATCGCAACGCCTAGAAAAAAAGAGCTTTTAGTTGAAATACAGTTATTAGTTGAGCAACCACTTGATAATCCGAATGATCAAGCGACAAAAGTAAAACAATTTCGAGTTACTTGGAATGCATTAGGTCATGCAGAAGAAGCTTTAGACAAAGATTTAAATCATAAATTTAATGAATTATGTGAACAAGCCTTTGCACCTTGTCGTTTATTCTACGCTGAGCAAGAAAAGTTAAGAGACCAACATTTTGAAGCTCGTAAGCAATTAATTGAACAAGCTAAGAAGTTTTCTGATAGCTTTCAGGAAGCATTTAATAGCGGCGTTGATAATAATGCAGTTGATTGGAAATTTACTGAAGGAAAACTCAATAAATTACAACAACAATGGCAAAGTTCAGGACAAGTAGATAAAAATAAGTTTCAATCACTAAACAAACAATTTATTGAAAACCTACAACCAGTAAAAGCTGAATTGAGAAATTACCAACAAGCTAATACAGAAAGCAAAATGTTATTGATAGAACAGGCGAAGCAATCATTAAATGACGAAGACGTTTTCTCCGCAATAGAGAAAGTAAAGAAATTGCAAGCCCAGTGGCGAACCATAGGCTATAGCGGTCAGCGAGAAGAAAACCATCTGTGGCAGAAGTTTAGAAAGTTGAATGATCAATTATTTGAAAAACGAGACGCGGTTAAGCAAATCGAACAATCAGAGCGTAAACTACAGCAAGCTGAATTTACAAAGCAATTAGATAATTTTCAACAATCTTTATCAGAGTCTTTATCTGAAGTAGAGCTTTTATCAGTTAAAGAAAATATAAATACTCTACTTGAAGAGATTATCAAACAGAAACCAATAGCTAAAGTCGCCGCTAATCATGCAGATAAACTGTTAGAACAAATTACAAAATATCTAGAGAAAATTAGCCAAAACAAACAAGAAAAAATTTGGTTAGATGTTTTCACATGTTTGAGCACCATAGCAACTAGTAGCATGTTAACACCAGAGCAATTGGCTGAATCTTTAGCTGATCTCCCTAGTCATTGGCAAAAACGCATCCAAGATTGTTATCAAAATACAAATATTATTGACCGTAGCGATAAAACGTTAGAGCTAGAAATATTAGCCAGTAAAGACTCGCCAGATGAATTTAAAGCACAGCGTATGCAAGTACAAGTTTCGCTTATGCAAAGCCAAATGTTATCTGGCCAAAATATCGACTTAACAAAATCACTTATTGAGTGGTTAAAATTAGGAAAGTTATCCGAGGCAGACCTACCTTTATTGGCGAGAGTTAAATCGATTTACTGTTAATAACTTAATAATAATAAATGAAACCACTGATTAATCAGTGGTTTTTTTTGCCTCGCACAAAGTAAACAAACTTCATGCTAGCTCAATATTAATAGCTATAATTAATATCAATCGTACTTGTTGTTAAAGGGAAACCGATGAAACAGATCGCTTTTATTCTCTTATTATGTGTATCTTTGAATGTATCAGCAATCGATGTGGTATTAATAAACCCGTCAGTACCAGGAACGCCTTTCTGGGATCGTGTTACTGTAGCTGCAGAAAGAGCTGCAGAAAGTTTGGGCATAAAGTTAACCGTTATGTACGGAAAAGATAATCGTATTTATAATTTTAATACATTAAAGACTTTAGTAGCTCAAAGGAATAAACCCGATTACGTAATTTTTTCACCATTTGACGGCACAGCAGTAAGTTCTTTCACTTTACTTACCAATAAAAAGATCCCGTTTGTTACTCTAGAACGTACTCTACATAAAGAAGAGCAAGGTATAGTCGGTTTACCTCAAGAAAATTACAGTTACTGGTTAGGTGAAGTTTTTCACGATAATGTACAAGTAGGCCACTTATTAACAACAACTTTAATAGATTTAGCCGACGAGAAACTGCCGCAAAAAAATCACAAATTCAATGTCATTGGAATTTCAGGAAGTTTTAGTGGTGAATCAGCCGATCGAACTCAGGGCCTCATTAATGCAGCTAAAGATCACGGCAATACAAGTGTTGTTCAAATTGTTAGTGCCGGATGGAGCCGAGAGAAAACTCGTAATATTTTTTTTCAATTTAATGAGCGCTATAGCAATATAGATATTATTTGGACGGCATCTGATGGTATGGCTTTAGGAGTTATGGATGCTATTTTAAGTGGTCACAGTAAAATAAGGAGAGAAAGTTTTGTTTTAGGTGGAATAGACTGGACTCCTGAAGGTATAAGAATGATCAAAGACAATCAGATAGATGCATCTGTCGGTGGACATTTTATGCAAGCTGCTTGGGCACTAGTGAAGATTTATGATCATCATAATGGTATTGAAGTCTTTAAAAAGTCAGCTGTTAATTATAGTTATGACTTAGAAGTGATCACTTCCAAAAATATTGAACAATATATGCCAATATCGAAAAATATAGATTGGACTAAAGTCGACTTCAAACGCTTTTCACTGTTTCACAATAAAAATGTTAAAGAGTACGACTTTAGTTTTGAAAGGATCATCGAGCAATTAAAATGATCCATTTAGAATTTGGGGTGTTATTACTTTGATTAATTAGCTGAAAGCTCACCACGTAAATTTTCTTGTAATAAACGGCAAACCTCAGCTTGAGGAAGCTTTTTACTGAGTAGGTAATGAAGTTTAGTTAATGTAGCTTCCAAGGTCATATCTCCACCGCTAACCACACCGCATTTCCCTAACGCAACACCGGTGGCATAACCGTCCATATTGACAGTACCTTTTATACATTGACTGCAATTAACAACCACAATACCTTTTTGATGTGCTTGTGTTAAACATGCAAGAAGTTGCTCATCTTGTGGAGCATTGCCTACACCATAGCTTCTAATGATCAAAGCCTTAACTGGCTGTTTAATTATATTTTCAATTAACTCACTTGATATACCTGGGTACAAATGAACGACACCAATGGGTTGTGGTGTGATTTGTGCCAGTGTTAGCGCTTTATTATTTAGCTTAGCTAATTCTCCCGCAACCAACTTTATATTAATACCTGCTTCTAAAAGTGGCGGCATGTTTGGTGAATCGAATGCATTGAAGCCATCAGCATATGCCTTGATGCATCGATTGCCACGAAACAATTTATTATTAAAATATAAGCTCACTTCATTAATAGGGTAGTTGGCCGCAATATAAAGAGAATTTAATAAATTTACTTGTCCATCAGAGCGAAGTTGGCTTAATGGAATTTGAGAGCCAGTAACAATAATTGGCTTTGCTAAATTCTCAAACATAAATGAAAGCGCAGAGCTCGTATAAGCCATGGTGTCAGTACCATGTAATACCACAAAACCATCGTAATCATCATAGTTTGTTTTGATATCATCAGCGATACGTTGCCAATCTGAAGGCGCCATATTTGATGAATCAATTAATGGGGCATATTCATTAATGGTGAATTCAGGCATCTCTTCACGATGGAAGTCAGGTGTATTATTAATGGATTCAGTTAAATGACCTTTTATAGGTACATAACCTTGTCCATTATCTTTCATACCAATAGTACCGCCAGTGTAGGCGATATAGATGCGTTTTTTCATTGTGTTTGCCTTTGAATACTTACGTTGTAGAAATATTTTGTATTGTGATAATACTCAATTTGTTCATGCTGAATTTCGTCATTCGTTCACATCCATGTGATTATGACTGTTAATCCAGAATATAAAATTGCGCTATCATATACGCTTAGTTCACCGCTTACTAATTAATTTCACAAGCCATACACAATGAGTAAATACCTTGTGGATCATTTAGTAGATTTAAATGAGAAAATTCAGCGTTAAGTTGCATAAATAACTTTTCTGTAGCAGTTAAACTCGCAGCTGAAGGCTCTGGAAGAAAACTTACTGCTTGTCCTATCAAGCCTTGTAAAAATAGATCTTTAGGTGTTTTTTCTTTTTCAATTAATAAGGTATCAAAGTTAGTTAAATTTGCTAATTCAGCTGCCGCATTAATTGCTTTATTTAATCCGCCAAGTTCATCAACTAAGCCTAACTCTTTCGCTTTTAGACCTGACCATACACGGCCTTGGGCCACTATATCGACTTGTTCAATGGTCATGTTTCTATTGTCTGCCACTAAACTTATAAAATCCTGATAACCTCGATTAATATTTAATTGCAGTATTTTAGCCATGCCATCACTAAGTGGGCGAGTAACACCAAAACCAGAAATATCTGTCGTACCAACACCATCAGTGTGAATGCCAAGTTTGCTCAAGGTATTTTCAAAAGTCATAAAGAAGGCATAAATACCAATAGAGCCAGTGATGGTTGCAGGAGAAGCATATATTTTATCAGCAGGAGCTGAGATCCAATAACCGCCGGAAGCGGCATAGGTACCCATTGAAGCTATAACGGGTTTACCAGCTTGTTTAATTAATTCTATTTCTTGGCGAATTATCTCTGAAGCATAAGCGCTACCGCCAGGGCTATCGACACGTAATACCACGGCTTTTACACTCTTATTTAAACGAGCTTTACGTAACAATTTTGCCGTACTATCGCCACCGATAGTACCGGCTTTTTGGTTTCCATCTAAAATTGTGCCTTTAGCTACAATTACAGCAACCTTATCAGATTTAGGGTTTACTATTGGAAAGATTGGTTTAGTCGCTGTTAAGTAATTCTTAAAACTAATATGGTTATAGCTTTCACCGTTTTCACTACTACCAACTAACGCGATCAACGACTCTTTCATATCTTGACGACTTTTAAGGGCATCTACCCATTGGTTATTTAACGCATATTGCGCAATATTACCGTCAGCTTGTTCGAGTTTATTTACTATTACATCGGCATTTTCATCAAAATTGTCGATAGAAAAGCCACGTGCATGAGCAACATCATTCTTATATTGCGACCATAAATCGTTCAACCACAATTTATTAGCTTCTTTTGCCGCAGTAGACATGTCATCACGTATATAAGGTTCAACGGATGATTTATAAGTACCTACTCGAAATATATGTTGGCTAATAGATAATTTTTCTAAAGCGGATTTAAAATAAAGTTGATAACGGCCATAGCCTTCTAATAATAACCAACCTCGTGGGTTTAACCATACTTCATCAGCGGTACTGGCTAAATAATATTGATCTTGTGAGTATTGGTCACCAACAGCGATGACTTTTTTACCGGAGGCTTTAAACTCTGAAATTGCTTTTGAAATGTCCTGAAGTTTACTTAAACCTGTTCGATTAAGGCCTTGAAGTTGAAGAACTATCATTTCAATACGATTATCGTTCTTAGCTCGTTCGATCACATCAAGCAGATCGCTCATTAATACTTCAGGTTTTTTATCTTTTTCTTGTAGAGCTTCTGTCATAAAAGCGTCTAAAGGATCTATTGCATGTTTCTGCTCAACTATATCGCCTGATAAATTAAGTAATAATGCACTACTTTTAGGTATGATAATTTCGTTTTCACCACTACCTAACGTAGTGATAAATAGAAGTAATACGAAAAAAAATACTGTGTTAACGATAATTTTTCTAAAAGTATTTAACAAACTAAAAAATTTAAACGTAAACGTCTTAATTTTACTTTGTTTTACTTGATCCTGAGAAAGTGATGTTGCTTCTGTCATAATATCCAGCGTGGTTAAGTTTATAAATAGTTGCTCGCTATGCTACTTAATTATTAGTCAGTTATGTAGTCTCAATAGTAAATAAATGTGATTTTGAAAGGATTTATGCTTATATAAGGTCTAAATACAGGCGAACTTATTAACTACATAATAGATGATATGAAAATGACTGTTTTAACGTATATAAATACTTATCAAAATATTTTAAAAAAACTTAAACACTTTAACGGAGTACCCGCACTATTTTTGCGGTTTTATCTTGCACCTATCTTTATTATGGCTGGTTATGGAAAAATGCAATTTTCGGATCCAGCAGTAAACGGTTTAGCTAATATATTCACTAGCCCTGATATCGTCGCTTGGTTTGGCAATGCTGACTGGGGCTTAGGTTTACCATTTCCAGCATTACTCGCTAACATGGCAACTTGGGTTGAGTTTTTTGGTGGTTGGCTTTTATTAATCGGACTATTTACTCGACTAATGAGCATTCCTTTGATGTTTACTATGGTTATTGCCGCCACTACGGTTCATGCTGATAACGGCTGGTTTGCTATTACCCCTACAAATCCAGATACAAGCCCAGCAAAAATGTTAACTTGGTTGGGAGTTGATAGTGCACAAGCAAGTTTAGAAAATAGTACTGAAACAGGTACTCGTTTAAACGTGATGCGTGAGTTACTCGACGAAAATGGTAATACACAATGGTTATATGAAAATGGCTCTATTGTGGTTTTAAATAATGGAATCGAATTTGCTACTACCTATTTCATTATGTTACTTGCATTGTTTTTTATTGGTGCAGGGCGCTTTACCAGTGTTGATCATTATCTGTATACTTATTATCAACGAAAATATAAGAAGAGTCTTTATAGTTGATGAATGCACAAGATCTATTATTACAACGCCAATCTACCCCTAAGCTTACTACACCGGCACCAACAGAAAGTGAACTATCGTTTATGCTTAATGCTGGCATGCGAGTACCTGACCATGCTGGGTTATCGCCTTGGTTTTTTACTGTCGTTGAAAACCAAAGGCTGGACAAATTAAGTCAAATATTTGAACGCGCAGCGTATGAGCAAGGTAGTAATGATGTAAAAATAAAAAAAGCTAAAAATATGCCGTATCGTGCACCTTTAGTTATCATTATTAGTACTCAATATCAGTTGCATGAAAAAGTGCCCAAATTAGAGCAGGCGGTTGCAGCAGGTTGTGCCGTTCATGCTATGCAAATGGCCGCTTTTAGTCTTGGTTTTGGTGCAATGTGGAGAACGGGGGATTTCAGCTACAATGCTGATGTTAAACAGGCATTATCTATAAATAAAGAAGACGATATTGTGGGGTTTCTCTATGTTGGTACCCCTGAAAATAAACTGCCAGTTAAACCGCTTAAAACTTTTCAAGATCACGTTACCTACTTATAAAATTTTTAGCTGAGTAAATAAATGAATATAGAAATAATTGATCAACCCGAAAAAGAGCTCATTGATTTTCTTGATAAACAAATAGCAGATTTTAATTGGGCCCGCTGGGAGGTTAGTGAACGTAAGCCATTAGCTATTCAAATAAAAAATGACGATGGAAGCATAATCGCAGGATCATCAGCACGTACTTTTGGAAAATGGTTACTAATTGATACACTCTGGGTTTCAGAAGAATTACGTGGACAAGCTGTAGGCAAGAAGATTCTAGAACAGCTTGAAAATACCGCTAAATCTAGGGGTTGCACGCACAGTATGTTAGATACATTAAATTTTCAGGCTATGCCTTTTTATAAAAAGTATGGTTATGAAACTCAGTGGGTTCAAGAGAATTACCCCGAAACAGGCTGTAAATACTTTATGGTAAAAGCACTTAGCTAGTAATTAATATTCAGATTACGGATATAAAAAAACCTCTTTAAAAGAGGTTTTTTATTATAATATATTTACCAAGCGTAATAATTAGAATGCTGCGTTATTCGGTGTTCTTGGGAAAGGAATTACATCACGTACGTTTTGCATGCCAGTTGCATATGCAACCAAACGTTCGAAACCTAAACCAAAGCCAGAATGAGGAACTGTGCCGTAACGTCTTAAATCACGGTACCAACTGTAATCATCTTGATTTAAATTCATTTCTGCTAGTCGTGCATCTAGTACGTCAAGACGCTCTTCACGCTGACTACCACCAATAATTTCACCAATACCTGGTGCTAAAATGTCCATTGCAGCAACCGTTTTACCATCGTCATTTAAACGCATGTAAAATGATTTAATATCTTTTGGATAATTTTGTAAAACGACCGGACCATTAAAGTGCTCTTCTGCCAAGTAACGTTCGTGCTCTGAGTTTAAGTCTACGCCCCAAGCAACTTTATTTTCGAACTTCTTATCACAGTTTTCTAAAATGGTAATAGCATCGGTATAATCTAAACGTACAAAATCATTATTGATCACTGAGTTCATGCGATCGATAACTGTTTTATCAACACGTTGTTGAAAGAAGCTCATATCATCGCTGCGCTCATCAAGAACTGCTTGGAAAACATATTTCAACATTTCTTCAGCAAGATCTGCTGCATCAGATAAATCAGCAAAAGCGATTTCTGGTTCAATCATCCAGAACTCGGCTAAATGACGAGTAGTATTGGAATTTTCAGCACGAAAGGTTGGACCAAAAGTATATACTTTTGAAAGGGCACAAGCGTATGTCTCTACGTTTAATTGTCCTGATACCGTTAAAAAGGTTTCTTTACCAAAGAAGTCTTTTGCGTAGTCTACATCGCCTTTATCTGTGCGTGGCAAGTTTTCCATATCGAGCGTACTAACACGGAACATTTCACCAGCACCTTCACAATCTGACCCCGTGATTAAAGGTGTGCTGATCCAAAAGTAGCCTTTACTATGCAAAAAGCGATGAACTGCTTGAGCTAAAGTATTACGAACACGTGTTACTGCACCACCAATGTTGGTACGAGCACGTAAATGTGCTTGTTCGCGTAAGAATTCAATACTGTGACGTTTCGCTGCCATTGGATAGGTATCTGGATCATCAACTAACCCTAGAATTTCAACCTTAGTCGCTTGAATTTCAAATGACTGACCTTTACCTGGAGATTCAACTAAAATACCAGTAACTTTTACGGCTGCACCAGTAGTTAATTTTAGTATTTCTGATTGATAATTATCGAGATCACTGGGAGCGATAGCTTGAATAGCATCAAAACATGAACCGTCATGTACGGCTAAGAATGAAATACCGGCTTTAGAATCACGGCGAGTACGGATCCAACCGTGTACTGTCACTGCTTCACTTACAGGGAATTTACCCGCAAGTACATCAGTGATTGAGATAACTGACATTTATCAACCTCTTTACTTTATTTAATTATTGTTACTAATTTTGTACATAGATCCAGTTTTGTTTACTGGTTCAATCTGTACTAGCATTAAGGTGTGATATGTTACCTTTACTACTGCGTTTAACAAGTAAAACTTGCTGATCCGGTCTATATAAAAATAAAAAACAGTAAAATTGGCTTAAGAGGTATTAAATCAATGATATTGAAATCAAAAGACAGACGGAGTTCGACAGATATCGGGGTAGTGTTAATACGGATTTTAGCATTAAGTGGCTGGGCGTTATTTATAATTGCCATAGGCATATCTTATTATGCCGCACCAGAACATGATTATGGTTTGTTACGTTATAAAGGCATTGAAATAAGACAGTTTTGGCTAACACCATTAACAGGATATTTATATCTTGTACTTTGGGTTAGTGCATTATGTAGTTATTTTTGTTTGCTGCTTGACCATTATCGTAGCCGAAGAAAGCGTGACAGTAAGCATTTTAACTTAGTGCTATTGCTTACTGTTACGATTGCTTGGGTAATGTATATTTTGGTTAAATTAGATGAATTACAAATTTATCCATAACTATAGTTAACTGCCGATATTATAGGTTATTGCTCTAGTGATAATCCGTTAAAGCATGGTGCTTCATTAAGCACTGTGGATATAGCTGTGACAAGTAAGTTTAATTCATCTCTATTACTGATGAACGGCGGCATAATATAAATAAGCTTACCAAAAGGTCTGATCCAAACGCCAAGTTCAACGAACCTTTTTTGTATATATTCCATATCAACGGTGTCGATTGTTTCAACTACGCCAATTCCGCCAAGTACACGTGCATTATTAACTCTATCATGATTATTTAAAGGCAATAAGTGTGCTTGCAAAAAGCTTTCAATGAAACTTATTTGTTGCTGCCACTCTCCTGTATCTAATATTTGTAAACTTGCATTGGCTACAGCGCAAGCTAGTGGATTAGCCATAAAAGTAGGACCATGCATAAAACATCCTGCTTCGCCGTCACTAATAGTATTAGCCACATCATCAGTACATAATGTGGCAGCTAGTGTCATGTATCCGCCGGTTAAGGTTTTTCCTAAACACATAATATCGGGGTTTATCTCTGCCCAGTTACAGCCAAACATTTTTCCAGTCCGTCCTAAACCCGTAGCTATTTCATCTGCGATAAAGAGAATATTATATTTATCACAATATTCTCGACATGCTTGTAGATATTGAGGATGATAAAAACGCATGCCACCAGCACCTTGCACGATAGGCTCTATAATAAAAGCAGCTACCTCATGTTGATGCTCCACAAATAGCTTTTCTAATTCAACTAATTCTTTGTCATTCCAAGTTTCGAAGAAGTCGCCTTGCGGGGCAGGTGCAAAAACATTTTGCATTAATACCGGTTCAAATATTTGATGCATACCATTAACAGGATCACATACCGACATCGCAGCGAATGTATCGCCGTGATAGCCATTTTTCACTGTTAGTAATTTATGTTTTTCACTTTTACCTTTACTATGCCAATACTGAAGCGACATTTTAATCGCGACTTCTACTGATACAGAGCCTGAGTCAGACAAGAATACTTTTTGCAGTGGTTTTGGGCTAATAGCTATTAAATTTTTACAAAGATTAATAGCAGGCTCATGGGTTAATCCACCAAACATGACATGTGCCATTTTTTTGCTTTGTTCAATCAGTGCGTCATTGAGTTTAGGGTGATTATAACCATGTAATACTGACCACCACGACGACATGCCATCAACAAGTTTTTCTCCGCTTGCAAGTTTTATATAAACACCTTCAGCAGAGTCAACTAAGAAAGAAGGTAGAGGATTAGACATAGAAGTGTAGGGGTGCCAAACATGATTTTTATCAAAATTGAGCATTTTTGTGTGTTTTTTGTTCATATGTAAGGCTGGATTCAAATTTTAGGTTGACAATTAATGACTGTCGCATAGATTACCTGTTAATATTTATCGATGCAATTTTCAAATTTTAAATAAAGGTCTCACATGTCACAAACGAATTCACCTCGCCATAACTGGTCAATCCAAGAAGTAGACGCTTTATTTGCACTGCCTTTTAGCGACCTTATGTTTCAAGCACAAACAGTACATCGTGAACATTTTAATCCTAATGAAGTTCAAGTGAGTACTTTGTTATCGATAAAAACGGGTTCATGCCCTGAAGACTGTAAGTATTGCTCGCAAAGCGCACGTTATAATACTGACGTTGAAAAAGAGCGTTTAATGGAAGTTGAAAAAGTATTAGAAGCTGCAAAAATAGCTAAAGCTCAAGGTTCTACTCGCTTTTGTATGGGCGCAGGTTGGAGAAACCCCAAAGCACGCGATATGCCTTATGTTTTAGAAATGGTGAAAGGTGTTAAAGCGATGGGGTTAGAGACCTGTATGACCCTAGGGATGATAGATGGCTCTCAAGCCGATGAATTACAAGGCGCGGGTTTAGATTATTACAATCATAACCTTGATACTTCACCTGAACATTATAACTCAATAATTACAACGCGTAGCTTTCAAGACAGATTGGATACATTACAAAATGTACGTAATTCTGGTATGAAAGTTTGTAGTGGTGGCATTGTCGGCTTAGGTGAGAGTGCACAAGACAGATCCTCATTTTTAGCGCAATTAGCGAATTTACCTAAGCATCCAGATAGCGTACCTATTAATATGCTGGTAAAAATTGCTGGAACACCTTTAGCTGAAGTTGACGATTTAGAGCATTTTGATTTTGTACGTTGTATTGCCGTCGCTCGTATTATGATGCCGAAAAGTCATGTTAGATTATCTGCAGGACGTGATGCGATGAATGAGCAAATGCAGGCAATGTGCTTTTTAGCTGGCGCTAACTCAATATTTTATGGTTGTAAATTATTAACAACAGGTAACCCTGAAGCAAATAAAGATATGCAATTATTTGCTAAATTAGGTATTAACACCGAAACAGTTGCTAGCAATGATGTTGAAGAAGAAGAACAACAAATTACAACAGCTGTAGTTAATCAACAAAATAAAGAGCTTTTTTACGACGCTGCTTTATAAAAGCGCTGATAACAGAAAGTAATACGAAATAATATGCCTTTTAACTTTATTGCTGAGCAAGTTGCTCAGCAAAAAGAAAAATCCCGTTATCGCCAACGTCAATGTATTAGCGAGCAAAGTGGTCGAGAAGTTGTTGTGGCAGGAAAAAGTTATATAAATTTTTCCTCAAACGATTACTTAGGTCTCAATCACCATCCTTTGATCAATAAAGCATTACAAGAAGGAGTTGACAGGTTTGGCAGTTGCGCCAGTGGCTCTAGCTTGATCACTGGCTATCATTATGCACACCAATCTTTAGAAGATGAGGTGTGTCAGTGGTTAAATAAACCTCGTTGTTTGCTTTATAGTAGTGGCTTCTCTGCAAATGCTGGCGTTCTTCAAGCCTTAGGTAATAAGGACTGTCAGTTTATTTTAGATAAGTTAAATCATGCGTCTATAATTGACGGTGCTTTAGCAAGTAAAGCGAGTGTAAAACGTTATTTGCATAATGATCATCAGCAGCTTGTGCGTTACTTAGCAAAAAGTGAACAAGAAAATAAGCTTATCGTATCCGAAGGTGTGTTTAGTATGGACGGTGATTGTGCTGACGTAAGACAATTACTTGATATCGCCAAACAAAACCAAGCATGGCTTTATATGGATGACGCACACAGTATAGGTGTTGTTGGTGAACAAGGTCAGGGTAGTTGTAGTTTTGGTGATGTTGATATTGTGATGGCAACGTTTGGCAAAGCCTTAGCAACTAGCGGTTCATTTATCGCGTGCGATGAAAACGTTTACGATTACTTAGTGAATTTTTCACGTCACTATATTTATTCAACTGCTATTTCACCTGCGCTCGCATGGGCGACAAAAAGCAGTATTAAATTAGCACAAAGCGAATCTTGGCGACGAGATAAAATAACTGAGTTAAGTCAAATATTATCAACTAAGCTTGATAAAAGTATAAACATATTACCTTCTTCTTCATCAATTCATGCCATCGTTATTGGCAGTGAAGAAAAGACATTACAAACGTGTGAACTAATGAAAAATAAAGGTATTTGGTTAACTGCAATTAGGCCTCCTACGGTGGCAAAGAATAGCTCAAGGTTACGCGTTACCATAACCGCCAACCATAAAGAGCAAGATATCAATTACTTAGCAGATTGTTTAAATGAGGTTTTAATAAATGCCTGAAGTATTAAACAGAATAAAAATAGCAAAATCATTTGGCTCAGCCAGCCACTCATATGACGTTTCTTCTCGATTACAACGTTATACCGGCAAAAAATTAATGTCGTTTTTACCAAATAGAACTGATTTAACCGTAGTAGATTTAGGTTCAGGAACAGGATTTTTTACTGAGATACTAGCCAGTAAATATCAACAAACAATTGGGTTAGACATATCAAATAAAATGCTTTCTTTTGCTCAAGAGAAACGCAGTAAACAAATCCATTGGCTTGAAGCGGATGGTTACCATCTACCATTTCAAGATAACAGTATCGACGTTATTTATTCGAACCTTGTGATCCAATGGTGTGATCCATTAGACCTGCTAGTTAAAGAAATTTTACGGGCATTAAAACCAGGGGGCTTATTTATATTTTCGACCCTGCTTGACGGTACTCTACACGAATTAAGGTCTTCCTGGGCACAAGTCGATAATGATAAACATGTAATAGACTTTAAAACCGCAGAAGAGCTAACGCCCATTTTTGATAACTCATCGAGTCGATTACTTGAGCACAGCACGGTAGATCTCGTTTTAGAGTACGAAAACGTTCTTCATCTTGCGAGAGAATTAAAAGGACTTGGTGCTAACCATATACCTAAACAAAAAGGTAAGGGTTTAGCTGGAAAAGATAAATGGCAAAAAATGACAGAAAGTTACCAAGACTTTCAAGAACCTAGTGATATTTACCCCGCTACTTATCGTGTATATTCAGGAATTTTAGTAAAACTTAATGATTAATATATTTATAACCGCAACCGATACCGACGCGGGAAAAACGTATGTCGCACAAGCGCTAACAGCTGCTTTAGTAAAAAAAAATCAACGCGTTGCTGTTTTTAAACCAATATCCGCAGGTTGTCGACTTGTAGGCTCCCAAGCAGGTGATGTGTTAATTAATGAAGATGCAGAACAGTTAATGAATCAAAGTAATTGTTCGCAAAGTATCACTGAAATTAATCCGATAGCGTTTGAACCAGCGATAGCGCCACATATTGCAGCTAAATTAGTAGATAGTGTAATAACATTAAGTGCAATACACGCTAGTTATAAACATATTAAAAAGAGAGCATGTGATTTCATTATCACAGAAGGTGCTGGTGGTTGGCGTTTACCTTTAGGTAATGGTAAGTATTTATCTGAGTTTGCTAAGTTAACAAAGCAAAAAGTAATTTTAGTGGTTAATATGAAACTCGGTTGTTTAAACCATGCGGTGTTAACTTATGAAACAATAATTGCTGATGGTTTAGACTGCATAGGTTGGGTAGCAAATTTCCCTGAGCCTATGGCTTATTTACATGAAAACATAAGTGAATTAAAAACTTTAATTCCTGCGCCTTTACTTGCTCAGTTAGGATTTCAAACCGATATAAATGAAGCAGCTGCCGAGATAGATTTGTCAGCTATCACACAGCTGCTTTAATATTTATTTTAGCTAAAGTAAAAAACTTAATTCTTCAGTTAATTCAATTGTGCGTTTATTACCTGCTTTAAACAAAAAACCACAGGGTTGTTCTATTAACTTATTTGCTTGTAATGAAAGCTTATTGTTTACAAGCTTTAAAGCACTGCCTTCAACAATGCCGACAATGGGCATTTCTGCATTAATCACCATAAATTCAGCTAAACGTTGCTCCCGTGTTTCACCATTATGTCCAGGAGGATTAAAATCTGTGTAATGTGGGTTAAGCTGAAAAGGCACTAAATTAAGGGCGTTAAAGCTTTTAGGTTCAATAATCGGCATATCGTTAGTCGTACAAATGCTCGCGCCAGCTACATTTGAACCTGCACTCCAACCGATGTAAGGCGTTCCATTATTTACCTTTTCTTGGATAGCATTTATCACGTTGTTTTCATAGAGTTGATGTAAAAGATGGAATGTATTTCCACCGCCAATTACGATAGCTTTAGCATTATTTACAGCTTCAATAGCATCATCGAACTGATGAATACTTGTCACTCCAATGTTTAATGATTGCAAAGCATCTTGTACTTTATTCGTATAATTATCATAAGTTAGATTAACACCTGCGTAAGGAATAAATAGTACTTCTCTAATTCCTGCTAAATGATGTTCGATCATCGCTTTAGCATGTTCTAAATATGGAGTATTACCAGCACGTGAGCTACTCAACAGTAGCAAATTTTTGTTTGTCATTTTTATCTCTTAATATTTAGTGTTCTACTTCTAATACATTGCAACCATTTTAGGTTACTTATTTAATTCATTCATACAAGCACTCGCAATAAACCCTGAACGTGTTTTATACGCAGAGGATTTACTGACCCGATCATCTATTTGTTTGATAAGCAGCTCAGGTAAGGTGACATTGATTTTATGACTTTTACCTAAATAAGGCGTTATGTCGATATCAATAATACACCAGATAACATTAAGGTTTGTTTCTAAATGATTATCAATGGTTGTTGCATGCGGAATCGGCTCACCGTACTCCGATAAAATTGATAAGTGTGCAGCAATACTATCGTTCATTTTACTTAACGCAATATCAATATTTTCCCCATTACATTCACAACCCGGTAAATCTGGGACGGTGACTTTATAGTGCTCGGTTCCAATTATTTTTTTTAATGCGACAGGATATTTCATCTTTATTTCCTAATATAAAAATCAATCAAAGTATAACCCTGACAACCCTGTATATCAACACCCTTTGGACTCTGGTAACTCTAATTGTTTGCTTTTAGATAACCCTGGTAACCCTTGTTGGTGCGTGCACTATAACCCCGACAACCCTTGGTATTTAATGTGTAAATACTTACTTAATCGTTAATATCAATAAACAGGAGGGTATGGTTTATTGTGATTTAGCTGTGCTATTTTCTTAATGATTAATTTAGAGAGTCTTTAGAGTTACTTATACTGGTTCACTTAAAGTAATTTTGAGATAACTGGCATGTATAAATTTTATAACTGTAGCGATATTTAAAAAAATTCAGATAATATTTTTAAGATTTGATAGATTTATTTCAGCTAAATGTAAAGGTTCGTGAAGTGCTACTTAGATAAAATCACAGGTTAACAGGTACAAAAAAGCCGCTAATATTCATTAGCGGCTTCTTGGTATTAGAGCTTTATTGCTTACTACTATTTGAGCATTTTGAAAATTTTCTTGGCGATGTCTGTATTGTCAATATTACCATAAAAGGTTTCACTGTTTTTGCCCAGCGCATGAACGGGAACATCAATCGCAGTATGCCCGCCTGATGTCCATCCAGTGTTTGTTCTAATATCTATGATGCTCTTAATGGCTGAAGATATAATATTCACTGTATTAGGCTCTGTAGTTTCAAGCTTCTTTTTGTCATCGAGTTGTTTATATGCTGATAATTGCTTATTGGCAATATTTTTTGCAACTAGTATTTGTTCAAATTCGCTGTCGGTTACCTTAAAGTTAAGTAATTTAGTCAAGCTATTTTTTGTTATAGTATTTTTTGAAAGCTTCTTCGCTATTATTTTCGGCGAACTTTTCATTGTACGTAAAATTTCAGGGCGCCATTCGTACTTACCATTTGCACCTACAGTTAACCCTCCAGTGCTATGATCTGCCGTTAATATTACTAAAGTATCTGGGTTTTCGTTGACGTACTTTTCGAGGTATTCCATGGTCGTGGCTAAGTCTGACATCTCAGCCATTGCAGAAGCAATGTCATTTGAATGTCCTGCCCAATCAACTTGGCTTGCTTCTACTAGCATGAAATAGCCATTTTTATTTTCGAGTTGCTTAATTGCTGCTCTAGTCATAGTTAATAACCGCTTGGGATCTTTATCATCAAGAGCCCAAGGTAGTCCTACATTAGCAAATAAGCCTATAACTTGTGTTTTATCTTTAAGGTGAGCCAATGATTTATAGTTATCGACATACTGAAAACCAGCGGCCTTAAATTCATCGACTAATTTTCTGTCTTCACGAATAAAATGCTTCCAGCCTCCGCCAAAATAGACATCAGCTTTAATGCCATTATCTATATAACTGTCGGCGATGGCATCATAATTTCTTCTGCTCTCGTTATGCGCCAAATAAGAAGCAGGGGTTGCGTGGTTTATTTGTGAGGTAACAACGATACCTGTTTTTTTGCCTTGTTTTTTTGCGAATTCTAAAACAGTTTCGACACTGTTTTTATTAACGTCTAAACCAATTGCACCATTGTAAGTTTTATAGCCTGTAGCAAGAGCTGTTGCACTTGCTGCTGAATCGGTAACGTAGCCTGAAACAGGAGCAGGATAAGTACTTGCAGAACCTACAAGTAAACGATCAAATACGGTTTCTTCAATGAGTTCAGTTGCAGGGTTATCACTAAAATAGCGGTATGAAGTTGTATACGCAGGACCCATACCATCGGCTATTACCATAATGATATTTTTGGGAGACTTATTAGTTTGTGGAGTATTTGCTTCTACAGCTGAAATGGCCGTGGAATCTTCAATAGTTTTACACGAGGTTAAAGCAAGTACGATGCTGACAGCAGAAAAAAGTTTTTTCATTTTTTACTTCTTGTTTAGTTTTATCAATTATTAAATTTTTTGTGTTTTATTATTTATTAAGTAAAAGATTTACCCATACCATACGATGATCTGAAGATGCAGCTCGGTCTTGAATTAGTCTAAAAGCATCTTCATTCTCTGATGGCCAAAAAACGCCTGAGTCTTTAATGCTAAACCCTACCTTTGATGGTAAAACATAATCTGCTCTCATTCGCCAAAATGCAGTGTGATATTTAGCATTAACGTTGTCAGGGCTATGTTTTCCTCCACCTTGGCTGTGAGGTTTTACATCTTGAATTTGAGCATGGGACAACAAGCCTGAAATCCCGGTAGTTAACGCGTCACCATCGACAGTTGATGCATTTAAATCCCCAAGAATAACGAAAGGAGATGATTGTTTTAATCCACCTTCAGCACCTTTATCATCATATATATAAGAAGAGTTATTCGTTGAAAGATAATCGGACCAAAAACGAATTTCATCATGATTACGCTTACCGTTCCTATCTTCTGGTCCATCAAATACTGGTGGTGTAGGGTGGCTTGCTAAAATATGCACTACTCGACCATTAACTTGAACAGGGATATCCCAATGAGACTTTGAAGATAACCTCATATTTTCCCAAGCTTCAGCGGAAAACCAAGGTTTGGAGGTATTAGGGTCAATAGGCTGTAGGGCATTAGGCATGTCACGCCATTTAAAATGTTGGAATGTACGAATGTTTTCTTTATTAATTGGGTATTTAGACAATAGCACCATACCAAAGTGGCCCGAGAAATGACCATATCCAAAACCATCGCCAGGTAAAACACCTTGTTTACCATTGCCATCTAGATCATAGCCAGAATTGATACCGGTATTTACTTGCCCTTGATAAAAATAAGGGAAATCAATAGCATTTTGTCCATGCTGGCCCTTATTTAAGTACTGCTCTATGAATATCTCTAAACTACGGTGTTGATTATTTTCACTATTATCTTGGTTATCAAATTCGTTAAGTAAAATAATATCTGGGTTAACACGTTGGATAATTTCGGCGATATTTCTAATTTGTTGATGGTTACTCTCTAAAGCTTGAGGCAAGCTTTTATTGGAAACTACATTCACTTCCTGGTTTTCATCAGACTGGTAGTTTAACGCCTCCATACTTACATTAAATGTGGCTACTTTTAGTTGTGTTGCTTGTGCAGAGCTCATATAAGTTAACGCTATTGTCATAGACAGTTGTATAAGTGATTTATTCATAGAGTTATTTTAGACCACAGCCGCGCAAAATCATGTCAGTTAAAAATGAAATAACTTTTTCTACGTCTTCGTCTTCGTAATCAGCTCTATTCATTATAGTTAAAATTTGTGTTTCAAAATCTGCATAATGTTGTGTTGCAGACCAAATAAGAAAAATTAAATGTACGGGGTCAACATCGCGCATTTCACCATTGTCTATCCATTGCTGGAATAATTGCGCTTTTTCTCTCACCCATTTACGTTGGTAAGTACGGGCGAAATCTTTTAAATGTTGAGCACCTTGAATGATCTCCATCGCGTAAATCTTTGATGATTCAGGATGTTTAAATGACATCCTTACTTTGGCGTCAATAAACTTTTCGATTGCTAATTTAGGGCCATCTTCAGGGTTTATATCTCCAATGCCTTCGTCCCACATCTGCAGGGTGTGCTCTAATACAGCATGATAGATATTTTCTTTATTTTTGAAATAATACAGAATATTCGCTTTCGGTAGGTTGGCTCTATCAGCAATAGACTGTACCGTAGCTCCTCTATATCCTTGCAAAACAAACTCAGTACTCGCCGCCATCAGAATTTTATTTTGGCTTTGAACTCGAATATTCCCTGTTTTTTTTATTTCTTTATTATTATTCATTAAGTTGCTCTATATATAAAAGGTATAAATCTAATACTTTAAATTGATATATCTTACTTTATTACTATCTGTTGACCATTTAGTTAGTTTTTTAGTTCTTCAGGTTTCACTGTTTTTTTTAATTGATTTAAGTGAAAATTTTACAATCAGTAATGAAATTCTACTATAAATGTTTCCACATTTATTTGAAAGCGAACTTTAAAGCTTCTAGAGATATATTTGCATAAGAGTTTACCTCTTATTTATTCGGATAATTATGCTTTATTTACTTAAGTTGCTGTAAATGCGGTTGTTTAAAGGGTTTTAGTTATTGTGAAACCTGACTGGTTGAACAGCTTTATACTGAAAGGTCATTAAAACCTAATTATAGATAATAAATACTTATAGATAGGATATATTCATTATCAATTCTATGAATAGCGCGATTATATTTATAAGTTGTTGTATATGCTGTATTAAATCGTGGCTAAATCGAGGCTTGAACGTTATATGTTATTTGTTTTTAAAAATCTGTAAAAATATGTAATGAAAATGAAATAAAAATCTGGTCTAATTTCACTCGAAATAAAAAACAGAGCAACTGGTTAAGTTTTTTTGGTTGCTTCGATAATAATAAAATATTGATACTTTAAAACGTAACCAAGGAATAATAGATGAACACTCATCGTCTTTCACGAATAACTGGCGCAATTGTACTAGCGCTTGGACTTACTACTTCAGCATTCGCTGCTGATACATCATCATCTCTACGAGGAAAAATAGTAAGTGACAGTGGTGCGCCTGTTACAGGTGCAACAGTTACAGTTATACATACGCCATCTGGCTCTAAGAAAACAGTTAAGCTAAATGAGAATGGCGTTTTTTCTGCAAGTGGTTTAAGAGTTGGTGGTCCTTATAAGGTCATTGTTGATTCTAATATTTACCAGGATCAGACATTAGAAAATATTTTCTTAATGTTAGGTAAAACCTCACAAGTTAGTATCGAATTAGGTTCAGTAGAAATAGAGCGTATTGCTATTACTGGTAGTAATCGTCATAGCCTTATTAATGGTTCTAAAAATGGCATAGGCAGCGTATTTGGTAGTGATGCTATCAATCGTGCACCAGCGTTTGATCGTGATTTAAAAGACATCGTTCGCCAAAACCCTTTAGTTAACATTGCAGATTCTGATAGTGGTGAAATGTCAGTTGGTGGTGTTAATCCTCGTTTTAACAGTATTTCTGTTGATGGCATCAGACTAAATGATGACTTTGGACTAAATGGTAATGGTTATCCTACTAATGGCTCTCCTATTTCTATGTTAGCTATTGATCAAGTTTCAATCGATATTACACCTTTTAATGCTAAAGCTTCTGGTTTTACTGGTGCTTCTGTTAACGCTGTAACCAAGTCTGGAACGAATGAGCTTTCTGGTGAAATGTTTTATGAGTACGGTAGTGACTCATTAGCAGGAAAACCAAAAAGAGATGATGGTACTGAAATTGATTTAGACTTTGAGCGTAAGACATACGGTCTTGCCTTAGGTGGTAAAATAATTGAAGACGAATTATTCTTTTTTGTTACTTATGAAGAATCAAAAAATCCATATGTTAACAATTATGGCCCAGCAGGTTCAGGTGCATCTCAGGAAAAAGATTGGTTAACAACTGATATTATCACACGAGTACAAAACATATCTAAAGATGTATATGGTTTTGACGCCGGTGGTTTAGCACAAGGTTTATCAAATGACAGTGAAAAGCTGATTGCTAAGCTTGATTGGAATATTAATGACGATCACCGTGCTGCATTTACTTATCAAGACACTAAAGATAATTCCGTTAGAGCACAACATACATCACGTTCAAACGAGTTCTCGTTATTAAGTAACTGGTACAATGTTAATGCCACAATCGAAGCTTATGCTTTGCAAGTGTATTCTGACTGGACTGATGAATTTTCAACACAATTTAAAGTCGCTTATAAAGATACTGCAAATGCGAGCCAATCATTTTCAGATGCACTAAATAGTGACAAAATTGGTCAAGCTTGTATTCGTGTAGTAGATACAAATTCTCGTTGTAATCGAGCTGATTCAATTTGGGTTGGAGCTGATGCATACCGTCATAACAACCAATTAAGTAATGAAACATTGACCATTGATCTTGAAGGTGAATATTTACTTGATGAACACACTTTGTCATTTGGCATTGGATATGAAGAAATCGAAATATTTAATACTTTCGTACCTTTCTCACGTGGTGATTGGGTGTTTGATTCTGTAGATGACTATGAAAATCAAAATGCATCATATGTATCATATTCTAATGCATACACAGGTAACTCTGATGATGCTGGCGCTAGCTTTTCAATTGAAAACTTCCACCTTTTCCTTGAAGATAAGTGGGATATCAATGAAGATTTATGGATCAATGCAGGTATTCGTTATGAAAAAATTGGTACTTCAGGCCTAATTCGTGAAAACGAAAAATTCGTAGATCTATATGGTTTCAGTAATACCAATAGCTTAGATGGTAAAGATATTTTCTTACCACGTATTGGTTTTAATTGGACAGTTCAAGAAGATGTTACTGTTAGTGGTGGTATCGGTCGCTATTACGGCGGCACACCAAATGTTTGGATTTCAAATTCTTATTCGAACGATGGCCAAATTAACGTACGTGCAAATACATGGGATGTTGACAAAACTAATGCAATGCTGAATCAACCGCCAGTTGGGGCAGTTTTGACACCAGGTGATGGTGATGTAAATGCTATTGATCCAAACTTTAAGTTACCAAGTGAATGGCGTGCAGGTCTTACAGTTAATCACACAGCTGATTTAGGTGAATACCTAGGTGACGATTGGGATCTTGAAGCTAGTTATATGTATGTAAAACAAGAAAACTCTGTACAGTGGAAAGAATTGTACCGAGAAACGCTTGATATAACTGTTGGCCCTGACGGACGTAACCTTTATACGGGGATTGAACCTGATAGCCGTAGTGAACGTTATGATATGTTACTGACAAATTCGGATCTTAATGGTAAACGTAAAACATTCACGTTAAGTGCATCTAAGAACTTTGATAATGGCGTGTACTTTAACATGTCTTATGCAAACCAAAATGCAAGCAATGTAGTTCCAGGTACAAACTCTACAGCAACTTCTAATTTTGAAAAGTATCAAGTTGCCGACCGAAATAACCCTACTATTGGCAGAAGTCGTTACGAAGTAGAGCACAGCTTTAAATTAAACTTATCTTATAATACTGAGTTTTTTGAAGGATATCGTTCAACATTCACCTTACAAGGTGAGCGTTCTTCTGGTCGTCCATATAGCTGGGTATATGCAGATGGTTTTGACACCTTTGGAGCTCAACACAAGTTTGATGATGGTGAATTCTTACCTTATATTCCAACGGGTGCTGATGATGCTGCTGTAAACTATGCCGACGGATATAGTTACGAACAGCTTAAAGAAGTATTAGACGCTAATGGTTTGTCTGGCAGCGCAGGTCAAATATTATCGCGTAATACTGAAAACGGTCCTTGGAACTCACGTTTAGATTTTAAATATGAGCAAGAAGTGCCTGGATTCATGGAAGGTCATAAAGGTGTATTTTATGTTTCTGTTAAAAACGTTCTTAACTTAATTGATAGCAGCGCTGGTAAAGTAAACACTACTAACTTCTTTAACAATAGAGAATTGGTTGGTGTAAGTTATGATAAAGATAACAATGTTTATACATACAGCGAAGGCTTTAGAGATACTGAACCAACATACCTTGATGCAGAACGCTCTGCATGGAGAGTAAAAGTTGGAATCAGCTACAAATTCTAATAACTTTTAAATTGCTTATAAAAACCCTTTAGTTTTGCTAAAGGGTTTTTTTATTGTGAGATAGATTGTAGCTCTATTACTTGACCGTTTGGTCAGGTATGGTATTCTTCTAGTCATTACTTCTATATTATGCGGAAGATCATGAATACCACAACTTTTGAAATACCAACAGGCTTAAAAGAAGCGGCAGTTGC
>Ga0209395_1000834_pt1 | contig 44598 bp, 45 predicted proteins | sample GOMGulsemesocosm_3_FD_184635 | JGI IMG/M metagenome (GOLD analysis project Ga0209395, IMG submission 184635) | Methane-oxidizing microbial communities from mesocosms in the Gulf of Mexico - GOM9D Gulf of Mexico (SPAdes) (version 2) | ecosystem: Environmental > Aquatic > Marine > Cold seeps... | reverse complement strand
AAGCTATTTAAGATTTCCTTTCCTTGATATTCGTGTAAATTCATTTTTAAGAATGTTTTTTAACGCCACAAAAATACAAATTCAATTTAGAATACATACGGAAAAACGATAAAATAAAACACAATTATTTTTTCTAAAAAAATTAAGAAATAGGAAAAAGAAATTAACATGATTTTATGATAATTCCGTTTGAACATAAATACTTTAGCAACCGGAAACTAATTAATTCAAAATAATGATAAAAAGCTCAAAACTACTGTTTTGTATTTGCCTTTTTGCAACGACTTGCCTTTTCTCTCAAAGTGCAAAAAAAACCTTAAACATTCAAAGAGGCTCAGGTAAAACACCAAAAATAGATGGTCTTTTAGATGATGATACTTGGAAAAATGTCGCAATTGCAAATGGTTTTGTGATGCTTCAACCCAATAATGGTGAAGAAGAATTAGACTCACATAAAACAGAAGTGAAAGTTATTTATGATGACGAAGCTATTTACATCAGCGCAATGATGTACGATCCAGATCCTTCAAAAATAGCCATGGAGTTCACAAATAGAGATAATTTTGGCCAGACAGATTTTTTCCTTATCACCTTAAACCCAAATAACGACGGACTGAATTCCACAGAATTCATTGTAATGAGTACTGGAACTCAGGCAGATGCAACAATATCTAATGGTAGAGAAGATTTTAATTGGAGCGCTGTTTGGAAAAGTGCCGTAAAAATGCACGATAATGGATGGTCGGTAGAAATGAAGATTCCGTATGCAGCCTTGCGTTTTTCAAATCAAGAAGTACAAACTTGGGGAATCAATTTTCATAGAAAAATGATCCATCAAAACGCGCAATACACCTGGAATCATATTGACAATACAAAAGGGATTTGGACGCAGTACGATGGAATACTTGAGGGGATTAAAAAAATCAATCCTCCTACCCGTTTAAGCTTTTACCCATATGCATCAACTACAGCAAGTAGTTATAATGGAACAACAGAATACAGTCACAATCTAGGTATGGATCTGAAGTATGGAGTCACAGAAAACTTCACATTAGACTTAACATTGATTCCTGATTTTGGGCAAACAGCTTTTGATAATATCACGTTAAACCTTGGGCCATTTGAACAACGTTTTTCTGAGCAAAGACAGTTTTTTACTGAGGGAACCGAATTGTTTAATAAAGGTCGTTTATTTTATTCTCGAAGAATTGGGAATAGACCCGTTGGCTATTATGCTGCGGATGACAATTTAGCAGCCGACGAGGAAGTAACAGACAATCCCGAAAAAGTGAACATGTTAAATGCAGTGAAAATTTCTGGAAGAACAAAAGGTGGCCTAGGTATCGGTATCTTTAATGCAATTACAGACGAAACAACGGCGACTATAAAAAAAACAAGTACCCAGGGCACAGACACAACAGAAGAATTTTACCAAAAGATAACTGAACCATTTGCTAATTATAATGTCTTGGTTTTAGACCAACAATTTAACCAAAACTCTTCAGTTACATTCATAAACACGAATGTTATGAGAGAAGGAACCTTTAGAGATGCAAACGTTACTGGCTTATTATATCATCTTACCACCCCATCCAACTCCTATTTTATTGACGGACATGTAAAAACCAGTAATATTAATGAAGCTGGCACCAAAGAAACTGGGTATAGTTTCGATTCAAGTATTGCTAAAATTTCTGGCAACTGGCAAGGAGAAATTGGGTATAACTTTCAAGATGACAAATTCAACATTAATGATATTGGTTTTCAGAGAAGAAACAATAACCAAACGATTTATACAATGATGAGCTATCGCATTTTAAAGCCTGTTGGGAATTTCAATAACTTCATGGTGAACTTTAGAATGTTTAATAGCTTTTTACACACTCCAGGAGTGTACACTGGGAACTTCTATAGATTAGGCTTTTTTGCAAATACAAAAAAGCGTTTTTCTTTTGGATTTAACATGAAAGGGAAGCTTGGAAAACAAAAAGATTTCTTTGAGCCAAGAAGAGCTATTTCAGAACAACGCTATCTTATAAGAAATTCAGAAATGGCCTTTGATGGATTTATCTCGACAGATTTTAGAAAAAAGTTTGCATTTGATTTAAGAGGTGATTATAGAAAGGTTTTTGGAACGGATCAATCAAGAGCTGGCTTTGCCATTGGGCCTAGGTATCGATTTAGCAACAAAATGTCTTTAGTTTATAGATTTAAATATAACACAGATATAAACGCAATAGGATATGTAAATGATGACAATAATGATATCATTATGGGAAAAAGAGCCTCTGACTCATACGAAAACAGCCTAACAAGTAAATATAGTTTTAGCACAAAATCTTCTTTATCTCTCTCTTTTAGACACTACTGGCAAACTGTTACCTATAAAAATCAGTTCTATAGCTTAAATGAAGTAGGTAATTTAGATGACCATGCTTATTCAGGAGATCATGATGTTAATTATAACAGTTGGAACCTGGATGTGAACTATTTGTGGCAATTCGCTCCTGGAAGTCAATTAATAGCCTTTTATAGAAACTCAATTTTTAACGCCAATGACAGGTCAGGTTTAGATTTTGTTAATAATCTAGACGATTTATTTAACCAACCTGCCTTACATACTTTCTCCTTAAAATTTGTTTATTTTATTGATTACAACAAGATTAAAAACGTTTTCAATATTTAAAATTGTGATAACTTTTTATCAAAAAGCTTCAGCATTTAATGCTGGAGCTTTTTTTTATGCATTTCAATACACAGAACTTACAGTTCACTACTTTTCGTTTTAGCGTGCTTTAAAACATCAATAACTTTGGCACATAAAATCATTTTAAGATTTAATTAACATATAAAAATGTGACACTTTAAATTTTCGCTTGTCTTTATGTTATCAATCAAAAACTAATACTAAATTCAAAATGTTCTCAAGACCCCAAATTCTCACACTTTTATGTGTGTTTACTGTTCAACTTTCATTTTCACAATTAAACTTAAGTAGAAAAAAAATACCGGCAACCAGAATTACGACCCCTCCAAAGATTGATGGTGTATTAGATGATGCTGCATGGAAAAACATTCCTATTGCTAAAGATTTTGTAATGATGCGTCCAGACAACGGGACCTCAGAGCCTGATTCTCATAAAACGGAAGTAAAACTTATTTATGATGATGACGCCATATATATCAGTGCACTTATGTATGCACCTGATCCTAAAAAAATACCTGCCGAATTTACAAACCGAGATAATTTTGGAAATGCGGACTTCTTTCTGGTGACCATTAACCCGAATGATGATGGACAAAACCCGTTTGAGTTTGTAGTTAGTAGTGCTGGGTCTCAAGCAGACTCGAAAGTTTCTAATGGGCAAGAAGACTTTAATTGGAGCGCCGTTTGGGAAAGTGGCTATAAAATTACGGACAAGGGATGGACTGTAGAAATGAAAATTCCATATAGAGCCCTACGATTCTCAAACCAACCTGTACAATCATGGGGTATCAACTTTCACAGAAGAGTTCAGAACACCAATGCCCAATTCACATGGAATCACATTGACAATACACAAGGAAACTGGACACAATACGATGGATTATTTGAAGATTTTAAAAACATTAAACCCCCAACAAGACTAGCCTTTTACCCATATGCATCTACAACATCTGTGAGTTTTAATGGCGAAAGTGAATTTAGCTGGAGCGCAGGAATGGATGTGAAATATGGTATTACAGAGAATTTCACCTTAGATGCCACACTTATTCCAGATTTTGGACAAACAGCTTTTGATAATGTTACATTAAATCTTGGTCCATTTGAACAACAATTTGACGAACAAAGACAATTTTTTACAGAAGGAACCGAACTATTTACAAAAGGACGTTTATTTTATTCTCGGAGAATTGGTGGAGCACCTATAAAATCTGCTACTGCTGGTACAGATGAAACAGTGATCAATGAACCTGGGAAAGTTAAAATGCTAAATGCTATAAAAGTTTCCGGTAGAACAAAAAAAGGATTAGGTATTGGAATTTTTAATGCAATTACCAGTAAAACAGAGGCTAAAATTCAAAATAACATTACCAAAGACATTCGAAGTGAAGTGACAAACCCTCTTTCTAATTACAATATCTTGGTATTGGATCAACAATTTAATCAAAATTCAGCAATTACATTAATAAACACCAATGTGACCAGAGTTGGAGATTTTAGAGATGCAAATGCCACAGGTTTACTTTGGCATTTAGAAGATAAAAAAAGTAACTACAACATTGATGGTTCTGTTAAAATAACCAAAATATCTGATGATATCAACAACCCAAATACTGGAAAAGCCTTCGACTTAAGTATTGGAAAGCAATCTGGAAAATGGCGAGGAGAAATTGGCTATAACCTTGAAGATAAAGATTACAATCCAAATGATTTAGGGATTTTATTTAGTAATAATGAACAAGCAATCTATGGGTTTCTTGGATACAGACTCTTAAAACCAAAAGGTCTTTTTAATAGTGCAGGAATTAACTTAAACTACAATGTTAACTTTCTACACACACCTGGGACATATACTGGAACCGATATTAGCATGTCTTTTTGGTCAAATACAAAAAGTAGACATAATTTTGGAGGAAACATCAACTTTAGCACTAAAGGGAAAGATTTCAATGAACCGAGACAAGGCACAATGAGTGGTATCTATTTTCAAAAACCAATGCGATTAAACATGAATCATTGGGGAGGAACAGACAACACCAAAAAACTTTCTTTACGATACTTTGTCTATTATTCATATTTTAAAAACAATCCCAAACAAGGCTATGGCTTTAACATACGCCCTAACTATCGATTTAACAATCAATTCTCCATGCAATATGGCTTTGATTTTGGACAAAGCAATAATGATCAAGGATATGTCAATACCAGTGGAAATGACATTATATTTGGGCAAAGAGACCGTACTTCTTACGAAAATTCAATCTCCGGTAAATATAATTTCAGCACCAAATCTACCTTATCCATGTCGTTTAGACACAACTGGACTACAGTGCCTTATGACAACCAATTTTTAAAACTAGACACCTCTAATGGATTATTAGAAAGCAGTAGTTATACCGGAGATCATAATGTAAATTTTAATAGCTGGAATTTAGATGTAAATTATATCTGGCAGTTCGCTCCCGGAAGTCAACTAATTGCCTTTTACAGACATTCAATTTTCAGCTACGACAATCAAGCTCACTTGGATTTCTTCGATAATTTAAATAGATTATTTGAACAACCAAACCAACACACATTTTCTTTAAGAATGGTTTATTTTATAGACTACAACAAACTTAAAAACATATTTTAAATTCCATTAAATATAGTTTAAAAGACCTTGATAGCTAAACCTTCAAGGTCTTTTGTTTTTAAATAGCATTATTTTTAATACATTCGCTTTACTGATATGAAACGATGATAAAAGCTAAAAATATTTATAAATCTTTTGGAAATGTAAAGGTTTTAAAAGGAGTAGATCTTCACATAAAAAAAGGAGAAGTTGTTGCTGTTGTCGGTCCTTCTGGAGCGGGTAAAACGACCCTTTTACAAATTTTAGGCACCTTGGATAGACCCGAAAAGAATAGTGATTTTGAGCTTTCACTAAACAACACTTCATTGAATGGAATTTCTGATAAAGAAATTTCAAAATTTAGAAATCAACACATCGGTTTCATTTTTCAATTCCATCAATTACTTCCAGAGTTTACAGCCTTAGAAAATGTTTGTATCCCTGCGTTTATAGCTAAAAAAGAAAAAAAAGAAACTGAACAAAAAGCCATGGAAATTTTAAATTTCTTAGGCTTAAAAGACCGATATCATCACAAGCCAACTCAACTCTCAGGTGGCGAGCAACAGCGTGTAGCTGTAGCAAGAGCCTTAATAAACAACCCTTCAGTTATTTTAGCCGATGAGCCAAGCGGTAATTTAGACTCTGCATCTGCAAAAAAACTACATGAATTGTTTTTCGAATTGAGAGACACCTTTAATCAAACATTTGTACTTGTTACCCACAATGAGGAATTGGCTGATATGGCTGATCGAAAACTAACTATGAAAGATGGCGTTATTGTATGACCAAAACAGTAAACGAACTTTTTGAATTTATTAAAACTCCTGTTTTAGAAGCAGACGAAAACATAAAGTTCTCCTATCGTCTAAAAAATTTTTTTTCAATTTTTATAATTAGTTTAGTTACCTCTTTCTTTTTTACCATGCTCATTTCAATCCTTGAAGAGACAGGATTCATTTCAACTGAAGAGCATGCGGTAGAAAATGTTTTTCAAAAAGAAGGCCCTGTGTACTTTTTCTTTTTCGCAGTAATTATAGCTCCTTTGATAGAAGAAATGATATTTAGAGCACCTTTAACACTCTTTAAAAACAAAAAAGGATTCAAAATTGCTTTTTACACATTTGCCATTGCCTTTGGGTTTATTCATATTACAAACTATGAAATCACAACAAACATACTCTTGTTCTCACCACTTTTAATAGCCCCACAAATATTTGCCGGCTTCTATTTTGGTTTCATACGTGTAAAATTTGGGCTCATATGGTCAATCGCCTTACATGCAACCTATAATGCTTTTTTACTTTCTATATTTTTACTAGCAAAAGATGCCATTGGACAAAACTGACTTAAAAGACTTCTTAGACCAAAAAGTGGGCATTTATAATAGCCCTAAATTTATTGATTCTGACCCTATTCAGATTCCCCATATGTTTACAAAGAAAGAGGACATTGAAATTGCTGGTTTTTTAACCGCCACAATGGCTTGGGGAAATCGTAAAATGATTATCAACAATTCTAAGCTATTAATGGAATTACTAGATCAATCTCCCTATGACTTTATTTTAAATCATCAAAATTCAGACTTAAATCGCTTCAATTCATTTGTACACAGAACCTTTAATACTATTGATGCCATACAGTTTATTAAATCCTTAAACCACATTTACACAGCCCATGCTGGCCTAGAGAATGCACTCGCCATAAAAGACAATAGCAACAACTACAAAACTGCCATTTCTACATTTAAGCAAACTTTTTTCGAAATCCCACACCATGAAAGAACAAAAAAACACGTGTCTGACCCGTTAAAAGGATCAGCAGCAAAAAGAATAAATATGTTTTTACGGTGGATGGTAAGAAAAGATACTTGCGGTGTAGATTTTGGAATCTGGGAAACACACAATCCAGCACATTTATCTTGTCCCTTAGATGTACATTCTGGAAATGTTGCTCGGAAACTTGGACTAATACTCAGAAAACAAAACGACTGGAAAGCCCTAAATGAGCTCGATGAAAATCTAAGAAGCCTAGATAAAAACGACCCTAGTAAATACGATTTTGCATTATTTGGTTTAGGAGTTTTCGAAAAATTCTAAACCCAAAATAAGTCCAATACTTTACCTATATTTGAATGATAATAAATCGATATGCAATTTAAATATCCAGAAATTTTATATTTTTTAGGTTTCTTACTGATCCCTGTTTTAGTGCATTTATTCCAATTGCAACGCTTTAAAAAAACACCATTTACTAATGTTGCATTATTACAAAAATTAGTGCTTGAAACACGTAAAAGTTCACGCGTAAAAAAGTGGATTATTTTAGCGTGCAGAATACTTCTTTTTACCGCAATAATTGTTGCTTTTTCTCAGCCATATAGCAACAAGAATAAAGCCGAATTAGCACAACATAACTTTATCTATTTAGATAATTCTTTAAGCTTAGACACAGCTGGAGAAAAAGGTAATTTATTACAAAACTCAATCAAAGAAATTATAGAAAGTATTTCTGATAACAAAACATACAGTTTACTAACAAACACAAATTTTTATAAAAACATTAGTGCTTCCGAGTTAAAAACCGTACTTTTAACCACGGCTCCAACATCAAAACAAAGCACACTAGAAGATGTTTTACTGAAAATAAAAAAGCACAACACAACCCAAACAAACACTTTAAATAACAGTATCTTAATATCTGATTTCCAAAGAGATACAGCAATAAAAAACATAAATGTTACAAATGTAACATCTCTTATTTCATTCGTTAAAGTTAGCCCAAGTCATAAAAGCAACCTTTCAATTGACCGCATTTCTATAGACAATCAAAATAATACTGTTTTTTTATTAAACGTCATCATAAAAAACCAAGGCATTGAAAAAAACAATATTTCAATCGCTTTGTATAATGGTTCAAAAGTTTTCGCAAAACAAACTTTTTCCATTGAAGAAAACAACGAAAAAACCATCTCCTTCCCGATTCAAAACCAAACAACTTTTAAAGGAAAAATAGTCCTAGACTACATGGACACTTTCGGCTTTGACAACCAGTACTTTTTCACCCTAAATCCCACCAAAAAAATCAACATTTTTTCTATTGGGGAAAATCAAGAATTTTTAACTAAAATCTACACTAAAAATGAATTTAACTTCAATGTAAGCTCGCTTCAAAACATTAATTACAATGTGTTAGAAAAGCAACAATTAATAATCTTAAATGAATTAAATGACCTCCCAAACACCTTAGTTACTTTTTTACAAAAACACCTAAGCAAAGACAATAGCCTAGTCATTATTCCAAGTCAAAAAATAAACATCAACTCCTACAACACCTTTTTTAAAAAACTAAACGCTGGAACTATTCAACAATTAAAAAAAGATTCATTGCGAGTTACAAACATCAACTTTAAGCACCCTTTTTATAAGAATGTTTTTTCTAAAGAAGTTACTAATTTTCAATTTCCAATAGTCAAAAGTCACTATAAAACTAAGTTCAAAAAGAGCTCTTCTCTCGTCGGTTTCGAGAACAATACCGGTTTTATTAGCAAATTATTCTCAAATCACGGGAATGTATACTGGAGTTCAAGTTCATTAAATATAGAAAACACCAACTTCTTACACGCTCCTTTGATTGTACCAATATTTTATAATTTCGGAAAATTAAGCGCCTTAACTCCAAAATCTAGTTATGTCGTCAACAAATTGAACTTTATCGATATCCCTGTTGTATTAGACAGGAATCAAGTTTTATCAATCAACAATAAAACAAGCTCTTTTATTCCACTACAACAAGCACACAGCACTAAGGCTACCCTAGAAACTTCAGAACAACCAACTAGTAATGGATTCTATACTGTTACGAACAAGAACAAAACAATACATCGCTTGGCTTATAATTATGACACTACAGAAAGTTTATTGCGATTTTCAAACATCAAAGAAGTTACAATGAATCAAAAAAACCTCATGTATTCCGAGTCTGTTTCGTCGGTTTTTAAAGAAATTAAAGAAAAAAATAAAGTTACTTGGTTTTGGAAATGGTTTTTAGCATTAGCTATTGTATCTTTGGTCTTTGAAATATTGATTTTAAAATTCTTCAAACCATGAGTACGCTAATAAAATCAGCTACTATAATAGACGCTAGCAGTCAATTCAATAATCAAAAAAAAGATATTTTAATTACCAATGGTGTAATTGAAAAAATCGAGAATTCAATTCCAACGAAACCAAATTACACTATTGTAGCACTTGAAAACTTACACGTTTCTTGCGGATGGTTTGACACAAGTGTCTCTTTTGGTGAGCCTGGTTTTGAAGAAAGAGAAAATATTTTAAACGGATTAAATACGGCTGCAAAAAGCGGATTTACTGCCGTAGCCGTCAACTCAAACACACAACCCGTTGTAGATAATAAATCTGCAGTAGAATTCTTAATCAACAAATCAAACGGGCATGCCACCAAATTATTCCCTATAGCCTCATTAACACAAAAAAGTGAAGGTAAGGAAATGGCAGAACTGTACGATATGCAACAATCTGGCGCAATCGCCTTTGGAGACTACAACAAACCTATAGAAAATGATAACTTAATGAAAGTTGCATTACTATACGCCCAGAACTTTAACGGATTGGTTCTAAGCTTCCCAAAAAACCTTTCAATTGCAGGAGAAGGATTGGCTAATGAAGGCATCAACAGCACTAAATTAGGTCTAAAAGGAATTCCCGCTTTGGCAGAACATTTACAAATAGCCAGAGATTTATTCTTACTTGAATACACCTCCGGAAAATTACACATTCCAACAATTTCGACCGAAAAATCGGTCGCTTTAATAAAAGAGGCAAAAAAGAAAGGATTACAAGTTACTTGTAGTGTTAGCGCCCATCACTTAACATTGACCGATGGAGAACTATCTAATTTTGATGGTAATCTAAAAGTAACCCCTCCACTACGAACAGAAAAGGATTGCAAAGCTTTAGTGAAGGCTATAAAAAACGGAACTATTGATGTTATCACATCAGATCATAATCCGATCGATATTGAGCATAAAAAAGTGGAATTTAGTACTGCTAAAAACGGAACAATTGGTCTAGAAAGTTTATTTGGGGTGATCAACGCCAAACTAAGCTTAGCTGAAAGTATCGCTTGCATCACCTCAAAACCTAGGGCTGTCTTTAAACTAGCATCTCCTAGTATTGAAACTGGTCAGAAGGCAGAAATCACCCTGTTTAATCCAGAAACTACTTATATTTTCTCTAAAGAAAATATACTATCCACCTCTAAGAACGCTGCGTTTTTAGGAAAAAAACTAAAAGGAAAAGCCTACGGGGTTTTCGCTAACAACCAATTGGTTATCAAGTAATTTATGAACTCACCATTGCACTATAAAGTTCGACAGCCTAAAATCGAACAAGAAAACCCACCTGTATTAATCTTATTACATGGCTATGGCAGCAATGAAGAAGACTTGTTTTCTTTTGCCTCAGAACTACCAGATGAGTTACTAATAGTAAGTGCTAGAGCTCCGTATGACATGAATTTTGGGGGTTTTGCTTGGTATGCAATTACACTAGATGCACATGATGAGAAATTTTCTGATCTAAACGAAGCAAGGAAATCAATGACAAAGATTGCCTCTTTTATCGATTATATAAAAAGCACTTATAAAACGGCCCCTAACCACACCTTTCTGCTTGGTTTTAGTCAAGGTTCCATTCTAAGCTACGCTTTAAGTCTAAACTACCCTAACAAGGTAAATTATGTAATTGCGTTAAGCGGATACATCCATGATGAGCTTGTCCCAGAAAATGTTTCTCATCTAAAGATTAATACTGATTATTACATTTCTCATGGATCTGTTGACCAAGTATTACCTGTTGAATGGGCACGAAAAGCACCAGAATACCTCAGCACAAACAACCTACAGCATGTGTATTCAGAATACCCTGTGGGACATGGAGTAGCACCACAAAACTTTTACAGCTTTAAATCTTGGATTGAAGAGCGACTGTAGATACTAAAAGATTATACTTCAATTTTTAGCCCATCATAGGCTAAAAACACATTCTCTGGCAAAGACTTTTCAACCTCATCATGAAAACCTAACTTGTGGCTAATATGAGAGAAATAAGCTTTTTCTGGACCAATTTCCTTCACAAAATCAAGTGCTTCCTTTAAATTAAAATGAGTAGGATGCTCAGCGATTCTTAACGCACTAACAACCAAGGTTTTTATTCCTTTTAATTTATGCTTCTCATTTTCTGAAATTGTTTTGAGATCTGTTAAATAAGCAAAGTCATTAAATCGATAACAAGTAACAGGTAATAAACCGTGTAATACTACAATGGGCGTTACAGCCATACCACCTAGCTCAAACGGCGAATTCCCTATTAAATTAATAGCCACTTTTGGTGCGCCCGGATATCTATTCTCCGTATTAAACACATACTCGAAACGCTTCTGTAAACTACGCAATGTTCTTTCATCTAAATAGATTGGAACATCTCCCATTTGATAGCTAAAGGGCCTTACATCATCAAAACCTGCGGTATGATCAGCGTGTTCATGGGTAAACAGAATACCATTTATTTTTTGCACATTCTCACGCAACATTTGCATTCTAAAATCGGGACCGCAATCAACAATGTAAGTATGATTTTCCCAAGAAACCATTATTGAAGAGCGCAACCTTTTATCCTTTTGGTTTGTTGACAAACAAACTGGATGGTTATTAGCAATCATTGGTATTCCCTGTGAAGTTCCTGTCCCTAAAAAAGTAATTTTCATAAATGGCAATTTGACGTCATATGCTTACAAAAATAAGATAATTATTGAGTAGAAAAACTTAATTTTACTACATTTGTTATATAAAACTTAATCGATGTCAATTACCTTAAAAGGAGACCAAAAAATAGATAATGTACAAACTGCAAAAAATAAAGCATTACGTGTAAACTTAAATGCTCATATTTATGGAACGTTTGCAGAAATTGGTGCAGGTCAGGAAACTGTCCGTAATTTTTTCAGAGCTGGTGGAGCTTCAGGAACTATAGCAAAAGCAATGAGTGCTTACGATAAAGATTTTTCTGACGCAATTTATGGCGTAGAAGCTGACAATCGCTATGTTACTGAACCACGGTTAAAGACAATGTTAACACATGAAATTGACCTAATTGAAGAACGATTAAGTAGAAAAAAGCATCCTGAAAAATTATTTTTTAGTTATGCAAATACAGTTGCTACAATTAATTTTAGCAAAAAATTTAAAGGCCACGGCTGGGTAGGTATTCGTTTTCAACTAGACCCTTTAGAAGATTATAATGAAATTGTATTACACTTTCGTTTTAAAGAAACTGATGCACGTTTGCAACAAGAAACATTAGGCGTGCTGGGTGTAAACCTCATCCACGGTGCTTTTTACTTGAATGACAATCCAAAAGAATTGGTAAAATCATTTTATGATAACTTAGACAAAGATCAGCTAGAAATTGACATGGTTAACTTTTCTGGCCCACGTTTTATGTATGTAGACAATCGTTTAATGAGTCTACAATTGGTGAAAAACGGCATGACAAATGCTGTTATGTTTGATTCTGACGGAAATAACTTATTACCAGCACAAGTACTTTATAAAAAGAACATTTTAGCTTTAAGAGGAAGTTTCAGACCTGTTACTAAGGTAAACATGGATATGTTTGAGAAATCTAAAGAACTTTTTTTTAACGAAAAGAAAGTAGATCCTAACAATTCGCAAATAATATTCGAAATCACCTTAGACAACTTAAGAGCAGAAGGTGAAATTAATGAGCGTGATTTCTTAGACAGAGCCGAATTACTTTGTTCACTTGGTCAAAGTGTTATGATTACCAATTTTCAAGAATATTATAAACTGGTAGAATATTTTAGTGAGTTTACAAAAGAAAGAATGGCACTGGCTATGGGCGTCTATAATCTAATTCAGATTTTTGATGAAAAATATTACAGACATGTGAGTGGTGGAATTCTAGAAGCATTTGGAAAACTGTTTTACAGAGATTTAAAAGTGTATATGTATCCCTATAAAGAAGCAGAATCTGGGCAATTTATTACAAGTAAAAACCTTAAGGTACATCCGAGGATGAAAGAGTTGTATAAATTCTTTAAAAACAACGGAAAACTTGTTGATATTACAGATTTTAATCCTGAGATACTTCATATCTTTTCTCGTAGAGTATTAAAAATGATTATGAAAAATGAAACTGGATGGGAAGAAATGTTACCAGAAGGAATTGCTGAAATCATTAAAAAAGATAGACTTTTTGGATATACTAAAAGGAAAAAATTAAATAAATAGTTTTTTTTTAAACCTTTTGCAAATTCAATTGTCTAAACTAAAAATAATTAGTTGGTAGACGAAATAACCTTTATTGAACAGCTGCAAAACACAGATACAAAAGAACAGGCTTTTAGAAAGCTTGTAACCACCTATAAAGAACGTCTGTATTGGCACATTAGAAAGATTGTTATTTCTCACGATGACGCTGATGACGTTTTACAGAATACCTTTATAAAAATTTTTAGAGGTATCGACAATTTTAAACAAGAAAGCCAGTTATTCTCATGGATGTATAGAATTGCTACAAATGAATCTATTAGCTTTATAAATAAAAGAGCCAAAGAAAAAAATGTTGACATTTCTGATTACCATCAGCATCTTACATCAAACTTGAGTAGCGACAGTATGTTTAGTGGAGATGACATAGAATTGATACTACAAAAAGCCATTAAAACATTACCAACTAAACAACAATTAGTCTTTAACATGAAATATTTTGACAACTTAAAATACAAGCAAATTGCAGAGATTTTAGAGACCTCTGAAGGCGCATTAAAAGCGTCCTATTTTCATGCAGTAAGAAAAGTTGAACAATTCGTAAAAAATAACGCGCAATAATTAAACCTTTTTAAGACACCGTAGTCTAAGTATTAAATGAATAAAGACCGTAAAAATATCGAAGCTTATGTAAACAATAATCCAATGGGTGAAAACCAGTTTTCTGTGCCAGACGATTATTTCAATGCTATTGAAGATAACGTGTTATCTAAAATTATTGAAGAGCAATTACCCGGTAAATTTACGTACAACGTACCCGATAACTATTTCGAAAACTTTGAAGAGCGCTTATTCTCTAATGCTGAGTTTTCTAAAACACCAACAAAAGTAATCTCTTTAAAGTCAAGGATATTAAAGTATATTCCAACGGCAGCGGCAGCCAGTATTTTACTTTTTATTGGGTTAAATATCTTTACAGCTAAAGATCCATTTAACACCATTTCAACTGATGACCTCGATAGTTGGTTTGATGAAAATTATATTGACTACTCTACTGTAAACACAATTGATTTTGTAGATACAGATTTTACAGAAAGAAATATTCTCGAAGATGACATCTCTCTTGAAGATGAAGACATTTTAGAATATTTAAACACTATAGATACTTCAAATTTATTAACCGAAATAGAATCGTAATGAAGAACAAGAAACAGCTATTTACTTTTATTTTCACTGTATTGATTAGTTTGACTATGTTTTCTCAACACCGCGAAAGCAGAAAAAAAATTAAAGCTCTTAAAGTTTCATATATCACAGAAAAGTTAAGCTTATCTGAAAAAGAGGCTGCTAAGTTTTGGCCAATCTATAACAAATTCGAAAAGAAAAGATACGAACTTTACCATGTAAGAAGAACCAATTTAAGAGCAGAAATTGAGAAACTTGGAGGTATTGAAAATTTAACTGAAAAACAAGCCAAGGTTATTTCTAACAAAATGTTAGCAATGAAAAAGCTTTTATATGATGGATATGTAAAATTCCAATCTGAGCTGAGTAAAATTATTACTTACAAACAAATTGTATTATTAGAAGTTGAAGAAAGAGATTTTGAAAGACGTTTGATGAAAAGATTTAGGAGTCAAAAAGTTAAAAGAATAAAAAAGAGAACTAATTAATTAGTTCTCTTTTTTATTTATTCTTTTATCAGTGCTAAACAAACATACAATTCTGGTTTATTAGAAGTGTACTGCTTAATCCATATTGTTAATTCATTTACTTCGTGAGGTAGTAATCTTTGTAGTGCTTTTTCTAGCTCTTTACAGAACAGATCTGCGTTAAAACTCACCTTTTTTAGTACCGTCTTTGTGTACTCAAACATTGCTCTAGCCATTCTTAATTTTGGGGTATTATTAAGATAAACGTAATCCTAAACCATTTAGTATTTAACTTTTATAAAAATACAAAAAAAAATCATCTTTGAAAAAAGATGATTTTTAAAATTAAGTTAAATTAACTCTTATAACTTGTTAATTTTTGCTACTAAATCTTTAGCACTTACTTCTAATTCTGTGCTTATTGCTTTATAATGTGATTTTTTATTTTCAACACCTTTTGCATTTACTTTAGCCATTAACCCATCAAAAACATCAATTGTTTCATCTATAATTGCTTCTGCTTTTCCTGCTTTAGCTGGGTTTAATTGTACTAAATCACAAACACCAATAATATCTCCTAATGTATAGTTGATGTCTTTTTTTAAATTTTTTATGCTTGCCATAATCTTCTTATTTTGGGTGCAAATTTACTATAAATTATTGATTTAAAACAAATTTAGAACAATTACATTTTCTCAAACATGGTTCTTAATTTTTCTCTAGTGATCGTTTTTTGCCAATCATCACCCAACGCATTTTCCCACAACGGAACCAAGCTAAGAGAAACATCAATCATCGTATCAAACTCAGCATCAGTCAAGTCCTTACACAATCCTTTTGGAATATCAATATTATGTTTCTTAACCATAAGCTTGAACTCAGCAACACCTTCTGGATAAAATTCTTCCAACTGATCAAAAACAATACAATTTCCAATTCCGTGTTTCGTACCTAATAAATAAGACAAACCATAACTCATCGCATGGGCCACTCCTACCTGAGAATAGGCAATACTCATTCCTCCATGCCATGACGCCATCATCAATTCATCTTGGCTTTCATCATCACGTATGTCTTTTTCTATATATACCTTTCTACACAGATCTAGAGATTTCTCTCCATAACTTTGACTAAACGTATTTAAAAAAGTTCCCGTTAACGACTCAATACAATGAATATAACAATCCATACCTGTATAGAACCATTGGTTTGTTGGCACATCTTTACATAATTCTGGATCTAATACTACTTGATCGAATGGTGTATAATCAGAATTCATTCCTAATTTACGTTCTGGACCTGTTAGAACTGTAGTTCTTGAAACCTCAGCGCCTGTTCCAGAAATTGTTGGAATACCAACATGGTATACTCCTTGATTTTTCACTAAATCCCAACCTTGATAATCTGCAGAACTCCCTGGATTGGTTAACATTAATGCCACTGCTTTTGCATAGTCTAACATGGTACCTCCACCAATTCCGATAATTCCAGAAGGTGTTTCATCAAACTCAGCTACTAAATCATCTCTATACGCATCTACATAGCTTGTTTTTGGTTCTTCTTCTGCGCTTACATAAATAATTTTATCATTAAAATGCAATGGGATTCTACTGATTAACCAGTCATTTCCTTTAAAAACATCATCAACAATAAATATAAATGGTGCTTTTTCGCTTATACGTTTTGGGGCTAATATTTCATCTAATTGATTAAAACATCCTCTACCGAAAACTACGCGAGGAACCATTGGAAAATTTCTAAAACTCATAGTGTGTTATCTTATTTGCTGCAAAAATATAGAAAGTTTTTCATTATTGAATAGTATCTAATGCTTTTTGATAATTTTCAAAAAATAAACCAACATGATAGCCATCAATCAACGCATGATTCACTGTTATTGAGACTGGCATTTTTAATCTTTTCTCTTTCTTTTCAAACTTTCCAAATGCCAATCTAGTAATTGAATCACTCTCTGTGTTTTTAGGTTCTTTATGACCTGTAAAACTCAACCAAGGTAAGGCCGAACAATACACACAATCATCAGAATTATTTGGAGAAAACAGCGCTGTTGAGCTTAAAATTCGCTCTTTTTCTTTTTTAAAGTTATGATAAAACTCCGTTAGACAATCTGAATACTTTATAAATGAAAAACCAAAGGTGTGATCTGGCCTCATAATGGTTGCAGAGGCATGAATTACATCATAGATTCTAATTTTTTGTTCAGTAGTTATTCTATATTTAAAATTCTCAATAGCATTTATTGCTTTCATACAAGCATGTAAATACACCACAAAAAACGGCATCTCTTTTTCTTTAGCAGTTTGATATGCTTGGGTCACATCTACCAATACAGTTACAGCAAAATATGGATCTAACAATTGTTTAAAGTGTTCAAAATGCTCTTTTCGATTCCATGTTTCTATCTCTAAAAATTCCATTATATAAGTTTCAATATTTCAGTTATAGAGGCAACAGTAGCATAAGCAGTTGTAGACTGTTCTCTTTCTGAAACCTCTTCATGAGCCCAAGTAGTATGGAAAGGAACATGAATTGCCGTAGCACCAATCTTTACCAAAGGTAGAATATCTGATTTTAAAGAGTTCCCAATCATTAACAATTCATTTGCTTCAATTTCTAAATGAGAAAGCAACTTTTTATAATCCCTTTCCTTTTTTTCACTCATAACTTCTATATGGTGAAAGTATTGCATCAACCCAGATTTTTCAAGCTTACGTTCTTGATCCAACAAATCTCCTTTTGTTGCAACAATCAATTTATACTTCCCTTGTAAGGCTTTCAATACCTCTTCAACTCCATCTAATAATTCAATAGGTTTTTCTAACATCTCTTTTCCGATGTTTAAAACATTGTTTAATAAGGTCGGTTTTAAATTATTGTTAGATATTTCCAACGCACATTCCACCATGGATAACATAAATCCTTTTACACCATATCCATAAAGGCCCAAATTTCTTATTTCAGTTTTAAAAAGCTCTTGCTCTATTTTATTCTCAGTCTCATAAGCTGTTAATAATTTTGCAAACTGATGTTCTGCTTCTCTAAAATACGTTTCGTTAACCCATAACGTATCATCTGCATCAAAAGCGATTACTTTAATTTCTGTAGTCATCCATGTAAAATTAAAAAAACCTCATATAATTTATATGAGGTTTTTAGTATTATTTATTTAAATATTGTTGGGCTTTTATCAAATCTTCTGGCGTATCAATTTCGATACCCATAAAATCTGTTTCTACCATTTTTATTTTCTTTCCGTATTCTAAATACCGAATACATTCAATTTTCTCAGTTGCTTCTAACGAACGCATTGGCAATCTATAGAAATCTAAAATTGCTTGTTTTCTAAAAGCATACACACCGATATGCTCAAAATATCTAGCTCCTGCTTCTTTATCTCTTGGGTATGGAATTGGTGAACGAGAAAAGTATAAGGCATAATCGTTTTCATCAACAATTACTTTTACATAATTTGGATCTGTAATATCTTTCCAATCCGTAATTTCCTGCATTAGAGAGGCCAAATCAATTTGCTCAGCATCATTCCCCTTAAACACCTCTAACACCTTTATTAATGGTTCCTTCTTTACAAACGGTTCATCACCTTGAACATTGACCACAATATCCACATCTAAGTGCTCTACTGCTTCTGCAATACGATCAGAACCACATTCGTGTTCTTTGATACTCATTATTGCTTTTCCTCCAAACTTCTCTACTTCTGCTTTAATGATTTCACTATCTGTAACCACATACACATCATCGAACAATTCTGTTGCAACAGTTGCTTCATAAGTTCTTACAATTACAGGTTTACCACCTAAATCTGCCATTAACTTACCTGGGAAACGAGTAGCTCCATAACGAGCTGGAATCATCGCAATAACTTTCATATCTACAATACTGATTTAATTGCAGCTACCATGCTTGCCGCTCTTTCGTTTACTTGATCTTCTGTCCAAGATAATTTAATTAAACAAGAAATATTTCTTGAAATAATATCATCAGACTGCGGAAACTCAGTTGTGTTTAAATCTTGCATTCCGTTTAATATCTGATCTGATAATGGAAATAAAGAAACTTGATCTTTTAAATGATTCCACTTACGTACATAATGCCAATCGTTTTCGAAATAATTCCAATATGCATCTACTCCGTGTTCTTTAAAGGCTTTCACTACTTTATCTGTCAAGGCCTTTGTTGGCATAAAAAATGACAAGAAACCTGCGCTATCTCCAGCCTCATCTGGAATTCTTCTAAAAGAAACTTCTGGAATTGTTTTCAACGCATCTTTTAATACTTTTTTATTTTTACGTTGTGTTGCTACAAATCCATCCAATCTTCTTACTTGTGCCAACCCAACAGCTGCATTCAATTCAGAAATTCTAAAATTGTAACCTAAAAACGGGTGTGACTCTGCCCCTCTATCATTCCCCACATGATCGTGTCCATGATCTGTATAATGATCTGCATTCACGGCGAGGTTTGGGTCATTTGTGACCATTGCTCCACCTTCTCCACAGGTAATTGTTTTTACATAATCAAAAGAAAAACAACCAGCATCTCCAATGGTTCCTAGTTTTTTTCCTTTATATGAAGCTCCAATTGCCTGACATGCATCTTCTAACAAAATTAAATTATGTCTGTCACAGATGTCTTTTAAGGCATCTAAATCGGCCATAGAACCACACATATGAACTGGCATTACAACCTTTGTGTTTGGTGTTATTGCCGCTTCAACAGCTTTAGGATCTAAGGTTAAAGTATCATCAATTTCAACTAAAATAGGGGTTGCACCAGCTGCTAAAATAGATTCGAAACTTGCTACAAAAGTAAATGTAGGCATAATCACCTCATCTCCTGCTCCAACACCTAATACGGCTAATGCTACATTCAATGCAGTGGTACCACTACTTGTTAGCTGTGCATGCTTTACGCCTAAGTTATCTTGTAATTCTTGTTCTAATTCTTTTGCTTTCCAATGTCCGTTTCTAGCACCATCAAATCCATAACGCATTAAAACGCCGCTTTCTAAAACGTCATTTACTTCTTTGCGTTCTGCATCTCCAAATAATTCAAATCCTGGCATTCTTTTAGTTTTTTAAATGAAGTTTCAAAGATATAGAATTAATCCTTGATTTAATAACTCAAAAAATGAAGTTGCAAAGAATTTTTATTTAATAAATACTTCTAATAACTCTGCGTTTGTTACCGTAGAGATTTCAAACTCATTAAGACTGGCAGGAACTAACAATGTTTCTCCTTCTCGTAAATTTTCTTGTTGATTTTGCCCGGTAAATTGTACTTCTCCTTTTACACACATATAAATAACAAAGGAGTCTTTATCTGAATGATTCACTTTTATACTCGTAGAAATTGGTACTATATTCGTAGTAAAATAAGGACAAGAAACTATTTCTGATGATGTGTTATCTGTTTTTAAGTATTCGGTTTTATATGAATCTTGCACACTATAATCAATCGCATCAATGGCCTGTTCTGTATGCAGATCTCTAAAAGTTCCATCTGGATTTGGTCTATCCCAATCGTAAATTCTATAGGTAATATCAGAGGTTTGTTGAATTTCAGCGAGTAGTACACCCGCACCAATTGCATGAACTCTTCCTGTTGGGATAAAATAGACATCTCCTGATGTTACTTCGTCTACATTTAAAATATCTAACAATGTTTTGTTTTCGAGGTTTTTCACATATGCGTCTGAAGAAACCTCTTCTTTAAAACCAACTATTAACGTTGCTTTTTCATCTGCTTGCAATACATACCACATTTCTGTTTTCCCAAAAGAATTATGACGTTCTTTTGCCAATGTGTCATTTGGATGTAACTGGATACTTAACGCTTGATTAGCATCAATAAATTTAATTAAAAGCGGAAATTTATTTCCAAAAAGAGCATACACCGATTCTCCAACTAAATCACCTTTAAAATCAGCAATCAATTGTTTTAAATCTTTTCCTTTTAAATCACCATTAGAAACAATCGAAGTATCATTCTCTACGTCAGAAATCTCCCAGCTTTCCCCAATATTTGTATTGTTAGATTTTTTATTTAAATGATGAATTAATTTTTCTCCTCCCCATATTTTTTCTTTTAGGATCGGTTCAAATTTTAAAAATTGATTGATTTTCATAGTACTATTTTTAACGCCTTACAAAGCTACAGTTAAAATAAGATTTTATTTTAAATTTAATGGTTAAATTACTTTTATATATCTTTAATAAATTAATAAAAAACACATTTTATTAAAACCGTAAAATTTAAACGTCTATTCCTTAGCATAATTATAGACACACTTATGGATTGAAACAACACCGGAAATTATGAAATTAGTACTCCTAAAAAAAACTGATATTCATAAAAACTCGTGAGTATCAAATCAATTAAAAGAATTATCAGATGATTACTTTCTTTCGCAACATTCGTCAAAAATTAGTTTCAGAAAACAAAACTGCCAAGTACTTAAAGTATGCATTAGGAGAAATTGCCTTGGTTATGATAGGTATTTTACTGGCCATGCAAATTAATAACTGGAATCAAAACCGATTGCATAAGAACGAATTTAATAACATTTTAGAAACCATAAATCAAGATTTAAAACGTGATACGCTAGTTGCTGGAGCGTTGATAAAATATTACACCCAAATAGAGAAAAACAGTTTAAAAATCATTCATAAAAAAGTAAATAGATATAATTACAAACAACATCCAGAAGCTAGAAGTTTGGTAAGCAGATATCGCTCTTTCACCATTCAAACAAAAGGGTTTGAAATGGTCAAAGATTATAGTTCCAAAAACGAAATTAGAAAAGATTCAATTTTCACAACCATCTCACAATTTTACACGCCATTTTTAGAAATTATTGATGATAGTAATGGTTTTGTAAAAAAAGAAGTGTTGACTAATATAGATACGTATAAAAAATACGACTGGTATGTAGATTGGACCTTAGGCAAATTTACACCAGAAATGATTATCTACTTTACAGAAAGCGAAGAATATAGAAAACAAGTAGCCTCTCATAATTTATTGGCAGGAAAAAATCATTTGCTATTTATCAATGCCTACAAAGAAAACGCACTTAAGTTAATCACGTACATAAATAACTACTTACAAGAAGAAAATTAAATGGATGGATTTAATATTGTTTTAATAATTGCAATCATTTTATTTGCCAGGCTAGGTGTACGTCTATTTATTGAATATCAGAAACATAAAAAAGACAATTAGCAAGCTCAAAACTACAACTCTTTGTTTATTGCCCAGAATAGGTGACGTAGTTTCTAGGTGTTTCATAAAGGGTTACTGCCAGCTCTAAAGAAGTTCTTATTTTGCCTCTTAACTTATTGTAAATAACCACGGCAATGTTCTCTACTGTCGGATTTAAATTTTTAAACTCTGCGACTTCTACATTCAAATTTTTATGATCAAAAGCTTCTTCTATTTCGCTTTTAATCAATTCACGTAAAACGGATAGGTCCATTACAAAACCAGTTACGGGATCAATTTCTCCCGTTACCGAAACAGTTAAATCATAATTGTGACCGTGATAATTGGGGTTACTACATTTACCAAATACCGTAGCATTTTTTGCATCATCCCATGCTGGATTAAATAATCTATGTGCTGCATTAAAATGCGCTTTTCTATGTGCTGTAACTTTAGGCATTTGCTAAACGTGTGTAATATTCTTTAAAAATAATCGTAAACCAAGCAGTGTATATCTTCGGGTTCTTTTCCATATCTATTTTCACTTCTTCCAACGTCATCCACTTAAAACTTGCTACCTCTTCTTTATTTACTATTGGATCATCATTGTATTTACCAACCATAACATGATCCAACTCATGCTCAGTTAATCCATTATCAAATGGTGCTTTGTAGATAAACGAAAACACTTCTTCCAACTCACAAGTAAAGCCCATTTCTTCTTGTAACCTACGTTTTCCTGCTTGTATAGAGGTTTCTCCATTCCGTTGATGTGAACAACATGTATTTGTCCATAATAATGGGGAATGGTATTTATCCGCAGCCCTTTGTTGTAATAATAATTGACCATCTTTATTAAATGTAAACACAGAAAAAGCTCTATGTAATAACGCCTTTTCATGCGCTTCCATCTTGGCCATTAAACCAATTTGATTGTCATTAACATCAACTAATATAACTTGCTCTTCTACCATAAAACAAATGTAACAAAATCAATTATCTTTGCAATTAAATAACTTCAATTAATAAAATGAAAAGTCATCAATTACTCTTCAGTATTACCCTTATTTTTTTACTGACGAGCTGTAAAAAAGAAAAAACAAAAAAAGTACATCAGCCAATTAAAACTGTTACTACTGTCCCTATTAAGAAAGTTGAAAAGTCTTGGGATAGTTTAAAGCGTCATAATGTTGAAGCCTTTTTCACTGAATATGAAAAAACGAATAAAGAAACCAAGGTTCTTATTAAGACTACTTTTGGGAATATAAAATTGCGTTTGTATAACGATACTCCTATTCATAGAGCTAACTTTATCTTCTTAGCTAAAATAGGATATTTTGACAGTACTGTATTTTATAGAGTCGCTAAAAATTTTGTTATTCAAGGCGGAAATTCTGACGAATATGACACCATGAAACAACGACATAAATATGGAAATTACTTAATAAAACCAGAATTTAGGCCAAACAGAAAACACAAATACGGAGCTTTAGCTGCAGCAAGACATTGGGAGAACAATCCAAATAAGCTATCAAGTCCCTTTGAATTTTACATGGTACATAGCAAAAATGGAGCACATCATTTAAACAATGAGCATACCGTTTTTGGCGAAATAATTTCTGGATTTTCTACAATGAATAAAATAGCGAAGGTAAAAACAGATATAAAAGAATGGCCTTTAGTGGATATAAAAATGACTGTAGAGGTTATTGAGTAATATGAGTTAGTGGCTCGTTGTGAAAATAAAATAAAGGATGTGCTAATTTACAGATTTTACACCTGCATTCAGTAATAGTATAAACCACTTACAATCTCAGTACTATAGAACCACGAAACCTTTTATCCTTAATGCACCCCAGCTACATTAAAGGTTACTGCTTTTAATTGGTTTTTATTTTCAACAGCTACTGTCCAAACGAGATATGCAATCCCATTCATAATTTCTAACTGTGGAACTCCAGTACTTCTTCCTGAATTAATTTCGGCAACCGTAATGGCCTTTGAAACCTTCCCATTTCTTGTAACTTTTTTACATCGTAAATAGGTTCCATAATCATCGGTTTCCATGTAACTTACTAAGACATCATTATCATTTATAAAAGCAACATCTACTCTTCCAATAGCGTCTACATCATTTAAAACTATAGGTTCTTGAAAAGTTGAACCTGATAAAAAAGATATTTTCACTTTAGGGTTTCCTTTAGCAGCTGTAAACCAAGCTGTGGCTGTATTAATTGTATTTGAAACTACCTTTGGCCCGTTTACTGGACATCCATTAATTTTCCAACTGTCATTAAAAACGGGTTTTGGCGCGGACCAAACTGAGTCAGATTGTTGCGAAAAATAGATATCTCGAACCTCTTCATTGCTTCGGTCTCTAAAAACAATCATGGGTCCATTTTTAGTCATTGTAATGGATGTTTGACAACAATCACAGGTTCGTGAATCTAACTGAGTTTCGTTAAAAATGGCACCATCTTTAGAAACTTCAGCAACTCTTATAGTCATTGCTTTATGATGGCTTTCTTTCATTTCTTTTACGGTATTTCTACCGTCTAACCAAGTTATTAAAAACCCCTCATTGTTATTGGGAATTACGCTTACAAAACCATGCTCTGCTTCCACTCCATCAGTATTCAACAAAAAATTCTCTTTAATGATTTCTCCGTTCAACTTTCGAAGATTCAGAACAACATCATAGGTATATGTCCCTGAAGCTGATTTTTGTAAATGGCTTGTTAACAACACATTTCCATTTGTTGCATTTGCTGGGAAATCTGCCCAATTTACAAACCAATCAGTTCCTGTAGCAATCGTTATTGGTTTTTTCCAAACATCGTTTTCTAACTGGCTATATAACAAAGCTGCTTCTTTCCCCCGAACAGCACGCAGCCAAGAAAGTGAAACCTTTCCATCTTGTGCTACTAAATTTGGGGCTGTATTATGAACACCAAATTCAAAAGGAATTTCTGTTATTACCAATTCTTTTTTCGAGCAACTTACAAGTGCTAATACGAACAGAAGTATGCTTATTTTTTTCATTTGATATTTTTTAATTTGAGTATCATTTTTTCTGAGTTCCATTGAACAGCCCCAATAATTTCATCTACTTTTTCTCCTTTCTCATTATAAACAAAAGTAGTTGGTAAAGCATACACGCCTAATGAATTTGTTGGTTTTGTGGATTTTAGAAAAGTAAAATCGTAGTTGGTTTTCTTCTTAAATTCTGAAATTTGCGCTTTAGACTCATCAGAAATCAACAGAAAAGCATAGTTGTATTTTTTCAATATTTGTTGTGCTTCCAATAAATCTGGCATTTCTTTTTTGCATGGGGCACACCAAGTTGCCCAAAAATTAACCAATACCTTCTTTCCTAGATACATAGACATATCTATAGATTCTCCATTTAAATCAACAAGATTAGAGATATCCTCTACTGTTTTTATCTTTTTTTGATTGTTGTTTTTCGTTGATTCTTTACAGGCAAAAAACAAGGCGAAACCAATCACAAATACTACTTTTTTCATGGCTTAAATTTACATACAAAAAATAAATTACCTGCTATTTTAGAATTTAATCTTTACGATATTTTATCAATTGGAGTTTAACAAAATTATAGAATTAACCGTACATTTGCTCCTCAAATTTTGTAGATGAGTTTTTTAGAAGAAATACAACGTAGAAGAACATTCGGAATCATTTCGCATCCCGATGCTGGTAAAACAACTTTGACTGAAAAGTTACTACTTTTTGGTGGTGCCATTCAGGAAGCTGGAGCTGTTAAAAACAATAAAATAAAAAAAGGAGCAACATCCGATTTTATGGAAATTGAGCGTCAACGTGGAATTTCGGTAGCTACTTCTGTATTGGCTTTTATCTACAAAGACAAAAAAATAAATATTTTAGACACCCCTGGGCATAAAGATTTTGCTGAAGATACTTTTAGAACACTTACAGCAGTTGACAGTGTAATTGTTGTAATTGATGTTGCCAAAGGTGTGGAGCCACAAACCGAAAAATTGGTAGAGGTATGTAGAATGCGTAACATACCGATGTTGGTGTTTATCAACAAATTAGATAGAGAAGGAAAAGATGCCTTTGACTTGTTGGATGAAGTAGAGCAAAAATTAGGATTGCGAGTGACTCCAATGAGTTTCCCTATTGGAATGGGATATGACTTTAAAGGAATTTATAATATTTGGGAAAAGAAATTAAATCTTTTTTCAGGTGATAACAAAACAACTATTTCTGAAGGGTTAGAATTTAATGATTTATCAAATCCAGAATTGGATAATATTATTGGAGAAAGCGCTGCAGAAACGTTACGAGAAGAAATAGAATTGATTGACGAAGTATATCCAAAATTTAATCAAGAAGAATATTTAGAGGGGCATTTACAGCCCGTGTTTTTTGGTTCTGCCTTAAATAATTTTGGTGTTAAGGAACTACTGGAAGCCTTTATTGAAATTGCTCCTGAACCACAACCAAAAAAAGCGGAAGAACGCTGGGTAGATTCTAAAGAAGAAAAACTAACAGGATTTGTTTTTAAAATCCATGCCAATATGGATCCAAAACATAGAGATCGATTGGCTTTTATAAAAATTGTATCAGGAGTTTTTAAAAGAAATGCTCCTTACCTACATGTTCGTAATGGCAAGAAAGTAAAATTCTCTAGCCCGAATGCATTTTTTGCCGAAAAGAAAGAAATCGTAGATGAGTCTTTTCCTGGTGATATTGTTGGAATTCACGATACTGGAAACTTTAAAATTGGGGATACCTTAACCGAAGGAGAAATATTGAATTTCAAAGGAATTCCAAGCTTCTCTCCAGAGCATTTCCGTTATGTAAATAATGCAGATCCAATGAAAGCTAAGCAATTGTACAAAGGACTTGATCAATTAATGGATGAAGGTGTTGCGCAATTATTTACATTAGACATGAATGGTCGTAAGGTTATTGGTACTGTTGGTGCCCTACAATACGAAGTTATACAATACCGATTAGAACATGAATATGGCGCAAAATGTTCTTACGAAAACTTACAAGTTCACAAAGCTTGTTGGGTAGAAGCTGAAGATGAAAAAAGTGAAGAATTCAAAGAATTCAAAAGAGTTAAACAGCGCTATTTAGCAAAGGACAAACAAGGCCAATTGGTCTTTTTAGCAGATTCTGCTTTTACCATACAAATGACTCAAAGCAAGTTTCCAAATGTGAAATTGCATTTTGTGAGCGAATTCAAACAATAAAAATGACCCGAGTTAACGGCCAAAATCTATTCGATGTTGCAACTAACATGAAGCGCTCAAAATTAAAAAAGAAAGCCTTGCGTTGTTTGTCACTCGCACTTTGTTTTTTTCTCTATACGCATATTTCTTTTTCACAAGAAAACATTGCTACTTTAAAAGGAACAGCATTAAAAAATACCGTTCGCTTACATTTTATTCCAGTACAAATGCCTACCCATTTTGACCCTAGTTTAAAACCTACAATGGGGTTAATGGGATTGCATTACCAAACACCAATTAACAATTGGCTCTATGGTGGGGTTGGTATGTACGCCGCAGTAACGGGAGACCAAGGCGGCTTATTTACATTAGGTGTTGAACTGGGTGTTACCCCACAACTAGTAGGTAATTTGTATTTGGATGCCTCTTTTCATTTTGGTGGCGGTGGCGGGTATCGAAATTTAATTAACGATGGGGCTTTTATCAATCCTAATATTGGACTGAAATACAAACAGAAAAAATTCAATTTTGGTGTACAATACAGTCACCTAAACTTCTATACTGGAGCAGTAAAAAGTAATTCCATTTCATTCTTTATTGAAATTCCGAGTCTGTTAAAATTCACCAACTATAGCAATGCTCAAAAAAACTTTGTTGCCTCAAACTTATCAAAGGATCATATTTGGAAAACGCCTGTCACTAAAAACGTACAACAAGTAAGATTTGATTTTTTTAAGCCAATCGGAAACTCTAGGAAAGACAATGCAAATAGGCAAGAACCCTTAACAGAAACCTTGGCTGTTTTAGGATTTGAATATCAAAAATACATCAGTAATACTACGTTTGTTTTTGCACATACAGATGCTGTGTACAAAGGCTTACGTGCCGGTTTCATGGATTTATTTTTTGGAGTAGGTTACCATCCATACCAATCAAAAAACATAAACCTATTCACTAAATTTGCTATTGGAGGCGCTGGTGGTCGTGTTGCTCCTGAAGGAGGGTTGATGTTGTACCCAAGCGCGGGAATAGATGTTAAAATAGCAACTAAAATAGCCCTAAGTTCACATGTAGGGTATTATGGAGCGGTAGCGGGTGATTTAGAAGCCTATACTTTTGGTTTTGGAGTTAAATACTTAGGTTTTAATGGCGGAACAAAAAACTATAGTTCATTTAAAACTCAAGGCATTCGAATTGGCATTCAAAACCAGACCTATTTAAATGTGTTAAAAACAGATGATTTACCGGTTGATTTGCAATTGTTAGGATTGCAAGTGAATTATGATTTAAATGCCACTTTTTATTTAGTTGGAGAAGTTGGTTTTGCCTATGATGGAAAGTCGGGTGGCTACGCACATGGAATGGCAGGAATTGGCATGTATTCTCCCTATTTTATAAAAAATAAACTAAGAGCACATGTTGAAACATTGGCTGGAGCGGCTGGTGGTGCTGGGGTTGATACGGGTGAAGGCATTGTATTTAGGCCTTCGATTGGATTGAGCTACACACTTACAAATTCTGTATCTTTGCAATCTTCAATTGGAAAATTCATTACTCCTTTTGGAAAATTGAAATCAACAAATATAAATATTGGATTGAGTTTTGGCTTGGCCACTTTATCTGCAAGAAAATAATAGAAATTAAATACCAGTTCTGGCTAGTAAATCGAGCGGAGTCGAGATGCCAGAACACTATAAATATTAAAACCTCTCGACTGCGCTCGAGGAAACAAAATTAAATACACGAATAAATAATACAATTATGAATAACGGAATCTATGCTAAATTCAACACTAACAGAGGTGAGGTTTTAGTCAATTTAGAATTTGAAAAAACTCCTGGAACTGTTGGAAACTTTATTGCTTTAGCAGAAGGGAACTTAGAAAACCAAGTAAAACCTCAAGGTACTCCATATTATGATGGATTGTCTTTTCATAGAGTCATTTCTGATTTTATGATTCAAGGAGGATGTCCTCAAGGAACTGGTACAGGAAACCCTGGTTATAAATTTGATGATGAATTTCATCCAGATTTAAAGCATGATGCGCCTGGGAAATTAGCAATGGCCAATTCTGGACCAGCAACTAACGGATCTCAGTTTTACATTACACATGTTCCAACACCTTGGTTAGACAACAAACATACTGTTTTTGGTAGCGTAGTTGAAGGGCAAGATGTAGTTGATATTATTTCTCAAGGAGACGAATTAACTTCTTTAGAAATTATTAGAGTTGGTGATGCGGCTGAAAACTTTAACGCTATTGAAGCTTTTAGAACCTTTGAAGGATCTAGAGCAAAACGTGAAGAAGAAGAATTAGCGAAGCAAAAGGAGTTGTTAGATTCAGTGGCAGCTGGTTATGACGAAACTGCAAGTGGATTGCGTTACCAAATATTACAAAAAGGAACTGGAAAACAAGCTACTAAAGGAGCTACTGTTTCAGTGCACTATAAAGGTCAATTGCTAGACGGAACTGTTTTTGATTCTTCTTACAAACGTAAGCAACCTATTGATTTTGCTATTGGTGTTGGTCAAGTTATTGCTGGTTGGGACGAAGGAATTCAATTATTAAATGTGGGATCTAAAGCACGTTTGGTAATCCCTTCTAACTTAGCATACGGAGAAGCGGGTGCAGGTGGTGTAATTCCGCCAAACGCTACGCTTATTTTTGATGTAGAATTAATGAATGTTAAATAACCTTTTTATACCCTAAAAAAGCACTCAACATTGAGTGCTTTTTTGTTTTTAATTCCATTACATTTACCATCCTTAAACCAGCCATGCTTACATGAAGATACAGTTCATACACAGAAAAACAAAAGAAATCATTACAGAAACTCCACCTGCCGAAGGCTTATTAAAGTTTCTATATGACAACCCTTTTGGAAAAACAACTGTATTACCTATTGCCAAACGTAAATTTATTTCTGAGTATTATGGTAAAAAGATGTACAAGCCTTCCTCTACAAAAAAAATTGAAGGGTTTGTAAAGCAATTAAATATTGACATGTCTGAGTCTGAAAAACAAATTTCAGAATTCACTTCTTTCAATGATTTTTTCTATAGAAAATTAAAACCATCTGCAAGACCCATTGAAAGTGGTTTTGTATCTCCAGGAGACGGAAAACTTATTGCTTTTGAAAACATTTCTGATGTGCATCACTTTTTTGTAAAAGGAAGAAAATTTATACTTTCAGAATTCCTAAATGATAAGGATTTAGCAGCTAGGTATGAAGACGCTTCTTTAATCATTCTTAGGCTGGCACCAAATGATTATCACCGATTTCATTTTCCTTACAAGGGAGTACCTTCAGAAGTAACCAAAATAAAAGGGAGCTATTTCTCCGTTTCTCCACACGCATTGGCCCGTAATTTCACCAAAGTATTTTGTGAAAACAAACGCGAATATTGCACATTAAAAACAGCCGATAAAGGAGCCATTATCATTGCTCCAGTTGGCGCTACGATGGTGGGAAGTATTTTAGAAACATACACCCCAAATCAAGAAATCAACAAAGGTGACGAAATGGGTTATTTTGCTTTTGGTGGATCTACAATTGTAATGTTGGTTCCTAAAAACAACTTAACAATAGATGCCGATATTTTAGAGAACACAAAAAACAATATGGAGACTTTTGTGCAAATGGGTGAAAAAATTGGTATCTAAAATTCATTGGCACCTCCAAAGGTTGGTATTCAAAAAGTACTTTATCTCTTAGAAATACATAAAACACATACAACAACTCCATCTTCATTGCCAGTACGTATTTCTACCCGCTTAGCAAAACAAGGGTTAATACGCTAAAAACAAGCTATTTAGATATTTATATTTGTAAGGAATATTAATTTAAACCACATCTATTATGTCACAATTAAAAGAAGAATCAACAATGGTTGGAGCATTTTCAACATTTTCATGTAACATGGATAACCAAGCGACTAATGCATTTAACGAAGCCCTTGAAGGTTTTGTTGGTGTTAAATACTCTCCAGTAGCAGTTTCTCAGCAAGTTGTAGCCGGAATGAATTACAGATTTTTCTGTAATGCAAAAATGGTCACTCCTTTTTCAGTAAATGGAAGTGCCATGATAAGCATATACAAACCTTTGAGTGGGAACGCACACATCATGTCCATTCAACATATAGATTAGTTTTTTGAGGGCTAAACCCTGCATTTTTTAAGCACCGCCACAGCGGTGTTTTTTTATATCAAAAATTATCTTTTAATTTTGTATTCTTATCAGCTCAGCTTCTAAAGCTGCTTTGGCGTTCATTGCTTCTGCTGATAGTGTTGTACCAATTAAGTTTGCATTTTCATATGCATCAGTTGTCAACTTATAAAACTCTTCTGCTCCACCTTCATATTTGATGAGTTTATAACTCTCATTTCTAATCGCATAGCCAATTCCGTTATTAGATATTTCTGTATAGGTATACGCTCTAGTACTAGCCGATGCATTTGTAAGCAACGGATAAAAGCTGGTGCTATTTTCTCTATTTGAAGTTGAAACTCCTGCAATTGACGCAATCGTAGAAAATAAATCAGTCGTAGAAATTAACGCATCATCTTGCTCGTTTATTCTTGTTACTCCAGCTCCGGAAACAACCAAAGGCACATTTACACCTCCTTGATACAGTGAATTTTTAGATTTCGATCTACTAAATGGACTTTGGGTTACTTTATTTGGAGTGCCATTATCTCCGATAAAAATGATGACTGTATTTGCTTTTTCTGCTGTTGTTAAACTATTCAAAAGTCGCCCTATTTCAGAATCCATTGCTTCCACTGCCGACATATAATAAGGCATTGGATTTGTTTCAATACTTGCAGCATCAGTAGGCAAGTTTCCTTGTGAATGCAAATTAGTTGGTGCTAAATGAAAAGGGGTATGTGGCGCATTATATGCCAACCACAAAAACCAAGGTTTACTTTGTTTATCGACCCATTCAATTGCCAAATCGGTAAACTTTGAGGTTGTATATTCTGTAGAGTTGTTTGTAATTCCGTTTTCTGTTAAGTTCCAATCTGTATAACTTTGCACCCCGCCTGTTAATAATCCTGCATAATAATCTACACCCATTGCGATTGGGTCATCTGCTGAATTTGATAGGTGCCATTTCCCAATAATTGCACTTGCATAGGCATTTGAACTACCATCATCTATAAACTGTTGAATAGAAGTTTCTGAGGTATTGATGGTGTTTCCCACTTCCAATACACCGGTTTTACTTCCGTACTTTCCTGTTAATATAGATGCTCTTGTTGGAGAACATACCGGATACGACCATAGGTTCTTAAAAGTAACCCCCGAATCCATCAATGCTGTTAAATTTGGCATATTAGGCTTAATAGCGCCTTCTGAATAATTAGGCGTAGCATCTAAGCCCATATCATCTGCAATTACCAACAATATATTTGGTTTACTAGAAGTAGGGTCAGTTGGTGTATCAACAATATCTACATCAACATTTGAAGAACTACAACTGCATAATAATGCAAGTGTTCCAATTAGCATTACCTGTTTTTTAAATCTCATACCTATATTATATCTACTTTGTAAATATAACAGGTCAATCAATAAAAACCCTACTATAAAATTAATTATCTTTACTTTTTTGTAACAATTCTAACTAAAAAGACGTCTAACTGACCAGTTAGACTCAAAAACAAACAAAACTTAACTATTTTTTATGAAACGTATTTTCCTTTTGCTCTCTGTAATTCTTTTAACATCTTGTGGAAATTCTAAAAACAGCAAAGAATTTATCGCAACAGTCAGTGGCGACTATTTGTTTAATGCAAGCGAAACAGTTGGAATAACGTTCAAGGAAGGCAATCTTTTTGTTCGATGGAGAGGCAAAGATAATATTGAACCTTTAAAAATAAACGACAGTACTTTTTATATTCAAGAAATGAATGAAAAATTCATTTTCATGAAACAACCAGAAATACATATTCTTTTGGCAAAAAAAAGAGAACATGATGGCATCACCATTCGATTCCCAAAAATGATGCCGAGTCAAAAAACGCCCAATGAATATTTCACCAACAACCAAATTGACAAAGCTATTGAAGGGTATCAATTTATAAAAAAGAACAACCCCAATAGTAGAAGCGTACGAGAAAGCAATTTAAATAATCTTGGATATAGGGCCATGCGTAAAAAAGAGTACGAAAAAGCGATTAAAATTTTTAAACTAAACACAATGTTATACCCGAAAAGCGCTAATACATTTGACAGTTTAGGAGAAGCATATCACAGAAGTAAAGACTCTGCAAACGCCATTATCAGTTTCAAAAAAGCATTGGAACTTAATCCTAAAAGTAAGCGAGCAAAACAATATATTAACGAACAATTTTTAGATTAGTTTGGAACATTTAAAATATCCCATCGGACAAGTACACATTCCAATAGAAATTACAAATGAGCATATTGCTTGCTGGATTTCTGACATCGAAAATTTCCCACATAAATTAGAGGCGCTTGTCAAAACCTTAACAGAAGACCAGTTAAACACGCCATACAGAGCTGGTGGATGGACTGTTAAACAAACCATTCATCATTGTGGTGATAGTCATGTAAACAGTTACGTTCGTTTTAAATGGACACTTACTGAAGATGCTCCAACAATTAAAGCCTATTATGAAGATCGCTGGGCCGAATTGTTTGACACGAAAGATGCCCCTATTGAAATTTCACTGAATTTTATAAAGGCACTTCATGGGAAATGGGTCTATTTATTAAAAGGCCTTTCTAGTACCGATTTAAATAGGGAGTTTTTACATCCTGAAAGTGGTGACTCAGTTTCCTTAAAAAAGAACATTGGCATCTATGCATGGCATTGCAATCATCATTTTGCGCACATCGAAAACCTATTGATCCGTAATAACTGGAAATAATAAGCAGTGTGCCTTGGAAACATTTCCCAAAAGAAAGCATTATCATGATGTTATTTATTCTCCATATAAAATTAGTTGGCAACTTCACTCGAACTAACATTTTTTTTTATCTTTAGAATTCAAAATTATAGATATGAAAACTGCGCAACAATGGTTTGATGAATATGCGATAAGCCATCAAAACGATACGAATAAAGCCATTCATTATATTTGTGTTCCTGCCATCTTTTTTAGTGTTATTGGATTGTTATTTAGCATTCCTACTACTGTGTTAAAGAATACTTTTGGCTTGTACAATCCATTTATAGAAAACTGGGCAGCTGTGGTTGCTGTAATTATTTTAATCTTTTATGCACGTTTAGGCTTTTGGTACTTTGTGAATATGTTATTGGTGACCACGTTAAGTATTATAGGAAATTATTGGCTAAGTAGTTTTGGGAATTTGGCATTGATATCATTCGCTATTTTTGTGATTGCTTGGGTGGGTCAGTTTTACGGACATAAGGTAGAAGGCAAAAAGCCATCATTTATAAAAGACGTGCAGTTTTTATTAATTGGCCCGCTTTGGGTGATTAAAAAATTAGGAAAATAATGGCAGAAGAAATTACATTTGAAGACTTTTTAAAGGTGGACATCAGAATTGGAACAGTTATAGAGGTTAACGATTTTCCCAAAGCCAGAAAACCTGCCTATCAACTGCTGATTGATTTTGGAGCGTTAGGAATTAAAAAATCAAGTGCTCAAATTACTGATCTATATACCAAAGAAGACTTACTACATCGCCAAATACACGCAATTGTAAATTTTAAGCCCAGGCAAATTGCCAATTTCATGAGTGAATGTCTGGTATTAGGAATTCATAATAATGATGGCCATGTTGTTTTATTAAAAGCTTCAGATACCATTAAGAATGGCGAACAAGTTCGGTAACATCATAGCGAACAACGCGAAGCAATCTATCAATTAAAAAAAAATCCACGAATTTAACATTTTCGCAATGTCAGTTGGTATCTAATTATCTGGATTGTTTAAAATTACCAACGCAGCAATTACTCCTGGCACCCACCCACAAAGGGTTAGTAAAAAAACAATCACAAAAGAACCACATCCTTTGCCTAGTACTGATAATGGCGGAAAGAAAATGGCTAGTAAAACTCTTAGTAAACTCATAGTATTTTTAAAATGTTGACATCTATATGACGAACATTGTTGTAAAATGTTACAAAAAAAAGGTCCTTGAAAATTCAAGGACCTTTTTTTTAATCGAATAGCATTCTACCTACATAGATCCACTAAAGAAAATGGCGTTCATTAATAGTTTATTCGTGCCATACCAAAATGCTCTAAAGTTGGTATTGTCTGTAAACACCACCACTTTACCTCTACCATTTCTTTGCACTTGAAAAGGAACCGTATTTTTTATCTGCTCCAAATTCTCTTCAGAAACATACCCTGCCAATAACGGATTGCTTGTATATTGAATTGGGTTGTTGAAGTTTCTTTTATTTGCTTTTACAAAAATAGTTGTGTTTCTAAACATTGCTAAATGATCGTTTTTGTATCCGAAATTAATTGGATGCGATAAATCTAATTTTGTATTAAAAATAGCACCACCAATTACCTGCGCTCCAGACTGCAAGCTTCTATTCTCAAAACTTACCGCATGCGTTATTGGTTTCTTTTTATTGAACTCAATATTGATAAATTTCTTAGAAGACATCCAATTTGTTGCATATCGGTTGCCTATTAATGTACCCCCGTTTTTAACCCATGTTTTTAATTTAGACTCTAATGCTTTATCTACAGCACCTCCATTTGCAATAATGGTAGAATACTTACTTAAGTCTACTCTACTTGCATAAGACACGTCTAATTTGGTGATTTTCATATTATATCTCGTATCAAATAAATGCCAGATTTCACCAGCATCATAACTAGAAAACCTTCCTCCAACTAAAATAGCTACTTTTTTAGGAGTTATATTTCTAAAATTATTAGAACCTAAATCTACCCCATCATTCAGGCCTGTTTTTGTCCCATTGACTTGTAAATAACTTTCTTTTGCTACTTTTTCTAAGAATACAAATAAGTCTCTAGAATTAAGTTTTTGATTCTGTACAGGAATAAATATTGTTCCGTAATCATAAGAAATTCCGTCATTATTAAATTGCTTCATAGAAACCTTTGCTCTTATTCCTTTCGCTAAAATTGCATTCAATGCTTTAGGCGCATAGTATTCATTCCAAGGCATTAAATACCCGTAGTCACTTTTGTAAGAAACACGTCCTTTTGGCAATGCTAAGTTGGTTACTTCTTTACCAATTCTACTTGTAGAAATTCCTTCTTCATAATCTAAATTGAATGCCAGCGGAAATGTCCATGCAGAAATATCATAGAATAAGCTATCTTGAAAAGTGGTTCTTTTTTGAAACATTGCTTTCACTAAACGGCTGTTCTTTTGATTCATTGGTATTACATAACTATACCCCTTCTTATATCTTTTTCCTTTGGATGTGAAATCTGATTTCACTTCGTTGAACTTGATATGATGTCTTTTTAAAATCTCTGCTAAATGGTAGGTCTTAGCTGCATCTTTTTCATCACCGAAAACAATGGCTTTTGTTTTTGCAGATTCTTTCTTAGCATCTTTATAAAAATGCTGTTGGTATTGTTTAATTTTTACACGCATGCTCCTTGCTGCTTCCAAGGTAGAAAGTGCTGCTGTAAATTGGTTGCGGATTGTAAAAGGGAATGTCAACACTCCGTTCACTGTTTCTTGTGCATGACCACGAGAACTTCCTTGTTCAAATAAAATTCCGATACTCCCATTTACATCTGGAAAAGTGGATCCTTTACCATAATAGAAATCATCAAAGCTTTCTTCTGAATAATATAAAGAACCTATTTTATCCAATGCTTTTGCATGGTAGGTTGCAATCTCTTTAGTTAAATCTTGGTTTAACTGTGGTGTTAATGGATTTGTTCTAGAGGGAATTCCTGGTTGAAAAAAGAACGAAGAATTTGAGCCCATTTCGTGATGATCTGTTAAGATGTTTGGCAACCATTTATGAAAAGAAGCAATTCTTGCTCTCGATTCTGGCAATTGTACAGGCAACCAATCTCTATTCATATCAAACCAATAATGATTGGTTCTACCTCCAGGCCAAACCTCGTGGTATTCTCTATCATTAGGATCTGGATTGATGTTAGAGGCCTTATTTGTATTTGCCCAATAGGCAAAACGTTGTAATCCGTCAGGATTAAAAGAAGGGTCAAATAAAATCACGGTATTTTTTAATAGATCGTCTACTTTATCGCCTTGTGCAGCGGCTAAATAATAGGCTGCTGCTAAACCAGCATTTGCCCCACTTGGTTCGTTACCATGAATAGAAAATCCTTGATACACAACAATAGGATCTTTAGAAACATCTAAGGAAGCGTCGTTGGTTGCAGCAATATGACGTTGTCTAATGGCTTCTATTCTTTGATGATTGCTTGGTGATGTTATTGTTAACAATAACAATGGCCTACCCTCTGCTGTAGTTCCTCTATTTTCTATAGAGATTCTATCAGAAGATTTTGCCAACGCTTTCATATACTCGGCAAGCTTATCGTGCGTAATGTGCCACGCTCCTACTTCATGGCCAACTACTGATTTTGGTGTAGGGATGTTTTTATTGTAAGTGACATCTTTTGGCAAATAGTACGATAAATCTACCTGTTGTGCAGATACAACACAGGTAACAAATAAAAATAGTAACGCTAATTTTTTCATTAGAAATAGTTTGGTTATACATAAAGATGACAAGGTATAAAAAACTATTAGTCTACTGAATTTCAATGAACCCTATTTAACTTTTCTTTAACAGCATGTTGAAACTAATATTTTTAGTGCTGCTTTTTTTTGTTAACTTTAGCACTGCTAAGAAAATGAATGCTTCATGTAAAAAATAATTGCTGTTTTACAATAAATGCTTTTTTATTGCTGCGTTTCTTTAATGGATAACACCAACAAAAACTAGCGTTATCCGGAACATCAACCCGGATAACATCATAAAACATAAACATATAACCAGTTGCCATTCATTGTGACCCGTCCTGAAATAAGGCTACATAATTTTAAACATTATGTACAGAAATGACAAAGTAATTAGATGTTACAGTGAACCTTTTAAATTAAAAATTTTAGCCGAACTTACAATCGGTAAACACACAAAGAGCGAACTTTGTAAACTCTACTCTATAGCACCAACAACTGTGAATGTGTGGATTAAAAAATACAATCGTAAAGACTTAATGAACACCAGAGTAAAAGTGGAAACAAAAGACGAAATATCTAGAATTAAGGCGCTTCAAAAAGAGGTTGAACAACTTAAAAAACTACTACTTAAAAAGGATCTAGATGCTATGGTTCAGGATTGTTATCTTGAAGTAGCTGCTGAAGATCTTGGCTATAAATCAGTTAATGAACTAAAAAAAAAGCTAAGTATAAAGCCTTAATTAAAGCTAAAAAGAGAGCTAAGGGATTTGCTTATTTGACAACTATAACTCATTGTTTTGGGCTTAAACGCAATGCGTATTACAAGCATAAAAACAGAGCTGATAAGCGTTTAAACCTAGAACAACAGATTATAGATATTGTTAGAAAAAGACGTAAATCCCTTCCTAGAGAAGGTGTTCGTAAACTTACCAGATCCTTAGATAAAGAGTTTGTTAAAGCTAACATTAAAGTAGGTAGAGATACACTATTTAAAGTACTTGGAAAATATAATATGTTAACACTTAGAAAGAAAACTAGTGCTAGAACTACTAACTCATATCATCGTTTTTATAAGTATAATAACATCATAAAAGACTTAGAAGTTACTAGAGCTAACCAGGTTTGGGTATCTGATATCACATACATTAGAACCATAAAAGGTTTTTGTTACCTGGCTTTAATAACAGATATGTATTCAAGAAAAATAGTAGGTTATGATATTAGTGATAGCTTGGAACTTAAAGGATGTGTGAGAGCCCTAAATAAGGCCATTTATCAAGCTGAAAATATTAAGCATCTTATTCATCATTCAGACAGAGGAATACAGTATTGTAGCAATGTATACACACAAATACTCAAAAGAAAAAAGATAAACATTAGTATGACTGAAGAAAATCATTGCTACGAAAATGCGATGGCTGAACGCGTAAATGGAATACTAAAAGACGAATTTTATCTAGACCAAACCTTTGATAACGTAGCACACGCTAAGAGAGCTGCAAAAAATGCAATTAATTTATACAACGAAATAAGATTACACTTATCTTTAGATTATAAAACACCTAATATGGTATATAAATTATCAGCTTAAATTCAATTTTAACCTGTAGCCGTATTTCAGGACAAGACATTGAGAAATGACACTGCGTACTCAAGAAAATGAAAAACAGACATAAACTCTCTTTACTATCATTGCCATTTTAGGTATTATTTAAGGTATCGGCTCCACTTATACGTAATCTATATGAAACTATAACTTTAGTTCGTTCTTCATTATTTAAAATATTCCTTTAATCCTTTTAATAGATTAGCCTTACTAAAAACTATCTAATTCTATTCAAATTATCATTAACATCCTTGTTCTTATAGGATGATTTTATAGCTCCAAAACTATATTTTAACGAAATAGCAAATTCATGAGAGCGACTAAAAAAGATACTTTTTGCTTTGATGTTTTGTAGCTGGTAATTTTCCTTAAAAGTCATCGTATTAAAAATATCATTGAGACTTAAAGTTAAATCTAATTTATTAAAAAAGGTTTTACTGAAAGTAGCATTAATGGCATAGACCAATTTTCTATCAAAAACACCTTTTTGTCGGTTAGTTAATGCCCATCCATTAAGATTAAAAGAAGATGTATTATTTATTTTAAATTGGTGATTTGTGTATAAATAAAAATAAGGAAAGGACTTTAACGAAACCATTCTTACATCATTAATAGTATTATAATTTAAACTGATGATATTACTCGAACTCCAAAATTTATATTTAAACGGAACATTAAGAGTAAAGGAAAAACCATATTCTTCTTTAAAATTACTCGGAAACATAACGCTTATTTCATCCGTTTTATCATAAATTAGACTGTAATGTACAGGGTTTTTCATGTAGGAATATTGAGCTGTTAAGGATTTATTTTTGTATTTAAAAGTTGTCGAAATTTCATCTATTAAAGTTGGTTTTAATGATGTATTTCCTCTAAATTCTAATAAAGGATTTATAAATGCTGCCGTGGAAGCAGCCGACGAATAATTAGGTCTTGAAATAGTTTTTGCGTAATTAAAACTTAAGGTTTTTGTACTATCAATAGCAAAATTAATATCCCCTTTTGGGAAGAAATATGTATTATTTCTATCAATTTCTAAATTGCTATTTTCTTTGTAACTAGCTTCAACTTTTGTATTTTCTATTCTTAAACCAAATGAAAAATTTACTTTTTTAATTGTACCCGAAAATTGCGAATAAAAAGCTGTATTATTTTCGGTGTATTTATACTTTGTAGTGTTGTTTTCAATTTCATTTAACGCACTTGAACTTGTATTAGTATAGTTTATGCCTAATTCTAATTTTTTATCCTTTTTAAAGGAAATATCATAATCTGCTCTAGCTGAAAAATCATCAACTTCAAAATCTTGAAATCTATCTAAAAATGTTTCTTTAAAAGGATTATCATAGGTGTTTTTTATAGCGTTTTCAATGCTGTTTTTGTAGTTCGTATATTGAAATCCTGTAAAGAGATTACTCTTTTTATTAATTGATTTTGAAAAATTGATGTTTGAACTTGAAAAACGTCTAACATTATCGTTATCACTATATGAATAGATATTATTTTCAGTGCCATTTTCATTTAAAAAGGTGTTTGTTTCTATATAAAAAGGGTCATTTTGTGTTCTGTAGCGTGTACTTATCGAAATATAATCGTTCGTGTTTAATTGATAGTATAACCCACCACCAAAAATAAACTGCGGTCTAGTGGTAACAGCTTTTACCAAATAATCTGAACTTGTATTTTGGTCTGTTAATTCATAATCTAAACTATTACTTTCCCATACTTTTAGTTGATTGTAACTAGCATCAAGTTTTAGTTCTATATTGTTTTTTTTTGTGGTAAGATTTGTGTTTAAATAATTATTAAAGTAATTTTTAAAGGAAGCTGTTTCTGTTAACGAAACTTTTGTTCCTTTTCCTGCATTTTTCTTTCTAGTAATTAAAATAACACTTCTGCTGTTGGCCTCATATTTAGCAGATGGATTGTTAATTATTTCAATAGTTTTAATGTCATCAACTTGTAAACTGCTAAATTCTTCAATAGAAATTCGTTGACCAGCCATGTAAATTAGCGGATTACCTTTACCAATTACTGAAATAGTTCCCCTATTTGAACCTACTTGTATACTTGGTAATTTTGATATCAAATCAATAGTATTAGATTCTTTGGATAGTAGGGTCTTATCAACATTGGCTATCAAATTTCCATTTTTATTTTCAATCAGTTTTTTTCTAGCTGTAATTAGAACTTCATCTAGTTTTGTTGTTGATCCTTTTAACTTAATTATAAGTTTTAAGTCTTTATCTAAATCCACTTTTTGCAAGTAGGTTTCATATCCTAAACTATAAATTTTTAAGGTGTAATTTCCTTGGGGAATAGCTTCCAATAAAAACATACCATTATTTATAGATGTATATTTCACAATGTTATTGTTTTGTAATATTAATACATCTCCAACTATAATTTGATTGTTTTTTTCGTCAGTTACTTTTCCACTAAAGTTGTGTAAACTTTGAGAGAACGAATAATTGAAACTTGCTATTAAAGTTAAAATTAGAATAAATGGTTTCATAAATATTAAATTATGAAACAAATAACTATAACAGGAAAAGAAACACCTAAAAAATGAAGTCTGATTTAGGTACTAGTACGGGGTCTATTTTTAAATTTATAAATTAAATCACTTCTATTAGAGAGGTTTAACTTTTTGTAAATATTAGTAATATGAGTCTTTACAGTACTTAAACTAATAAACAGTTCTTTAGCTATTTCTTTATTAGATTTACCTTCTATAATCATTTTTTCAACTATAGTTTCTTGTTTACTCAATAATAAAACTGGTGTTTCTTTACGTTTAGATTTTACTAAAAAGGTAAATAAACCTATTAATGAAATGCCAAGTATAATATTAAGCCACTTACTATAAGTATATTTGGTTTCAACTTCGTTAATTAAAAATTTTGAGAGTTTATTTTCTAAAAATAAATATTCTTTGGGTTCAATATCGCTTTCTTTTAAGTCTTGTAATAATTTGATATAAAAAAAATTGTTTTTAACAATATCTTTGTCTAACAATTTTTTAGCATTCAGCTCATAGATACTAATAAGTTTGACTGCTAAAATCTGTAAAGAATCTTTAGTAAATGTATGAATCTTATTTAAATATTTCTTTTCATCTTTAATATAGGCAGTTTCTAAGAAATATGCCTTTAACTTTTGAATCTCAAAATACGTTAAGTTATTTTCAAAATCTTGTTTTTTTATTGAAATAGAATCAATCTGATTTAAAAACACTAACTTCTCATTGTGAGCAAACGTGTTTGTTAAAAAGCATAAAAGCAAGATAACAAAGAAGCTCTTAATTTTATTAATACACGGACTATTTTTTCTGATTTCAAAATGAAATCTCCATTTATAAAGGCTTACTAAAAATGCAGTAAGTTTAATTTTTCCATTGTCAACATTAACAACTATTGCATCTTGCATCTGTTTTTTATTTATTTTCTGAGAGTAAATTTAGCTAAATTTTTTATATCGAACACGCATTTATATTTGACACCCCTTAGATACCTGAAAAACAGGCACAAACATAAATTTAGAATTCAAACAACGAAATGGCAACACCGTATAAAATTAATTGCTACTTCTAGCCTACTTACGAAAGTCCTCGCGGACTTTCTATCTGTGATTTATTTACTAACTTTAGTACTTAGAACACGCAACTAATCTTATACAAACACGTTGGTAATAATTATGAAAAAGACAATATTATTTATTACATTTTTAGCTGTTTGCGTATCTTGTAAAAAGGAAAATGAAAAATCTAATTTCATTGGAAATTGGAGCTCTACGTCTGACACAAATATTGAAATTGATGTTGTGTTTTTTAAAGACTCAATGGTAATTGACAATTCTTTAATGTATAGTACATATTCCGACAAATGGAAAATTAAAGGTTCAAAAATTGAACAAAAACTTTTACGTGGAGATACGACCGTATTAAATAATGAAAACACCATTGATTTCAAATTCAATCTAACAAAAGACACCTTATTAATAAAGCCTGAAAATGACTCTATATTTCACATCAAATTGAGGAAAATAAAAAATAACTTTGAATATCTTGAAAATAAAATTGGATTAGATTTAATATTACCTTCGACAAACGAAACCTTAACTTCTTTCGGAAAGAAAAACCTCTCTTTTAATATTTATATAGGAAAACAAAATGATTCTATTATACTTAAAACTGATGAGTATTTACAAAATTTTGGTAAACTTGAATATCAAATAATATCCTATTATTATTCAAAGAATGAACAAGAAAAAGATAGCTTAAAATTTACACTTTTTACCGACAAATCAATTAAAACCAAAGACTTGGATTCTATTAAAAACATTTTGAAAAAATTTCCAATCAAAAAGTTTTTCCGAATTTATAATAGCGAAAAATATATAAAAGATGATTGGAAAGCTGAAATTAACTGGATCGGGAAATATGAAAATTAACTATTACCAACAAAGTACTGTGGTAAAAAACAAGTAAATAGTACTTAATTTTTTACTAAAACACTTCTATAGCTGTCATCGTATGTTAAACCTGATTTTGCAATTGCAAATGCTTGTTTTAATAGTTTATTACA
>Ga0209395_1000833_pt1 | contig 44638 bp, 44 predicted proteins | sample GOMGulsemesocosm_3_FD_184635 | JGI IMG/M metagenome (GOLD analysis project Ga0209395, IMG submission 184635) | Methane-oxidizing microbial communities from mesocosms in the Gulf of Mexico - GOM9D Gulf of Mexico (SPAdes) (version 2) | ecosystem: Environmental > Aquatic > Marine > Cold seeps... | reverse complement strand
CCTACTGAAACAGCAGCCACTGAAACAGCAGCCACTGAAACAGTAGCCACTGAAGCAGTCAAATCAAGTGCAGCGACTCAACCAGAGCTAGATTTTGAAGCAGCACCTGCAGCAACCCCTCAAGCACGCCCTCAAAAGCCTGCTAGACGTCGTACTCGTGCAGCCAACGACCCAAGAGAAATCAAGCGCCGACAACTGGAAGCGCAACAGTCAAATGATGACTAAAGAATCATTTTAAAACTGCGCTAGAAGAGCACCACTAAAATCTCTTCTAGCAATTTTACAATAAAAAATCCCAAGCTATCTTGGGATTTTTTTTGGGCTGCGATCTGTTCAATGACTACTAAGGGACACTTAGTAGGAAATATTCTTTCTGTAACAGCCGCTTAATGCCCACTTAGCCGAGGAGCCCAGCTGAGGTTCTTTTTCCTTTGCAATGAAACCAAAACCTTACGTACTGAGCTCTCTTTGGAATTTTCACCTCAGGAGTAAGCTTTTACGAAAGCAGAACCTATAACCACCAGCAGGTATGACGAAACACTCATCATATAGTTGATTATTTAATATCTTATTACTGCTAAAATACTCGCTACTTTTAATTTATATCAGAATACAGATACCTTACATGTCATTAAAAAACATTCGCATTGTACTAATAAACACCTTCCACCCTGGAAATATTGGGGCAGCGGCTCGCGCACTTAAAAACATGGGCCTATCTAATTTATACTTAGTTGATCCTGTTGATTTCCCGCATGCGCAAGCGAGCTCGCGCGCGGCAGGCGCACAAGATGTTTTGGACAACGCCATTGTCGTCACTTCTTTAGACGAAGCCATCAAAGACTGCCAATTAGTCATAGGTACCAGCGCTAGAAATAGAACCTTTGATTTACCACTATTAGATGTAAAACAAAGTGCCGTTAAAATACTGGGTGAATCAAGACAGAGTAATATTGCCGTTCTATTTGGTCGCGAGAGCAAAGGCCTCCTTAACGAAGAGCTCAGCTTATGCAATTTTCATATGTTTATCCCCACTAATCCTGAATACCCCGTGTTAAATATTTCGCAGGCCATCCAAATTGTCTGTTATGAAATATGGCTGGCAAACCAACAGCCAACAACTGCAACAGAGGCTATATTTCCCGCACAACAAGACATGAACTATTTTTATCTGCACTTAGAACAAGTATTGCGCAAAGCGCACTTTTTAATTCCGCAGCACGAAGGTCGGGCAATGCAAAAATTGCAACGCTTTTTCAACAGAGCTCGCCCCGAAACAGAAGAGCTAGGCATGCTTAGAGGCGTACTTTCCTCTATTGAAAAACGTATTGATGGCCTACTGAAATAACCTTTAAAGAAGAGATCCTACACATGATTAAACAATTGCCACTGGGCGAGCTATCTCTTGATACCTTCTTGAAAGAGTACTGGCAAAAAAAACCCGTTGTTATCCGCAACGCTATTGAAAATTTCCAGCCAATCATCGACGCCGATGAACTTGCAGGACTCGCCCTTGAAGAGGAAGTTGAATCGCGCTTAATCATAGCGAAAAGTGAAGATAATCAGTGGCAAATGAAACACGGGCCATTGACTGAGAATGATTTCGCGCAGCTTCCAACAAGCCATTGGACACTGTTAGTCCAAGCTGTCGATCACTGGCACCCAGATGCCGGCGCACTATTAAAAATGTTTGATTTTATCCCACAGTGGCGTATCGATGACTTGATGGTTTCTTATGCGACACAAGGCGGTGGCGTGGGCCCTCATTACGACAATTACGATGTTTTTTTGCTGCAGGCAACGGGCACAAGGCAATGGGAGTACGGGGGGATATTTGATGAACACTCCCCTAGAACCAGCAACAGTGAGTTGATGCTGCTAGCTGACTGGCAAGGCGAACACAAAGTTACTTTAAACCCGGGTGACATGCTCTATATCCCCCCAAAAGTGGGACATAACGGCGTGGCATTATCTGACGACTGCACGACATACTCTATTGGCTTCAGAGCTCCCTCACACAGCGAAACTCTTTTGCACTTCAGCGATTTTGCTGCTCAGGACTTATCTAATGAGCTTAGGTACACCGATCCTGGTCTTGCACCTCAGGCACACTCAGCACAAATAACCCCTAAAGCAATAGATAAGATCAAACAAACATTGAGACATTATATAGATCAGCCAGGACTGATTGAACAGTGGTTTGGTTGCTATATGACAGAGCATAAATACCAAGAACAACAACAAGAACTCTATCTTGAAAACAGTATTGACGACATCTGCGAAGCCATACAAGAGGGAAATACACTGAACAAAATCCCGGGGACGCGCCTTGCATTTCAATACAGCGATGAGAAGGACCCAAGTGCATTACTCTTTTTTGTGAATGGCATGTGCTGTCAAATCACCAAAGCGGAGCAGCAGTTTGTTATTTTACTCACTGAAAACGATGAAATAGCAATCTCTGAGGTCTTAAAGACAGAGCAGCGCCTTAAACTGATGGCTAATTTAGTTAAAATAGGCGCTTACGAAATCTGCTAAGTACCTAGCATCAATGTCAAATCTACAAGCGCTCATACTTTATGGGCGTTTATCCATTTATTATAGTGCAACCTCAACTCACACTACCTATGTAAGCCGCATAGCCATCAACCTTTTGCCGTACTGTGAGTTTTACGCTGACATTTTAATACTCAATCGTGCCATTTCAGCTTTTATTGCCAAGTTATAATTAGCCATTAACTTTAACATTTGCACTAATGCATAACTCTCCGCTACTGCGCCATTGTCATCTCTGAAACCGATCACACTAGCTCTTTGCATGGCAAATTGCATAGAGATCGTACCGTAGCGATTGTCGGTACCATAGGCATTTGCTGCTAAATACATCGCGCAATTCACCGCTAGGGAATCCAACCAATCAATCGGTAAACCATAAGCTTGGCAACTCTGCTTTAGGATCCGACTATTAAAAATGGCATTAAACATAATGATAGGCCGGTACTCAACGATTGAAATTATTTGTGCCAGCAATTGCGGGAAAGTGGGCCTCGCCTGCAGTGAGCTTAAATTAATACCATGACTTTGCTCTACCTCGCTTTCAATCCCCACACTTGGCAGGATTTGTGAGTGAAACAAAACACTTTGATCTGTATCTAAGATAGCCATTTCAATAACTTGAGCATTTTTGCCAGAGCCTGTTGTTTTCATACTGAGATAAATAGGCTTTGCGTTTAGCCAATTACCAGCTATACCACCCGCTCTGCTTAAACTACTCACTAAGTCCCTTTCCAATGAAAGTCTGTCCTTGTGCATCGAATACTCCTCTCTTACTATTTTCTACCCAATTAGAATACACTGAAATTTACTGATAATATATACATGTACTGTATTTTTTATCAGTATTTAATTGTCACATGTCCCTCCAACAATTCCCCCATCATAGAGGGGTAGATTTTTACTCTTTGACAATACAGGCAGCTTCAACTTTACTGGTAATTAATAGGCATTCTTTTAGTGTGCTGCACAGCCTATTGCTCAATTAACACTTAATATATTGGAGAGAAAATTAGGAAAACTTATCTTTTCGTCATTCATTGCAACGAAGCTCTTTAATATATTTTTAGTAGCAGTCTATTTATTGATGAAACAACCGACACTAATCTATGCACTGTAAAATCAAGGCTTTGCTCAACCAGTATCCTTTGTTAAATTAGCGGTCTTTAATATTGATGAGAACTCAAATGAATTTTCTAAAATGCTTAGCACTAGCTTCAGCTTATTGTTTCACACCAGTAAAAGCGGATATATTAAGCGTGCATTGCCCCAGTGGATGCCCTGAAAACCCAGCCAATAACGATTTAGTGTTTGCTCATTTATATGCTCTTTCAAACAATCCTAAAACAAAATTCGCCGATTGGGTCGCCTATGAAGTCAGCCCGACTAATTTTGGCACAACACCCGGCAGAGTTTGGTTAAATGATCCGCTACTTGATAGCGCCAACACTTTAGAAAAGGGTGACTACAAAGGCGCCAATAAAAGCTTACTGCAGGCAGATAGAGGTCACCAAGCCCCACTTGCTTCTTTTGCAGGCTCTCGATACTGGTCGGAGCTCAATTATTTAAGCAACATCACCCCGCAACACAAAAACCTCAATCAAGGCCCCTGGAAAAACTTAGAAGAGGCGGTGCGCTCAGCCGTAACCTATCGAAAATCGTTATTTGTCATCACCGGGCCTTTATTTAACGACACAATGCCAACACTTCCCGATGCAGATGAAAGCCATCAGGTGCCAGCAGGCTATTTTAAAGTGATTTATGATCGCTCCGGAAACAGCAGTCGATTCATTATGAGCCAAAACACCCAAAGAAAAGCTAATTTCTGTGATAAACGCGCCAGCGTAGAACAAATGCAAACACAGCTTAACTTTGCCCTTCCTGATCTAGAAGACAATGATATCATCAGCACCCGCTTAGGCTGCTTTTAGACAGCAAAAACCTACTCTCCTTGAGTCCTTTAATAGCGATGCTTTAAGCTAGCCCTAAAGCATCGCTAATAACGGCCGCCCTGTCATTATCGTTTTGATTATTTAAGCTAGCTCTACTCTATTAAAGATATAACCTTGCTGCTCTTTAAAGTAGGCTTGAAATAATTCCTCAAAGTCGTCAACCACCGATTCTTTCACATAATCTTCTGTTATTAATTTTTTCGAAAGTGCCGCTAGCTTAGGTGTATTGCTCAAAAAATCCAACTGATAGTACTTTTTAAAGATTTCCATTCTTATCATTACTGGTGCAATGGCTGCATCCACTAAACTAAAAGTATCACCACTAAAATAATTTCCTTGTAACACTTGCTCTAATTGCTCTAATTTTGCAGCAAACGCGGTTCTTTGGGCGCCGAATTCAGCTTCACTTTTGGCAACGCACAAACGGTACTGATCCATAATAACCTGGCTGGAAAACTCAATCCAGGCTCTGTCTTTTGCCTTTAGAATTGGCGATGGGGGCATTATCAATGGCGGCGTTATTTCATCCAAAAACTCATTGATAACTGCGGATTCAAAGAGCACCTCATCTTCATATTTCAGTACGGGTACTTTGCCTAAGGGCGACAGTGCTAAAAACCAATCTGGTTTATCCGCCAAATCAATATAGGTAATTTTGAATGCCACTCCCTTTTTCAACAAAGTGATCACTGAGCGCTGCACAAACGGGCAGAGTTTGAAGCTAATTAATTCAATTTTTTGCATGGACGCACCTTTTAAATTCAATAGTTTCCTTTTGTCACTATAGGGATTATTATTGAAAATACAATGCGGGGACATATTTGTTCTTTAGTGACATAAAGGTGCGTAATGGCGAAATCAAACACATGCAGTAAAGAGATTAATTTGAGAAATAGCCAGACAAATACTCCTTTGACTATGAATGAATGTCCCGTTACCATGGCAATTGATGTGATCGGTGGAAAATGGAAAGTCGTCATTCTCTATCAGTTACGCAATAAAACGTTACGCTTTAGCGAAATCAAAAATAACATTCCAGAGATTAGTCAAAAAGTACTGGCACGCGCCTTAAAAGAACTAGAAAAAGATAAATTGATTACTAGGCATGCCTTTGCGCAAGTACCGCCTAAAGTAGAGTACCAACAAACTGCGCTGGCTATCGAGCTCAACCCTGTATTAGATAGCCTTTGCCAGTGGGGAGGTCAGCTAATAGAGATACTCGCTGCAGATAATCTATAACAAACTGGTGATCACACCCCACCGGGCTGTGAATAACTCGGACGGCCAGTCGCTGTTGCTATTATTTCACAATCCAAAAACACATCACCATCGGTGACATTTTCAACTTGATTACTCGTGCGATCAATACTTATTTCAACAAAGCGAGCTCCGGCTGCTAACGCTAGTGACTCCGCCTCACTCGCGGCAAGTGCGCTAGCACGCCCTAGCGCCTGTTGTAAATTGGTAAATTGTTCCGGCTGCTGCTTATGATAGAGCCTATAAATACCAATACTCGGCTGAGATACAGTAATCACAGACCTTTGAATAATCGCCCCCATAACGGCACCCACCGCACTTGCCACCTCCCCATTTTTGGGAATAATCAACGTCATTCCCAACTTTTCAGCCACTTGCGGATAATAACTTTGAGCCGGAGCCCCGACGGCAACTAAAGGGTAATCGGCGCAAAAATCCAAATTAAATAGCGATTGATTTGTATCACCCGCTGGCTGTGCGTTACCATTCATGATTAAACGCGCCAATAACTGGGTCAGCTGTGAGGTTTTAGCCTGCGACAGCAGACCTAATTGATGAAGACTTGCCTCAATTAACGTCTCACTAATTTTTTCCAACAACAGATCAACCACTTTTTGAGCGGGCCCATTTGCATCATCGGCTTGCCATTGACCGATACCATATAAGCAGCGCATTTGGTTAGCCCAAATTTTTGCCCCCAATACCGCTGCTCTCTTATCCAGATGATCTGATAAATCTAAAACATGCGCGGCATCTGTCGGGGTAAACCCGCTATATATGGCCAGCCCTAAGCGCTGCAATTTAGCTAATGATTTCGCTAAATCTGTAGCAGTGTCACTCGCTTGGTCCAACTCAACTGGCCCTTCTTGTAAAAGCTGCCAAGCTTGAAGTTGAGGCTCATTAAGCTTCTCAAGCAACACTGGAGTACTTTCTAAAGCCATCACAAATTTGTTGTGTCGAGCATTAGGGTACGCCTTCAGTTGCTGCTCAAGCCTGGTCACCACCCAGGGAAACTGCTTTGCTAATAAACTAATAGGGACTACTCGTCTAGGCCCTATCGACAATCCTTTTGCCCCTTTAATGGCGACTTCGCTATCTCCGCCTAAACCGACGCAAAAAACTTTAACAGCTTCAATCATCGGCTGCCAATCACCGATTTGTGCCCCATCTGTACTCAGTGTTGGCTGACCATTACTGACAATGGCAATATCAGTCGTGGTGCCCCCCATATCAACAACAATAGCATTATCTAAGCCACTTAGAGCACAGGCTCCAACAACACTGGCAGCAGGACCTGACAGCACCGTACTGATTGGTTGTTGCAGTGCTGTCTGAGTATTCACTAAAGAACCGTCGCCTTTTACAATCATCAGTGGAGCACTAATTTTCAGTGTTTCTAGAATAGTTTTGACAGAATATAGAAGCTGCTGAATGTAGGGGATCATGCGTGCATTGAGCACAGCTGTTAGCGCTCTTTGCGGGGCACCTAAGCTGGTCGCCAATTCATGGGCACAAGCAACAGGTTTATCACTTAATGCTTGAATAAGCGCTTGCAAACGCAGTTCATGAGCGGTATTGCGTGTAGCAAACATACTTGATACGGCAAAAGCTGAGACACTATCCTTATATTTGAGTATATACGCGCGTGCGGCTACTTCATCCAGTGGTTGTGATTCAAAACCTGTCGCATCGTGCCCACCGGCAAGTAGCGCTACTGCACTTTGCGGCACTATACTCAATAACTCAGATTTTTCCAATTGACGTCCGCTGTACCCCGCTAGCAATACGCCAACTTCAGCACCTCGCCCCTCGACAACCGAGTTGGTCGTTAATGTTGTCGATAGAGAGACCAGCTCAATTTGGCTAAGCATTATTTTCGGCAATCCTGCCATGGCACTTGCTATACCAACACTAAGATCTTGACGAGTTGTTAAACGCTTACAACTTGCTATTACTTTTCTGTACGAGTCGATTAATACCACATCGGTGTAAGTGCCACCGGTATCAATCCCTAAGCGATATGCCATGGCCTGCCTTTTTAAAGATAAAAATATGAGGGGAATGAGTGTTTAAAGGAGGGGTCAGAAAAACTAGCCTTAAGCAACTTTACTTCTACGCGATGCTCTACGACCACCTGCTTTGTCGCTGTTTCGAGCAGCTCTACGTTGAACGATAAGCTTGGAAACCCTGTCAGCCAATGGTGCTATCAGTTCTTGTTTAAACGAAACACGGTAGTTTTGCCAATCGGCTATTTCAGCATTAGTACGCCCACAGCCATAACACCAGCCGGTCGGCATATCAATTTTACACACACCAACACATGGCGACATTTCAGCTTCTGCTATTAACTGCGCATCATTCATCACTATTAACCTTATCAATATTCATGTAAGCGTGCTTTCTAACTGTAGCGAAATACAATTGGCACTTTTAGTTAAAATATAAGAAATAGCGATATGAAAAATATTCAGTCGCGACTAACAACTACTTAATCGCGACTTCTGCAGGAAAAACCTATGCACTGAACACTGCGATTCAAAGTTAAAGCCGCTAGATATCCATTTTAAAGCTGGTCAGCTGTTTCTTTGGACAAACTTTGATCCCGAAACCAGGCTCAACCATTTGCCAGTTGTCTGCCGACACATCTAATGGCTCTGACGCAATTGCAACCCCCTCCCCAGTACAGCGATAATACAAACTGGGCGCCCTAGCATCCGATGAATAGCGAAAAGCATAAATACACTCTCCATCACTGAGAGTGGCGGTAAAACGAAAGGCCTCAGTAATACCCTTGGCTGCCATTAACTGATTTACCTTGTTGCATAGCTTCGATACGGCGTTAATAGGGTCACTGTTTAACCCGAAGTGATACAGCGCAAGAAACAGCGCTTCAGAATCTGTTGTCCCTTCACGGCCTAGGTAGTATTCGTCGGGTATCAAATTCTCGATATCTCTGCGGACCTTTTCATACTCTGCAATTTGACCGTTATGCATAAACATCCAATTATCGAAACTAAACGGATGGCAATTAGCACGACTGGTAAATGTGCCCGTCGATGCGCGCACATGCGCAAAAAACAATCTAGAGCTAATCTGCCGGCACAAGCTAAGCAAGTTTTGATCAGCCCAAGCCGGTAATATTTCACGGTAAATGCCGGGTGTTGCTTTAGCACCATACCAACCTAAGCCAAAGCCGTCTCCATTGATCGCCGTTTTTGACTCTGAGGCATTCAAGCTCTGCTTAATCAGAGAGTTTCCTGGATTTTCAATCAATTCTTCAAGAAAGATAGCTTTACCTGAATAGGCTAACCAACGACACATAAAAACCTCTTAGACATTATTATATTAATAATAAATAACAATAAAACAAAAATGTCTCCCAAAGTAAGCAGAAAGAGACATTGTGGATTATGAAAAAACAGATTATATAACAACCCGCTAAGCACGGGCTATGAATAGCCCACAAATGATAAATTTGTTTCGCCTTTAGGTAGAAAAGTATCCATTATATGATAAAAGGATGATCTCGATCAGTTTATAATAGATTTGATCAGAGTGAAATTGGAACTTTTACGCTAACTTCCAGTCGCTGCCTTTAAGCCACTCTCTGTTTAGAGTGTTATTACCGCTTTTTGACATGAGTAAGAACTGTGAATCACAATATATCACTGCACAATATTAACACCACAAATAAACAAAACTGCTGCAACTGTAACCTTAATTCCCTCTGCATGGCTGTCTCTTTAGATATGACTGAAATGTCAAAGTTAGATGAAATTATTAATCGGGGCAAACCGCTCGCTAAAGGACAATTGCTTAGCGCTCAGGGTGATCAGTTCCACTCTGTATTCGCTATTAAGACGGGCAGCGTTAAGACCTACACAACCAGTTGTGATGGTGACGAGCAAATAACCGGTTTTTATTTTCCTGGGGATTTAATCGGGCTTAATGCCTTAGATACTGGATTCTGCCCTGACTCCATTAAGGTTCTGGAAACGACCACCGTCTGTAAACTAGCCTTTGAGCAACTTGACGAGCTTTCCACTTCACTACCTAAACTGCGTCGCCAAATACTTAAAACCATGAGTAAAGAGATTTGTAACGAGCAGCACATGCTGCAATTACTGGCCAATAATAGCGCTGATGAGCGTATCGCCACTTTTTTACTGCGCCTCTCTAACCGCTTCAAAGCTCGCGGTTTTTCCAGTTTAAGATTTCGACTACCCATGTCTCGCAATGAAATTGGCAATTATTTAGGGCTAACGGTAGAAACCGTCAGCCGAGTATTCACCCGCATGCAAAAAAACCAGCTTATCCAAGTCGACAATAAAGAAATAGAAATACTGCAAATTAAAGATTTGCAATCACTTGCCAGCTGTTAAAATAGCCGCAAGCAAAGCTTACGCATTCGGTGTCTCATTGGGCTGACGGGCTTGAGCGCTCCTCGCCTGAAGAAGGAGATTTCAGTCACCCCCTCTCTTTTGCGACCAACAATGCACCTGCAATCATTTGTCGCGCCAGCACTGAAGGCAGGAGCTGGAAGATAGCCCACTAATTATCGAACTAGCCCATCAATTTTGAAGAGATGCTGCTTTTTCAGCGTAGAATCCCATTAAGAATGGCAGCACTGCTAGTAAAGAATATTGATTTCTGTATAGTGCTAATTCATTTTAGGGGTGAAATTTAGCCCTTGTAGTATATCTTTTAGGTATACTGCACTGTCATTACTTACTTAGATTTAAGGCTCTACCATGTCATTTGACGAAATGTATGTAAAGTCAGTTGTCCGCTCATTAGAGAACTGGCCTGAAGAAGGTGTTGTATTTCGCGACATCACTCCGATTTTTAAAGATCCAAAAGCATTGCGCATGGTCTCCGATGCATTTATACAGCGTTATATTGACGTTGATATTACGCACATCGCCTGTATTGATGCGCGCGGCTTCCTTGTGGCATCAATCATGGCATACCAACTTGGCCTACCTTTAGTTTTGGTTCGAAAAAAAGGTAAACTACCGGGGGAAACTGTCCGTCAAGAATATAAGCTTGAGTACGGTACTGCCGAGATTGAAATGCAAATTGATGCAGTCCAAGCTGGCGACAGAGTATTAGTTTTTGATGATCTCGTTGCAACTGGCGGTACCCTTTTGGCCGCATGTACGTTAATCAAAAAACTCGGCGCCACTGTGGTTGAAAGCGCTGCGATGATTAATTTACCAGACCTTCAAGGCGCCACCTTACTCGAAGATGCTGATATTCCTGTTTTCACCTTACTTGCCTACGAAGGCTTGTAACAGAGAAAGCGACTTTTTAAGCACTGTTGAATCGATGACACTATGCCATTTGCACAGGTCATTGATTCTATATAGGTTTGAAATCAACTTCGGCGCTATAAATTTATTAGCTAGTGTTAATTGTGCTGATAAATCTATTCTAACGCTTTGCACATGCCCAAGCCACCGCTTCAAAATATTGAAAGATACCGCTTATTTTACCCCTTAGTTTCCATTTCGCGTCATTTTCATCACTATTATTCATCTGCACTATCATTTCCTTGCATTCTTAAGCACACTCTTTCCCAACATATCCTCATACCACAAAGAGCCAATTATGATTTACCAGCTGGCAGCTCTTGGAGCTGGGTTTTGCTTCGCCATCTCTCCTTTTTTCTCCGTGCAAGCCGTTAAAGCGCTAGGCCCTACACGCTTCAACAAATGGCGCATGTTAATCGTTTTTGTGATGCTCGCCTGCATGGCCTGGATTACCGACGGCTGGCGCATAGATTTAATCCATTGGTGGCCAGCCATTGTTTTTAGCTCACTCATTGGTATATTTTTAGGAGACACTTTGCTCTTTTGGGGATTAAAGCGCATGGGACCGCGAAGAAATTCGGTGGTGTTTGCGCTAAATGCTCCTATGACGATTTTTTTAGGCTGGTTGTTTCTGGATGAACTGCTACCTTTCTCCGTTTTGCTCGGAACGCTAATCATCACCAGTGGTGTCATCACCGCTATCGCCCTGGGGCGTAGCCGCAAACAAACTCATAGCTTGGAAGAAACTCAAGGGCGCTTAATAATTGGGGTCTCTATCACCTTGGCCTCTGCCTTTTGTCAGGCGGCCAGTTTAATTCTTATTCGACCTGCAATGGAATCAGGTATTGACCCAATCGCCGCCAGTGCCGTGCGTGTAGGCATCGCTGCGCTCTGCCTTTGGATTCTCTCCTATTTTACAGCTAAGCGTAAAACTCAGCACGAAGCTCCTATAGCAATGACGGGGAAAATCTTTATGCAGATAGCGGCCAGTGGCTTTTTTGCCATGGGTATTGGCATGTCGCTACTGCTATTTGGCCTGCAAGGAGGGGATACCGGTGTCATTTCTACGCTATCTTCAGTGTCACCGATAGTCGCTTTGCCAATTTTATGGATACTGATGAAACAACCCCCTACGGCGAGCGCCTGGATTGGCGCTATATTAGTTGTCTCTGGCACAGCAATGATATTTATACTTTAACCTATTTTAGGTAGCCGTTTGATATGTGAATCAAGCTATTGCTCAACCTTAACTTTATTATTTTTAAAACATCCTTAATATAGTATGCTGCGTTGAATTTACGCCTGAAAAAATGGGAAAACGCGAGCCCTCTCTGACCAATAGGGGAATTGTTGTTGACGGTAGTTGCTAACAAATCTACCCCTAAGGGGACAAAAATTTCCCCTTTGATGCTGCATCTCTATTAAACGGATACAAGCTCAGCAATCAACAAGTATCGGGCAGCTTTCCCGATACAAATAAAAATCAAACAGGCTGTAATATTAAATCGTAACCAGCCAGCGACTAAGCAAAGTGGATCTCCGATAAGCGGCAACCAAGAGAGCAACAATACCACACTACCGCGCTTCTTTAACCATTGCTGGGCTCTTAGCTGTTTCGCAGAAATATACTTTGTCGCTGGATAATAGCTAGCAACAAACCTTCCCAATAGATAAGTCACCCACCCACCTAAGGTATTGCCTGCAATTGCAGTGCTTAGCAACACCCCCTCAGCAATTTCATGTTGCTTAAGCAACCACAGCAAAAGCACTTCAGAGCCACCGGGGAAAAGTGTTGAAGCGATAAAACTACTCGCAAATAGCCCCCAAAGTTCCAGTGCCATTTACTTGGCGACGCTTATTGAGACAAACACTATTTATTCCTCAATCCCATGCTGATACAGCGAATAACCGCTAAGTCATAGGCGCCACCTAATGATTCAAAAACAGGCTTGAGCGCCAGACCATTCACCCCTTGAGATTGAATAATTTCCTGCTCGATGTTTTGAATTTCTGACGCGGGCAACTCCACCACTTCATCAACCGTTAAATTCCCTGCGGCTATTCCCGTCGCAAGGTGATTGTATATGACACTTACCGAGAGCTTTTGCATGCTCGCCACTTGGCTAATCAACATACCAGTTTTAAACAGCACAATTGATTCTTCACTCTGCTTGTCAACACTCACCTGCTGGGCACTTTCATCATTTAAAACGGCAATAAACTCATCGCCATACAACTCAAGTTTACGTTCACCTACACCACTTATTTTTTGCATTTGATTACGATTAGTGGGTCGGTACATCACCATTTCCATCAGAGTTGCATCGTGAAAAATAATATACGGCGGCACATCTTGTTCTTTTGCTAGCTCAGAGCGAAGAGTACGCAACGCTTCCCACAGAGCATGCTCATCAGCGTCGAGTTTGTGTTGTACTGATTTTTTCTTATCGTATTTTTTACGTGAGGTATTTTTTCGTAAATCTTCACGCAACTCAATACTCTCTTCTCCTCGTAATAATGGACGACATTTTTCAGTCAGATGTAAAACCCCAAAGCGCTCATAATCAACTCCTAACAAACTTCTAGCAATTAACTGACGAAACACCGAACGCCACTGCTGTTTGTTAAGCTCTTTACCGATATCCCAAATTGAAAGTTTATCATGCGCAAATTGCGTCACTTTTTCTGTTCTACTACCGGTCAGCACATCGACAATGTGATTAACCCCAAAGCTCTGTCCTGTTCGATAAACTGCCGACAATACTTTACGAGCTGCTTCTGTGCCATCCCATACCGGCACTGGCTCTAAACAGTTATCGCAATTACCACACGCTGGATGCTCTGGCTCACCAAAATAGCCTAACAATACCTGACGGCGACAACTGGTGATCTCGCAAAGCCCCAAAATAGCCTCAAGCTTTTGACGCTCTACTTGCTTAATGTTATCGGGTGCTTGAGAGCCCTCTACCATCTGCCTTAAGAACACCACATCTTGCAAACCATAGACCATCCAAGCATTGGCCGCCTGACCATCACGCCCTGCTCGCCCTGTCTCTTGATAATAAGCTTCAATGCTTTTGGGCAGGTCTAAATGTGCCACAAAGCGCACATTGGGTTTGTCGATCCCCATGCCAAAGGCAATAGTCGCGACAATAATCACTTTCTCTTCCATTAAGAAACGGTGTTGATGGTGCTGTTTTAAATCAGCACCCAATCCGGCGTGATAAGGAAGCGCATTGAGGCCTTTTTCACAGAGCCAAGCCGCCGTTTCTTCGACCCTTTTGCGCGATAGGCAATAGACAATACCTGCATCATTGGCATGTTCTGACTGGATAAACGCCAGCAACTGCTCACGCGCACGATCTTTTTGACCGATACGATAGCGAATATTAGGGCGATCGAAGCCCTGTATAAAAATATTTGCACTGCGCAGTTCCAAGCGCTGTTCTATTTCTTGCTGAGTTCGGGTATCTGCGGTTGCCGTCAGAGCAATGCGCGGCGTATTGGGGAAGTTATTGGCAAACTGTGCTATCTGTAAATATTCAGGTCTAAAGTCATGCCCCCACTGAGAGACACAGTGCGCTTCATCAATAGCAATGAGTGACAGCTGACAACCACTTAGCAGCGCAAACGTTTTAGCTTGTAGCAATCGCTCGGGAGCGATATACAACAAATCTAGCTCACCGTATCGCAACTGCTGTTCAACTTCATTTTGAATATGATAATCGAGGGAGGAATTTAAATAGGCAGCTCTGATGCCCAATTGGGACAGTGCAGTCACTTGATCGTGCATTAGCGCAATCAAAGGAGAGACCACGATGGCCGTTCCCTGGCGCAGCAATGCCGGCAACTGATAGCACATTGACTTGCCACCACCGGTCGGCATAATCACTAAAGTATCCCGAGAGTCGAGCATGCTTTGCACTATCTGCTGCTGACCTGCCCTAAAATCATCATACCCAAAAACATCTTTTAGTACCTTTAGCGCCTGATCTGACATTACTACCCTAATCTTTAGATTCTCGAATACGCAATTATCCTTAAAGCGCACATCAGTGTCATCTTCTATTACAGATAAATCGCAGGCAATTTACCCGATTTTTCCACAAGCCCTCAGCACTACTTCATCTTCACCCTGTAAAATAGGGCTTTGAGACATGGACATATCGCCACTTGTTACAACTGTGGTTGCCAGATTAATTTAGGGGCAGCCAATTCCGCTCTTTTACCCTTTAATCCCTTTTATTAACTGAGTTTTAATCATGCTGCGCTATGCTTTAAACAGGAGTTGGAGTAAACTACGCTCTGTAAATATTCTAGGATTTAAGCATGCAAACAAACCAGCAAAACCCAAGCATTACCGATGCTGAATTAGACGCTTTAGAAAACTTTATTTTTTCAGAGGCTGTATCTGAAGAGTCATTAGATTTAATAGGCATCCACGGTTTTCTGTGTGCTCTAATCATTTCACCCAGCGACACTGCTGAAAGTGAATGGCTTGATATTTTGTTTGACGGACAGCCTAGCTGGGAAAACGACCAGCAAAAGAGTGAAATAACAGCCATCTTACGTCATTGGTATGCCAGCATTCGCGTTGACATGGAAAATGACCGCGAACTTGAAATGCCTTGCGACTTAACACTAGTGGTCGAAGAAGCAGAGGCTGTTGCCGATGTGGAAACTTGGGCGCAAGCCTTTATGGAAGGCGTTTTCTTGAAAGAACAAGCTTGGTATCAAGGCAGCCCTGCGCAAGAGCAAAAAATCACCGAACTTATGCTGCCTATTATGGTTGTATCGGACTTGTTTGATGCAAAAGAATTTCAGGAAATTCGTCGCAACCCAGATGTATGCGAAGAAATGGCCAATGAAATTCCTGACATTTTGATAGACCTCTACCTGATTTTTCAGACTCCTGAAAAATAATACCGTTTTACAGGCATAAAAAAACACGCTCTAGCGTGTTTTTTTATGCCTGTAAAGAATCAACTTTTCTTCAATGTATTGATCGCTTTAGTGAAGCCTGAAAGCGATAACGGGAAATATCGAGGCTTTTTTGTATCTGTTGCGATAAAGGCTAATACACCTTGCTTACCGCGCTTAAATTCAGTCATCATGCGCTTATCTAATAAAAAATGAACCAAGCATTCATTTTCATTACATTTTGCTTTCAACCCAATCGCCTGATTTTTATCAACCTTGAACTGTACATCTTTTGTTGGATCTAACATTTTTGACAATCTAAAGGTTACTACAGGTAATTTTGGATGCTGCACAAGGTCTACTGTTGTGACCATCACTGTTGCCTTTTTATCCACAAAAAGAGGCTGCACGACAAAGCATATTTCTTCGCCATTAACAGCTTGGCAACTACCCTGCCAATCTTTGAAAACCTTACCATGGATAGCCCCAGCAAAACTTAATTGCGCAGCGAATAACAGCAACAAACTCACAAAAACAGCTTTAATACTTTGGTCTTTCATGGGCATATCCCTTTAAATAATACAAAGTTAATCGTAGCAACGAGTATCAAATCGTTTTATATAGAGAATGCACATAATAAAGAACTCTTTAATATATTCAATAAAAATAACTAATTTTCAATCACCAGCAAAGCTTTGTGTGACCGACTCCATATCTATTGAGATCTGCGCTTCTAGATATGGAAGTATAAGGATAGCTATTTGCGTTCATAATGACTTAGCAAGATGTAAGCCGGTTGCGTTGGGCACTAACAAATAGCTGTACCAAAGTACGATGGATTGATTACATCTGATAGATGGTCATCGAATACAAAAAAGCACACATTAACAGAGCGAACACTAGCAATGGCTTAATTTTTAACAGCACTAGCGGCAACTTGTTGGGAATCAAGTTATAACTGGCAATCACAATCATCAATATGCCCGATATAAAAGCAGCGTTACCCCAATACTCGCCCAAATGCTGCAAGGCATACCATAGTACATTCCACAAGCCGCTTAAAAGCACTAAAATAGCGATGGCTTGTAGCACTATTGTCGGCAATTTTTTAATAAGTTTAATCACTGGTAAGTCTGTAGTAGTGAGTACCCCCACAATCATACTCGCCGCCATTATGGTTCCCATAGGTAACATTTAATTCTCCTCTCTGATTGATATTCTCTGTACGCACAAAGACATAATTTAGATTCTTTTTTAATGTTAACTCTGTACAATTCCTCGCTTAAGCTCAGACAAGCACACTCCAATCGTCCTGCCCTGAGGCCTTTGTTCACTATGAGGAAAATGCATGAAAAAAATCACCATCGGTATTTTAGAAACTGGCTTATTACCCACAGAGTTAGAGAACAATTTCTCCAGTTTTCCCAGCATGTTTCAAGCATTACTCAACGACTGCGACTCCCAGTTATCTTTTGAAACCTACAGCGTGCTCAAGCTGCAATTCCCAGAATCTATTCACAGCTGTGATGCTTGGTTAATTACCGGATCTAAACATGCCGCTTATGAAAACCACCCTTGGACAGAACCTTTATGCCAATTAATACGTGAAGCATATCAAACAGATGTACCTCTGATTGGTATTTGTTTTGGACATCAGATTATTTGTCATGCACTCGGTGGGGTAGTAGAAAAATCTCAGCGTGGCTGGGGACTAGGCGCAACAGCCTACACTATAACAGACACACCCAGCTGGATGAAAAACACGGCAAAACTGGATACCTTTACCATTCAAGCTTTCCATCAGGACCAAGTTCTCAGGACACCGGCAAATACACAAGTGATCGCCAGCTCAGACGAATGTACAAATGCCGCATTAAACATTAATAATAAAGCACTCACTTTCCAAGGACACCCAGAATTTAATACTGATTTTAGCGAGGCGCTTTTGAGCAGTAAACGCGATCTTAAGATCATTCCGGCAACCCAGGCAAATGATGCGATCAAAAACATCTCGACACCTTTGAATCAGCAGCAAGTTGGCCGCTGGATATGCGAATTCTTGCGCTTTAAACTTCAATAATGTTCAGCTAACAGCACCAGCTAAGCTAAGACGAAGCTTAATTAATGGCCTTGGCGGGCTCTTAGCGGTTTGCAAGGCATACCTTTGCTACAGGCAATTATCAAGAACCAAATCAGCGCCCCATGAGCGGTAACTCATTAGCTCTATTACCACTGGCAATGGCAGGTAATCCGCTATAAAGACAAACCTAGTATTAGGCCCGCCCCTTAACAACATCCAGCGATCTAGCTAAGATTTAATGCAGCCATTATTTACCACACTCATAGGGTCTTGATGAATCAGCACGTCTGATTTAGGAAAGGCGCTAATTAATGCCGCTTCTACGTGATCTGCGATGCTATGCGCCTCTATCAATAACAAATCATCCCTCAACTCAAGGTGCATTTGGATAAACCGAATTTCACCCGATTTACGCGTGCGCAAATCATGTACACCTTGTACCTGATCAATATTTAAAGCAATAGCTGTGATCTCTTCTATTTCACTTTGCTCTAAGCGATGATCGAGCAGCGACTGCACAGCTTGATAACCAATGTCCCAAGCACCTTTTAAAATATAAAAACCAATTCCGATGCCAAACACGGCATCCGCAATTGGCCAGCCAAAACTGCTAAACACTAACGCCAACATCACTGTAGCATTCATCAGCAAATCCGACTGATAGTGCAGCGAATCTGCTTTTATAGCTTGCGAGCCGGTCAGCGCCACGATTTTTTTTTGGTAGAGCACTAAAACGCCCGTTAAAGCAATCGCAAACAAACTGACCCATATCCCTAGCTCGGGCTCGATTAACGGTTGAGGATGGAAGAGACGCTCAACACCGGATAACACTAAAAACAAAGCTGATCCCGCTATAAAGGCCGACTGAGCGAGCGCAGCTAAGGACTCTGCTTTGCCGTGCCCAAAACTGTGCTCATCATCGGCAGGTTGGAGCGAGAAATTTAGAATCAGCAGACTGCAAAAAGAGGCAGCTAAATCCAACAGTGAATCAACCAGAGATGCCAAAAGCGTGACCGAGCCCGTCTGCCACCAGACGAGTAGCTTAGCAATCAACAGCACACTCGCCACGGTCATCGCCGCTAGGGCTGCACGCTTTACCAAAGACGCATACTGACTCATATTTTTCCTCTTTGCATGACTTTATTTGTCCTTTGTCTTGGCTTTTACGGGACGCTTAGCGCGTCTTTTCACTGTTGATCGGCTCTTAAAGGTGGCTTTTTTACCTTCCCCTTTTAATCCCGAAAAGGCACTTTGCTCAACTTTTCCTGATAGATCGGTAATCACATTTTGCAAATCATGCATAAAAGTCTGGTAATTGAACTGCCGCTGCGCCATTAAAGAGAGCCTAGACTCCCATAAGGCCGTCATATCCGGCGTGGTCGCTATATCAGGTAAGCTAGCAATTAATTTTTGACCAACAATAGTCGACTTAATTAATTTTCCTTCACGCTTGAGAAATTGACGATTAAACAGTAATTCGATAATACCCGCCCTTGTCGCTTCGGTGCCTATACCATCGGTATCTTTAAGAATTTTTTTAAGCTCACTATCTTGCACAAATCGACTAATACCGGTCATGGCAGAGAGCAAACTAGCATCCGTAAAATAGGCCGGTGCCGAAGTCATTTTATCAGTAATTGAGGCATCACTGCATTGCAGCAAATCCCCCTGGCTTAAATTAGGCAACAATCGCTCTTCGTCTCGCTCTTTTTTATTGCCACTTAACTGTATCGCTTTCCAACCTGGATCTGTGCTCTGTTTTGCCTTTGCGCTAAAAACTCCGCCGACAATATCAACTGCTAATAATCGCTCATCGTATTTATAAGGCGGATAAAACTGATAGAGATATTGACGCGCTACCTGTTGGTAGATCAATGCTTCATCGCTACTTAATACCGAGCTTGCCATTTTTTTTGCAGTGGGAATAATAGCGTGATGCGCATCTACCTTAGCATCATTCCAAGCTTTTGATTTCAAACTAAAATTAGCATTATCAACAGCGCTTTCAAGACGTGGAGCAGCGATTGCAATGGCACTTGCCACGCTACCCGCTTGCACAAAATGTTCACTCGGTAGATATCTGCTATCCGATCGCGGATAGGTAATCAGCTTATGCCGCTCATATAAACTCTGGCATATCTCCAACACCTTTTTCGCGCTAAAACCAAACCGTTTAGCGGCATCGATTTGCAAACTAGATAAACTATAGGGAAGAGGCGGGGCTTGCTGCCGCGATTTATTCTCACAACGCAAGACACTAGCGCTCTGCCCTTTGATCCGCGCGACCACATTTTCAGCTAACGCGCGATTAAGCACTCTGCCTTCATCATCCTGATAGGGCAAACAACGCTCGCTTGGCTGCCATTTCAACGCAAAAGATACCCCTTCATCGGTTAACAACTGCGCCCACACCTCATAAAAAGGCACTGGGGTAAAATTAGCTATCTCTATATCACGCCTGACCACTAGCCCTAACAGCGGAGTTTGTACCCTCCCGACCGAAAGGACACCCGCAAAGCCTGCTTTACCCCCTAAAATAGTGCAGAGCCTGGTTAAATTCATACCATACAACCAATCTGCTCTAGAGCGTGCTAAAGCGGAGGTGGATAATGGTATAAACTCAGAATTTAAACGCAAACTTGCCAATGACTTTTGTACAGCACTGACGTTTAAATCATTAATAAGACAGCGCTTAGCACTGCTGCGTTTGCGCACGCCAACTTTGAGATGCGAGATCACCTCATCAACTAACAGCTGCCCCTCACGGTCAGGGTCACCTGCATGCACTATCTGGTCAGCTTTTTTTAACAATTGACGCAGTACCGTTAATTGCTTACTGGTCTCTTTTTTAGCGACTAGCTTCCACTGATCGGGAACAATAGGCAGATGCTCTATCTTCCACTGCTTATATTTAGCATCGTAGGCGTCTGGCGGAGCTTGCTCTAGCAAATGACCGATACACCAACTGACAATATCGCCGTTGGCAACTTCAATATACCCCTGTTGCTTTTTGTGGGGTCTGGGCAGTGCGTCTGCAATCGCTCTGCCTAAGCTTGGTTTTTCAGCTATATATAAAATCATGATTCTTTAAGGAGTGCGCTGGCCACTTGAAAACGATAATTAGATTCCATTCTTTTATTAATTAACAACACAAAAGCTTGCCACTGTTGTTTGTCATTGAGTTTGTAACCTGCTAAAGAATGGTTGTCAGAAAGCGTGCCCGTTTTGGCTTTTAAACCTTTCTGACGTTCCGGCAAAAGATCAATCCAAGGCCTAAATACTTCTAGCACTTGCATCAACTGACCGGCACTTATTTGATTTAAACGCGAAAGGCCCGCACCATCAACAAAGCTAGCGCCTTTAAAACCAAACTCTTTTTCAAGCGCCTGAGTGTAATGTTTTTGCGCTGCAGCGACACTCAATACCGCTTGATTTTCACTACTTTTTGGTAACATTAGAAATAATTGATTAGCAATAAAGTTATTCGAATACTTAAGCATAGCGCTCAACAACTGCTCCATGTTTCTGGAACTGTGATGGCGATAGACAAATTTGGCGGTTTTTGGCACCGCTTCCACTTTTACTGTAACGTCACGCTTAAGATGAAGTTTAGAAAAAATTTGCGCAAAATAGATGGCCGACATATCTCTGCCACCAGGTAGCGCGATACGCTTTTTAGGTACATCAATCGTAGCACCAAGCGTTTTGGCTAGTGGCGTAACTGGCGTCTGTTGTTCAGCGCTATCAATCCCTGCTTTTTTCTTCTCGACAAACAATGTATTGAAATTCACCACTAAAGCGGCATTTCCAGCATCATATGGGTTATCACTGTCACCGCGCCCATCCAACCTAAGTTCAGGAAAATAGCGATTATCAGCATAGATCTTACTAATTTTACCAAGCTTTAATTTGCCTATGGCATTACTCATCAACAGCACTTCTTCAGAGGTGATATAAGGATCGCCAAATCCTTTAATCCACAAAGTACCCTTATCATAATAAAAATCTGTATAGAATTGATGCGCCAAACCCCAGCGTTTAATCGCCAGATAAGCGGTGACTATTTTTAAAGTCGAAGCGGGTACCAACAGTTGCTCAGGTCGAATACTAATATTATTTTTTGGATTACTGTCTATTAGTAAAAAAGCAGCCTTGGGGATATCCTGAATTATTTTTCCGTGTTTAGCAAAATCTGCAGCATTGACAGCCGAGCAGACAAGCCCTAATACAACTATCACTTGCACATACACCAATAAACAGTGTTTTATAAAACGGTGCCTCATCAATACGCTCCTATTAACGGCTTTCTTATAAAGCAATTATAATGCCTCAAAACACTTTCAGTATCTTGTAAATTTAGCGCTCTAAGCAACAATCATCAAAACTGGCCAAGTAATTAAGACAAACTCCTATACTTGTCAGATGCATCAATTGAGCAGGCCCTTCTGATTGCTAAAAATTTATTGATAATATATCTAAACACCTGTTTTTTAAAAACAAATATATTACCTTGCACATTTGTTTCAGTTACTGATAGTATGCTACTGGTTGTTTTTTAGACAAACAATGATTGCCGATAAATATCAGAACTCAAAATGGTATTGTATTTGCTACATTTAATCAGTGAACATTAATTAACAGATTTCATTAAGCGACTCTTTGCCGACAAGCTGCCGCTTGATGCAAAAGGTAACAGGACTCAAGGGAAGAGACATGGCACTACTCATTTTTAATAATGGAACAGCTACCGATCCATCATCGAGCAGGGATCTAAAACTGCCAGCTGGAAGCTCTCTGAAAAGACTGGACTTGTCATCACCTTCAATGCTTAGCAACCAAGATGAAATATCTATAGCATCGAAAGAACAAATCGCACTCCGGCAAAAACCTGCCGTCGCCTACCCTAAACAGACACTTAGCTACATCAATACCGGGAAAGTAGCAGATTCATTAGAGAATCGTAGACGATTGCTAGCCTCACATGTGATGTCATCTCCAGTAATCACTGCAATGCCTCATCAACTCGTTATAAAAGCCAAGCAATTGATGCAAGAAAATGACATCTCGCATATTGTTATCATCAATAATGAACAACAACCTCTCGGGTTGTTAACTTTGAAACAATTATTGGCAGTAGACTCCCCTGAAACTAGCTTTATACAAAGCATCGTTGATTTTAACTTACTGGCAGTTTCAGAAGACACATTAGTGAGAGACATTGCTTTGATTTTCATGAAACACAGCATCAGCTTTATCTGTGGTTAATCAAAGCCATCAAGTGACGGGCATTATTACACGCAGTGACTTATTAAGCCTACTAGTTAGCAGCCCTAATCAAAAATTTAAGGCTTAATGCTGCCTGCAATCAATGATTGCTAATATTACCTTTAAATAGTAACAGTCTAACGCCATCCTACAACGCCAAGAACTTTTATGAAGCCGGCCTTAAAGCTAAAAAAATACTCACACACTTAATTCGGGCGCACCAGATTTATGGTGAAGCTGCCACAAGCGACATACTTTAAACCATAAATTGGATTTATTGGGAACATAAAATCAACTAAAGCCGTATTTTCAATTAGATCCAATACCCTACACTCTAAGCTAATATAAAATCCGACACCAGCCAACCTCAAGTGCTAAGCTGTGAATAGAGCAGAGCTCTTTACCATCAGCCAGTAATGACGTAAACGCTGCACAAAATTCCTATCTAGCTAACGACAAGTACTATAAAGACAATTAAATCAGCTGTTTAATAGTTCACTTTAAGTGCTAATGAGCATAGTGCATTTAGCCATTGCTTAAAACACAGCAATAGCCACTTTAGAAAACAGCAGGAGTTAGCACGTTAAGAGATAACGACACTTTTCTCTTTTCCCTTATTAGAGCAGTCTTGATAAGCTGACACTGGCCTCCTTATCTGCCGCATTGATATACATTTCGCCAGCCCCAATCGAAACTGTTAAGTGCATTTTTTTAGCCACTAACTCAACCAATTTCTCAATCTGTTGATGCTCAAATCGGTACACTTCAATATGCGGTAATGCTTTAAATGCGCTCTCAGATTTTTGCCACCAAACATCTACTTCACTACCATAGGCGTATAACTGTACTTTTGGCGAGCGGCTAATGCCTTTGCGCATTCTCTCTGGACTAGCTTGACCCACTTCAATCCAGCTTTGAATTTCTAAACTGGGTGAAATCTGCCAAATATCAGGCTCATCTTGAGTAGACAACCCTTTAGTAAATTGCAGATCCCGATGGTAATTAAGCGCGTAAACCATCAGCCTTACCATCATTCGAGCTTGGGTTTCTGACGGGTGTTGTGCAAGGGTAAAATGACAGCTGTCATAGACATCTCTATCTGTATCAACTAACTGCAACTCTACCTTATATAATGTGGGTTTTAATGCCATTAAGACGCGGTATCCAAATTAACCGGGGTTGTTAAAATACTATTCAAACGGGTTAAATGCAATGCTGCATCTTTTCCTAAATCGGTCAAATAACCGCCATCAAATTGCGTAATAAGTCCTTTTTCAAATAGTCGTTGCGCGGCGTCAATCATACTTTGAGAAGCATCGCCATGAACCTTTATGCCTTCTAAGGTAGAATTCAAACTAAATTGTGAAAGTAAAGATAATTCATCGATAAGATCCGCATTCAATTTCATAGTAAATCCCTATATGATCTTTGTTATGAAAAATCACCTTACTATTCAAAACCTAATGTTTCAACCTAAAACGCCTCATGAGCAACTTCAGTTTTAAAAAGAGTCAATGCAAGCTTATCACCATTACAATAAAGTTGCGCACTACAGCGCTATATTGACGATTATTGAGATTGGGAATTAAGTTATTTGAGGAGGCGACCTACCCTTTAGCTCCTCTTCGGTTTAAGCCACTTCCCAGCCGCTATTGCGTCACTCCATTGCGCTATACTCATTACAACGAAGTACACCAAAGCGCGTTAATGCAAAGAGTAATAACAGCAAACCAACTTGTGTTAAATTTGATTTTACCTAAGCTGAAGCTTTGATTTCAGGATTAAGAAAAGACAATGCGTCAGATTCAATTAATGGGCTAGAATATAATGAACCTTGAGCGAAACCACAACGGCTCTCGTTTAAGAATTGCAGTTGTGTTGAGTTTTGAACGCCTAATGCAATGACCGACAAATGCAGTTTATCTGCCATAGAAAGAACACCTTTAATCCACTCATTATCAGCAGTTTCAATATTAATCTGATTAACAAAAGACTGATCTATTTTGAGTGTCGTAATTGGATATTTTTTAAGGAAACTCAACGATGAGTACCCAGTACCAAACCCATCGATAGCTATTTTAACACCCATGCTGCGAATTTTCTTTAGCTGTTCGAGGGTCTGTTTTCTATCAGTCATTAATAACTCTTCAGTTATTTCAATCATTAAGCGATTCGGGGCTAGCCCCGCCTCATTCAGGACCTTCTCGAGCAACTCTATCATGTTACATTTCTGGAACTGACGCGGCGAAATATTAACTGACATGATAAAGCTATCATTGTCTTTGTTTTCCCAGGCAACTGCCGCTTTACAAGCTTCAAATAACATCCACTCGCCAATAGCTATAATTAAACCAACCTCCTCGGCTAACGGTATAAATTTGTCAGTCTCAAGTTTACCTTTAGTGGGGTGCTCCCAGCATACAAGCGCCTCAAAAGCTGTTGTTTGGTTTGTTTTAACATCAAATATAGGTTGGTATTCTAATTTAAATTGTCGCTCTTCAACCGCCGTATAAAGCGCACTTTCCAGTTCGCGGCGCTCTGTTGCTTCCACATCCATCTGCTGGGTAAAGAATTGAAAGCTATTACTCCCTGCATCTTTCGCTTTATACATTGCGCTATCTGCTTTGCGCAATAATGTTTCATTGTTATCACCATCTGTTGGATACATCGTGATACCGATACTAGCGGAGACAAATGCATCGTTACCCGATAACCGAAAGGGGCTGGCAAGTGTTTTTAAAATCCGATTGACAATAAGCTCTACCGTTTGGATTTCATCAATATCGGAGAGTACCACTGCAAATTCGTCGCCGCCAAAACGCGCGGCGGTATCGGTGGACCTTAAAACATCCTGTATGCGCAGCGCTGCTTCCTTCAATAACTGATCGCCAATGGAATGCCCAAGCGTATCATTGACATATTTAAATCTGTCTAAATCCAAAAAAAGCAAAGCCACTAAATTATTATTTCGGTCAGCCCTTCTACTTGCCTCTTTAAAACGTTCAACAAACAAATGACGATTAGCCAACTTAGTTAAAGAATCATAATTGGTTTGCTGTTTAATGCGTCGGTGTGCTTCTTCTGCAGCCAGTTGACTTTTTGTTAATTCTTGTTCCGTTTTCTTGCGCTCATTTATTTCCTGCAAAAGATTGGAGTTACTGTATCTAAGCTCTTTTGTTCTCTCGTAAACACGTGTTTCAAGCGTTCTTTGCAGATCGAGTAATTTTCTATTGTTATTAAACAAATACAACACCATGAAAATGCCTATAATGAGCGTCACAAAGATAAGCAGTACGGTATTTTGATAAGATACTAAGGTACTTTTTTGCTTAGGGCTAACCGTATTTTGATTGTGATATCCCCAATTAATCTGAAAGTGATGCAGCTCTGCATTTATTTCACTAAAGAGCTCACTGACTTTTGCCAGTGGAATTTTGCTGGAGGGATCCCTAGTATAAATTAAGCCATGGATAGTATTTATATTGTAAGTAATCAAATGCGAATTAATCTTGCGATCAATATCCGGGTGACTTCTCTTAAGTAATGACAGCGCACTAGATCGACTCATGACATTGGCGAAGCTCTCATCAAACTCCTGGTTATTGGCAGGATCACTGTACGGCCGGTAAGCTTTAGCAAACACCACAGAGGCATCAACCAGCTCATGCTCAAATTCATTAATAAATTCGACCAATTCAATACTCTCAGGAGAAGACTGTAATTGTGTTAGCTGTCGATATAAGACAACCGAGCTGACCAGGCTCAACAAAATAATACTGAGCATACAGGCTGCTAAGAACAGCGATAATTTAGACGTTGATTTATACATATATGTCGCTTCAGGGTTATTTGCCGCTAGTCTAGGACAATAACAATCCCTCTAGTAAGGCCTCAGATTCTCACGAGTTGGCACAAACTGATACGGGACGTTCTTAATTTAAAGAATAGCTCTACAAAGCTTACGCCGTTATGACCGAGGAACTCCCCCGATAACTCAGACCGCGCCTACTTCATCTCCCATCATCATTAATAGCGTGAAAGTACCTAGGAGTTTTTCTTAGTTGTATTATGCTGATATAAATCAAAATGTCCCGTAATAAAAACAAACAAGCGTTCAAAACTTAAATTTAAGCTGCTAATTTAACTGTATATTTTGTAAAATATGTATCAGGATTCAAACGACACTTAGATAACTTCATCTTTTCGGTTGCAAAATATAGCGCTAACAGTTGCTGAACTCCTGCAGAACACCTATCATTTATCCTTCGTTTTCAAGCAGCATAATGGAGAAGATTTGAATTCAAATATAAAGCACCATCTGGCAACGGCAATCGCTTTTGTTTTCTTGATCCTATGGTACTACGCATTACACAAATTAAATTTCTTTGAGTTCATCAGCTCACTATTCAGTCAACAATATCAAGGATCAGGTCTCATGCTAGCGATTGGGTTAGGCATGACCCCAGCCTTTTTTATCTGGAGTCGCTTCAACCGCTGGGTCGAAAAGAAACTACAAATAAAAGGCAAATACTACGAGGATGGATTTTATAAAGAGCCAAAAAAAGAGGACGACAAAAAGGCATAGTCTTAAAACATATGACATAAAAAACCCCTCGCGGGGCATTTTATGATGTTTGTTATAAGTGCTGGATTCTGTTTAAACCAGCAATAGCCGCTACTCGATAGGCTTCTGCCATTGTTGGATAGTTGAACGTAGTATTGACAAAATAGGCCAGAGTATTACCCTCACCCTCTTGGCGCATTATAGCCTGTCCGATATGGATGATTTCAGATGCTTGATCACCAAAACAGTGAATTCCCAGAATTTTTAAGCTATCTGGGTCAAACAAAATTTTCAGCATGCCAACAGGTTGGCTGGTAATTTGCGCACGCGCCGTATCTTTAAAAAACGCCTGACCAACTTCATACGCAACACATTCTTGAGTAAGCTCCTCTTCGGTTTTTCCGATTGAGCTAATCTCAGGAATGGTATAGATACCCGTCGGCACTTCATCAATGTATCTAAAGTCGCCGTTACCGATAATATCAGCGGCGGTAGAACGCCCCTGGTCTATCGCAGCAGAAGCCAGACTCGGCCAGCCGATGACATCACCCACCGCCGAAATCCCGTCAACGGAAGTGCGATAGCGATCATCAACTTCTAACTGACCGCGACTATTGGCACTTAACCCCGCATTTTCTAAGGCAAGATTAGCGGTATTACCGGTACGGCCATTACACCACAAGAATGCATCGGCACGAATTTTCTTACCTGATTTAAGACAAAGCGTAATGCCGCGCTCATCGCCAGTCACGCTGACGTACTCTTCATTGTGGCGAATTTTTACGGAACTATTACGTAAGTGATAACTTAATGCATCAGAAATCTCGCCATCGAGGAAGGAGAGCAGACGATCACGTGTATCAATAAGATCAACTTTTACACCCAAGCCACTAAAGATAGAGGCATATTCACTACCAATGACCCCCGCTCCATAAATGACAATGGTGCGCGGAGTGTGCCCAAGCTTTAGAATAGAATCAGAGTTATAAATACGCGGGTGAGTAAAATCAACATCAGCAGGACAATATGGGCTAGAGCCCGTCGCTATCACAATGTTTTTAGCACGCAAGGTTTCATCACCTTTTGAAGTACCTTTAACTAATAATGTATTCGCGTCTTTGAATTGTGCTTGACCAAAAAACACATCTACTCTATTACGCGCATAAAAATTAGTCCGCAACATGACCTGATTAGCCATGACTTTCTCGGCGCGGTCTAATACTTTTTGAAAAGAAAACCACCGTGGCTCACCTATTTCACGGAACATTGGATTTGTATTAAACTCAACGATCTGCTTTACTGAGTGACGCAGTGCTTTGGAAGGGATTGTTCCTTTGTGGGTACAGTTACCACCTACTGCTTGCTGCTCTTCTATGATCGCAACTTTCTTACCGTGCTTGGCCGAATTCATGGCCGCGCCTTCTCCTGCCGGCCCGGAACCTATTACTACTACATCATAATCATATTCAGCCATTAACTACCCCTTTAATTCAAAAAAACACAGATCTTACAACTACTTTGGTTAATTTAACTAGTATAGGAGAATACATATACCTAGTGCTAGCAGCAATTAACCATATCCTGAATCAGTAACTTAAATATATCTCCTGACATCACAAGGCAAGAAGACGATGATCAAAAAAACTTCAAACCCTGTTAAATTCAGTAACGACTTACTGTTTTAATTCATAGCCTAAATCAGCTACTTTTGAGTCACGTGCTTCGCGGGCTATACGCTCATTTTCATCTTCACAAACCTGCTTATCACCTGCACAAATATCACAAGCGGTATCCATGCCTAAAGATGCCATACCACCACAAGACCCTGCGATTGGCTTGCCACCTAATAACACGCCGACAGACATCGCCACTACGACACAAATAAGTACTACAAAAACGATAACAAATGTTCCCATCACAACCTCTTGCCAGAAATTCACTGGCTATCTACTATTTTGTTTAAATGCGGTATTGATTGCTTAATTAACAACCCGTACAGCAAATCCCGGGGTCATTTTCTCAACAAACCCATCGCCACTTTTCAGAATAAAAAATGCTTCAATCTTATGATTGATTGCATACTCGTACGCTGCATTAACGCCCATTGCCAAAAAAGCAGTTGCCAGCGCATCAGCCAGCGCGCAGCTATCGGCAAGTACGGTAACAGATGCCAAGTTATGAGTAATAGGCTTGCCAGTACTGGTATCAATTATATGCGAGTAACGAATCCCTTTTTCTTCAAAATAATTGCGATAGTCACCCGATGTAGCCACAGCGATATCATCTACGCGCACTATTTTTTGCACGACTCGACCAGAAACAGGGCTTTCAATGGCGATACGCCAAGGCTGCTTATTAGGCTTTAGACCTTTAGTAACTAGCTCACCACCAATTTCTACCAGATAGGCATTATACCCTTTAGCAGCCACTAAACTCGCTAAACGATCCACCGCATAACCTTTAGCGATTGACGACAGATCGACATACAAGTCAGCATTTTTTTGAATCGCGCGACTTTCAAGTAACTGCAGTTTTTGGTAACCCACTCTAGATGCTATTGCCGCAATTTGCTCTGCAGTGGGCACTTTAGTCACTTTTTTATCTGGACCAAATCCCCATAAATTAATCATTGGGCCTACTGTAATATCATAAGCACCTTCAGAGCCGACACTGATTGCTTGCGCCATCTCCAGTATTTGATAAAGATCAGCAGATACATTAACTTTTGAGCCTGCCGGCATCTTATTAAAAAGCGATAGCTCTGAGTCGCTAATATAAGTCGACATTGCCTGATTAATATCGAGCAACAGCTGATCAACCTCTGCTTTGATATTTTTTGCTTGTACCGTCGACTCACCGCTTTGTGCTACCCATTTAATGTGGTAGCTAGTGCCCATAGTTCGCCCTTCAATGGCAATTACTTCAGGCTCAGCAGCGACTGCTGTAGCTCCAAGCCCTACAAGCACAAAAACGGCTAGCAGATTAACTGCTAGCCGTTGAGAGGCGCGCAACAGCGCACCAGATTCAGACTTGAACATTGTGTTTAACCACCAAAGTCATCAAGTAAGATATTTTCAGGCTCAACACCAAGATCTTCAAGCAATTTAATAACCGCTGCGTTCATCATCGGTGGCCCACACATGTAATATTCACAATCTTCAGGCGCCTCATGCTCCTTGAGATAGTTTTCAAACAATACATTATGGATGAAACCGGTCATGCCATCCCAGTTGTCTTCAGGCTGTGGATCAGATAGCGCTAAATGCCACTTAAAGTTATCGTTTTCTGCCGCAAGCTGATCGTACTCTTCAGAGTAAAACGCTTCACGCAGAGAGCGAGCACCGTACCAGAAAGATATTTTACGGGTAGAATTCAAACGCTTTAACTGATCGAAGATGTGTGAGCGCATCGGCGCCATGCCCGCACCACCACCAACAAAGACCATTTCAGCGTCAGTATCTTTGGCAAAGAACTCTCCAAATGGGCCGTAAACGTCGATAGTATCACCAGGCTTTAGGTTAAATACAAACGAAGACATTATCCCTGGAGGTATTCCCTGGCTACCCGGTGGTGGAGACGCGATACGAATGTTAAATTTAACAATCCCTTTCTCACCTGGGTAATTGGCCATTGAGTAAGCGCGAATAGTCGTTTCAGAGACGTTAGAGACATTATCCCAAACATTAAATCTGTCCCAATCACCACGGTACTCTTCTTCAATATCGAAGTTTTTGTAGTCTACAGTGTGCGGCGGACATTCAAGCTGTACATAACCGCCAGCGCGGAAATCAACCACTTCTCCATCGGGAATTTTTAAGGTCAATTCTTTGATAAAGGTCGCAACGTTTGGATTAGACTCAACCGTACAAGTCCACTTCTTAACCCCAAAGATCTCCTCTTCAAGATCTAGTTCCATATCTTGCTTAACAGCCACCTGACAAGCTAGACGCCAGCCCTCTTTGGCTTCACGCATGGTAAAGTGAGATTCCTCTGTCGGCAACATAGAGCCACCACCATCGAGAACCTGACACTTACACTGCGCACAAGTACCGCCGCCGCCACATGCTGATGGGATGAAAACCCCCATTTCAGAAAGTGTCTGCAACAATTTACCGCCAGCGGGTACTGTTACTTTTTTATCCGGATCATTGTTGATGTTAATCGTCACATCACCGGAACTTACTAATTTTGAGCGCGCTGCCAAAATCACCGCCACTAGTGCAAGCACTACGACGGTAAACATGACAACACCGAGAATTATTTCAGCATTCATGGGCTTAATATTCCTTTGTTAATTATCATGTATTAAAGCTGTACGCCGGAGAAGGACATAAATCCAAGCGCCATCAGACCCACAGAGACAAAGGTAATACCTAACCCCTCTAGACCCTTTGGTACATCGGAGTAACGTAACTTTTCACGGATACCCGCAAGGGTTGCAATAGCCAGTGCCCAACCTAAACCAGCACCTGCTCCATATACCACAGACTCTGAAAAGTTATAGTCACGTTCAACCATAAACAATGCAGCACCCATGATGGCACAGTTAACTGTGATTAGCGGCAGGAACACCCCTAGAGAGTTATAAAGCGCTGGGAAGAACTTATCCAGCACCATCTCTAGTATTTGCACCATAGCAGCGATAACACCAATATATGAAATATACCCAAGGAAACTTAAATCAACATCGGGATAACCGGCCCAAGCCAGTGCGCCTTCTCTAAGTAACAGGTTGTACAACAAGTTGTTTACGGGCGTGGTGATAGTCAATACCACAATAACCGCAATACCCAGACCAATGGCTGTCTGTACTTTCTTAGAAATTGCCAAGAAGGTACACATACCTAAAAAGAAAGCCAACGCCATGTTTTCTACGAAAACGGCTTTCACAAACAGACTAATATAAACTTCCATTAGACAGTCTCCTTCTGTGAGTTTTTGCAGATAACAAAATCAGGTGCTTCAACTTGGGAACTATCGTAAGTACGAATTAACCAGATCATCCCGCCAATGATAAAGAAAGCAGAAGGTGGTAGTAGTAATAGACCGTTGCCCATGTACCAACCATCATTATTGATCAGAGGTAGTATTTCTATACCAAACAGGCTTCCAGAGCCAAACAGTTCACGGATAAATCCGACAAACAACAGTACAGCACCGTAACCTAAGCCATTACCTATACCATCTAGGAAAGAGGGAATGGGCGGGTTTTTCATCGCAAAAGCTTCAGCGCGACCCATAACGATACAGTTAGTAATGATCAATCCAACAAAGACTGAAAGCTGCTTAGATGTATCATAGGCCACCGCTTTAAGTATCTGATCGACAACAATTACCAATGAGGCAATGATGGTCATCTGACAGATAATACGGATTGAGCTGGGCATGTGGTTACGAATTAACGAGACAAACATGCTGGAAAAGGCAGTGACCACCATTACCGCAAGTGTCATAACCACTGCTGTATTAAGGTTTGATGTTACCGCCAACGCCGAACAAACACCCAATATTTGCAATGCAATTGGGTTGTTTGAGATTATCGGCTTAACGATCATATCTCTTGTTTCAGACATCGCTTAGCTCTCCCCTGCTTTTAGGTTAGATAAATAACTGGCGAAGCCGTTTTTACCCATCCAAAATTTCACTAGTTTAGTCACACCGTTACTGGTTATTGTAGCACCCGACAAGGCATCTACTTTAAACTCAGAACCATCTGCTGCAGGATCAACTGACCCTTTTACTAAACCAATTTTAGGCTCTCTAGAACCTTGCTCGTAAATTTTCTTACCCGGCCAAAGTGCTTTCCACTTAGGGTTGTCAACTTCACCGCCTAGGCCTGGAGTTTCGCCATGCGAGTAGAAACCAAAACCTACCACTGTATTCAGATCACTCTCTAAAGCCAAGAAACCGTAAAGCGTAGACCAAAGGCCATAGCCGTGAACAGGAAGAATGACTTTATCTAACTGATCTGCTTTGTTTACCAGATAGACCGGCATAACATTTGCAGTACGCTTGATAGAGGCGATATCATCTTCACGGCTCAATGCTTTAGAGAGCGAAGGCTCTTTAGCAGCACGTTTTGAATCTTTGTAACCGACAGGCTTCTCTACATATTTACCTGTTGCAAGGTCGACATACTTAGTTTCTATTTGCGCGGCAAATAGTTTTTGTACGTCTTTGCCGGCATAATCAATTTTAGCCGCGGCTAAAATATTACTTTGACGGTCCAATTCCTTGTTTGCGATCTGCTGAGGCTTTAGTAAAACCGCAGCGGTAGAGACAATCACCGAACAGACCACACATAGTAATACTGTAACGGTAATCGTTCTTCCAATAGTATCGTTATTAGCTGCCATGACGTAATAACCTCCGCTTAATATTTGCCTGAACGACGAAGTTATCGATAAGAGGTGCAAATAAGTTAGCAAACAGAATCGCTAACATCATGCCCTCTGGGAACGCTGGGTTAACCACACGAATCAACACCACCATAACCCCAATCAACGCACCGAAATACCATTTACCAATATCAGTCATAGAAGCCGAAATTGGGTCAGTAGCCATAAAGAACAGACCAAAGGCAAAACCACCTAATACAAAATGCCAGTAGAACGGCATAGCGAACATAGGGTTCGTTTCAGAACCAATAAGGTTAAAGATAATACTCATCACCACCATACCGGCGATAACACCAGCGACGATGCGCCATGCGGCTAACTTCATGACAACTAGTGCGACGCCACCGATCATAATAGCCAAGGTAGATACTTCACCAACTGATCCAGGAATAGTACCGATAAAGGCATCCCATAATGTAATGTTCTGCGCAATAATCGCTTCAACACCACCAACAGCTGCAAGGCCCAGTGGCGTTGCTCCGGTGAAACCGTCAACCGCAGTCCAAACCGCATCACCTGACATTTGCGCAGGATAGGCAAAAAATAGGAAAGCACGACCAGTTAGCGCGGGGTTCAAGAAATTTTTACCTGTACCACCAAAAACTTCTTTACCGATAACAACACCAAAGCTGATGCCTAAGGCAACTTGCCACAGCGGGGTATCTGGTGGGAGTGTTAGTGCAAACAAAATAGAAGTTACAAAGAAACCTTCGTTAACTTCATGTCCACGTTTCATCGCGAACAAAACTTCCCAGAATCCACCTACGACAAAGGTTGTCGCATAGATAGGTAACCAGAAAATTGCACCGTAAACAATATTATCTAAGATACTATTAACATCGAAACTGGTAAGCGCACCTGCAAGTGCTCCACGCCATCCTGCCGCTTCGGTCATACCCATAGCATCCATGGCTGTATTAGCCTGTAGACCTAAGTTGTACATACCAAAGAACACAGCGGGGAAAGTACAAGCCCACACCAAGATCATCATGCGCTTTAAATCTACGCCATCACGTACGTGAGAGGCAGCTTTAGTGACATAACCTGGAGTGTAGAATATAGTATCAGCCGCTTCATAAAGCGCGTACCAATTTTCGTATTTACCGCCCTTGTGAAAGTGCGGCTCCATTTTATCAAGAATATTTCTCAAATTCATATGATTAAGCCTCTCTCTCGATGCGTGTTAAATTATCGCGAAGAATCGGGCCGTACTCGTACTTACCCGGGCAGGCAAAAGTACATAGTGCCAAATCTTCTTCATCGAGTTCCAGAGCACCTAGCTCCATTGCCGTTACGATATCACCTGTGACAATGGCACGTAGCAATTGAGTCGGCAATATATCCATTGGCATCAATCTCTCGAACTGGCCTACCGGTAGCATAGCGCGCTCTGAGCCGTTAGTCGTCGTTGAGAAATTGAACTTTTTAGCTTTATTGAGTGCAGAAGTAAAAATATTAAGCACTGAAAATTGATTGGCGCCCGGCACTGCCCAGCCCATAAATTCACGCTTATCACCCTGCTTTATCACTGTTATTTGGTTAGCGTAACGCCCCAGGTAATCCAGAGCACCCTTTGCAGCACGCCCGTTCCAAACAGAGCCAGAAATCACTCTATTTCCCGCTGTATCCGCACAATCGGCAATCAGATCACTGATTTTAGCGCCTAACCTTGCTTTAACTAGCTGCGGCTTATCAACCACAGGACCGGCAATAGAAACAATACGCTCTACGCAAAGCTTGCCTTGGGTAAACAATTTACCAATAGCCACTACATCTTGATAACCGACTGTCCAAACCACGTGATTGCGTGATACTGGCTCAAGGAAGTGTATATGTGTACCCGCATTACCTGCTGGATGCACCCCTGAGAACTCTTCAACAGTAACGCCATCAGCAGACGGAATATCGGCACCAGAAGCTTTACATAAAAATACTTTACCGGTTGTCAGCTTGGTCAAGATAGTCAAGCCATTACTAAAATCAGCTTTGTTCTCAGCTATAATGAGAGCCGGATCTGCTGCTAATGGATTGGTATCGATAGCCGTTACAAACACTGCTGCTGGGCTAGTATCGCTAGCCGGCACTTTAGAAAAAGGACGGGTACGCAATGCGCTCCACAGACCTGATTCTTGTAACTGCTTAGTCACTTGTGCAGTGCTTAAGCTAGCAAGTTTTGAGTTTTCAAATTTTTCGAAAACTACAGACTCTTCAGTTTCATCCACTTCGATAACCACCGATAAAAGCGCACGACGCTCCCCACGGTTTATCTCTATTACAGTACCTGCTGCTGGCGCTGTATAATGGACACCCTCTATTTTCTTGTCAGAAAAGATCAATTGACCGAGTTTTACTCGATCCCCCACCTTGACGGCCATCGTTGGTTTACAACCAACGTAGTCAGGGCCACTCACGGCGACCGAACGCACTTGCCTAGACGCAGTAATACTCTGCGCGACAGTGCCTAAAATCGGCAGATCTAGACCTTTGTTGATCTTGATCATACACTTCACCCAATCACGATTATAAATTTTCGAGAAATTATTATTGGCCTGCGCTAGAGTTTTAATTAACCCCTACACGCAGTGTTTATTATTTATACGACAACAATATTTCCCACCTAAAAACTTGCCGATTATACATGAGCTTAGACTATCTATCATAGGTAGCTTAGCCAGAAACCTGTTAAAAAAATCAAAAAGTTCAGCAGCGACCAAAAACACCCGCCATTTCTCAGCTCAAACGCCATCGTATAAATATAGACCAAAGAAGTCATTATCGCTGCTTCAGCCTTTAAATATCGCCCACAATACAGTGCACATTGCCGGTTTTCAGCTTAGCGATAAACCAACAGCACATTTATCATCAACTCGCAGCGACGCTTCCATAAATTAAAGGCACAAAAAAGCCCGATTAATCGGGCTCTTTAAAAAACAAACAAAAAGAAGTTGACTTTAAACCTTTATTTTCTCACGTAATTTAATACTCAACTCTTTTAGCTGCTCATTATTAACGGTGCCTGGCGCATTAGTTAACGGGCAAGCCGCTGTCTGCGTTTTAGGGAAGGCAATCACTTCACGGATAGACTCAGTACCGGTCATCAACATGATTAATCGATCCAAACCAAATGCCAAACCACCGTGCGGCGGCGCACCGTATTTAAGAGCATTCAACAAGAATCCGAATTTTTCTTCTGCCTCTTCGTCTGAAATACCTAAGCATCTAAATACCGCTTTTTGCATTTCACTTTGGTGAATACGTATGGATCCACCACCTAACTCACAACCATTTAACACCATGTCATAAGCAACCGACTGGGCCGCTAACGGATCAGCTTCCAGCTCTTCTGGCGTACAACTTGGCGCTGTGAATGGATGGTGAATAGCAGTGATCCCACCATCAGAGGTCTTCTCAAACATAGGCCAATCAACAACCCAAAGTGGCGCCCACTCACAAGTAAGCATATCCAAATCAACACCTACTTTATTGCGCAGCGCACCTAGCGCTTCGTTCACGACATTCGTTTTATCTGCACCAAAGAATACCAGATCACCATCTTTCGCATCTAGACGCGCCATGATTTTCATAGCAACTTCTTCACCTAGGAACTTAACAATTGGCGACTGCAGCCCCTCGGCACCTTTTGCCAAATCATTGACTTTGATCCAAGCTAGACCACGAGCACCGTAGATACTGACAAACTTAGTATACTCGTCAATTAATTTGCGAGTCAGGGTGGCGCCACCTGGCACTTTAAGCGCGGCAACACGAGAATCGGCGTCATTGGCAGGCCCTGCAAACACTTTAAACTCGATATCAGCCATCAAATCGCCAACATCCACTAACTCCATCGGGTTACGCAGATCAGGCTTATCTGAACCAAAGCGCGACATCGCATCTGCGTAGGTCATACGCGGGAACGCACCCAAATCGACGTTGATTTTTTCCTGAAACAATCCGCTGATCATCTCCTCAGTAACCGCCATGATCTCTTCTTGACCCATGAACGACATCTCGATATCAATCTGAGTAAACTCAGGCTGACGATCGGCACGCAAGTCTTCATCTCTGAAACACTTTGCTATTTGGTAGTATCTATCAAAACCAGAAACCATCAACAATTGCTTAAACAGCTGAGGAGACTGTGGCAGCGCAAAGAAGCTACCTTCATGGGTACGCGAAGGCACTATATAATCTCGTGCCCCCTCTGGCGTAGCGCGTGTTAAAATAGGCGTTTCTATATCTAGGAAGCCGTTAGTATCTAAGTAATTTCTGATGTAAGAGCTGACCTGCGCACGCAATCGCAATTTTTGCTGCATTTCAGGGCGACGCAAATCCATAAAGCGATTTTTTAGACGAACTTCTTCACTCACTTGCTGGTGATCATCTAACTGGAATGGCGGTGTCTCAGATTTATTGAGCACAACCAACTCTTTGCCTAACACTTCGATCTCACCGGTACCCATCTCAGGGTTGATTGTGCCATTAGGACGATGACGTACTAGACCTTTAATCTCGATAACGTATTCATTACGCACAGAGTTAGCGATGGCAAAACTTTCTTCGCGGTCTGGATCAAAAACAACCTGAATCAAACCTTCACGGTCGCGGACGTCCAAAAAGATGACTCCACCGTGATCTCTTCGACGGTGAACCCAACCCACCAACGTTACTTCCTCACCAACTTGTTCAACTCTCAAGTCGCCGCAATAATGGCTGCGCATAATCTATTCCTATTGATATTCTTAATGTATTGTTTATATTGCCAACCCCCTCATCACACACAGAGGGTTGAATCATAATCAGGGCCGGTAAACGTTAACGTTTGCGTTAAGCCAAACCTTTCTCAGCAATGCTATTATTCACTACCAGTGCCGCTAGCGTCATTAGCGCCAGAGACTAAGTTTTTCTTTTTACCAGTCTTAAAATCTGTTTCGTACCAACCACTACCACCTAGGCGAAACGCCGGCGCTGATACTTGCTTACTAACTTGATCACTATCACATGAAACACAATTTGGCGCTGGCGATTCACTGCGAATAACAAGCTTTTCAAATTGATGACCACATTCATCACAGGCAAAGTCAAAAATCGGCATTTTTCAGTCCAAATTATTCAAAGCGGCAAATTATACCTCAATAATTTGCCTTTGTGTGCCTGTTTGAGCAACAAATATCACAAAGCTGCTATCTCGCTTTAAACCATTGCTGCAAAGCTCAAATTAGCCTCAAGCAAAGCTGTCACTTTCACTCTTATCTCGGCAATTTCAGAAGGCGAATATGGCACCATCGACTGCCTCCCCCAAACAGGCCCAGGCCACGCCATATCACTCTCGTATCGCACAATATGATGAACATGCAACTGCTTAACTACATTACCGAGTGCCGCTACATTCATTTTACTGGCATTAAAACCATCGGCCAGTGCGGCACTCAAATCGCAGGATTCCACCATCATTTGCGCCCGATCCTCTAGCGACAGATGATACATTTCGTAAGTTTCGGCGCGCCTAGGCACCAACACAAACCAAGGAAATTGCTTATCATTAATTAACAGCAGACGACACAGCGGCATCTCCCCAAGGAAAATACTGTCATTTTCAAGCTGCGGATCCAATACAAATTCAACTTCTAACTCATCCATCTCGACACTCCTACTCAAAAAATTTACAAAACACCCGATAAAACATAGATATAAAATCACTTACTCTCTATATTAAGCATAATTTTACGCGCAGTTGTCTGCATTTCCCATGAAACTTAACCTTATTTCAAGCCAACCTCAGAACAGAACCCGCCATGAGCTTTAAGACAAAGATCTTATCCAGCATTACACAGATCGCCCCCAGCACTTGGAACGCACTCTGCGATAGCAGCTATCCCTTTATTCGCCATGAATTTTTATTGGCACTAGAACTAAGCGGATGCACTACTAGCAAAACAGGCTGGACGCCATACCATCTAACGCTGTACAAAGAAGACTTACTGATAGCCGTGATGCCAATGTATCAAAAAAACCACTCAAACGGCGAATACGTGTTCGACTGGGACTGGGCTAATGCTTACGCGCGCCATCAGCTTCCTTACTATCCTAAGCTTTTATGTGCCATTCCTTTTAGCCCTTGTTATGGGGCGCGCATTGCCAGCCGCTTACCGCTACAGGAAATACTGCCCTTTATTCGCCAGAGCATAGTTAATATATGCGAAACCCAACATTTCTCCAGCTGGCACGGGCTTTTTTTCAACAGCCAAGACACTCACCAGCTACAACAACATCAGTTTCTGACCAGAAAAGGCCTGCAGTACCACTGGCACAACCAAGACTATACAAGTTTTGAGCACTACCTCGAACATTTCACCTCCAGAAAACGCAAAGGCATTAAGCGAGAGCGGCGCATTGTCGCCCAACAGGAAATCAAAATAAGCGCACTGGAAGGACCCCACATTGACAAACACACCCTGCGAGAGTTCTATCACTGCTACCACCTCACCTACCTAAAGCGCGGCAGACAAGGCTATTTAAATGAAGAGTTTTTTGCTCGCCTTATCGAAACCATGCCAGAGCAAATAGTACTTTTTGTTGCTCGCCATAATGAGCATACCGTAGCTTGCGCCTGGTGCTTTAAAAACACCGACCCCACCGACAGCGTCTTATACGGCCGATACTGGGGCTGCCTAGACAATTTTGACAACCTCCACTTTGAAACTTGCTACTATCAAGGTTTAGAGTACTGTATCAAACACAAAATTGCGCGCTTTGACCCCGGCGCTCAGGGGGAACACAAAATTCAGCGCGGATTCACCCCGATCAACACTTATTCAAGCCACTACATAAAACACCCGCAATTTAGCGATGCTATTGAAGATTTTTTAAGCAGAGAGGACATCGCAATAGAGGATTACAAGCAGCAGCTTGCATCGCTACTGCCGTTTAAACAAACAAACTAAGATAACAGCTTACACATATACAACCGCTCAAAGCCCGCTTCACTGACACGCCGACCGGCGCTGTAACCGATTTTACGGTAGAGAGAAATATTTTCTTTCATTAATACATGGGTGTTTAAATGCAACGCTTTCACCCCTTTATCTAGCGCATATCGCTCAGCCTTTTGTAGCAACAAGCGACCTATGCCACGCCCTTGACAACAAGGCATTACCGCGACTGACTCTAGCAAAACCCGCTCAGCACTGCTTCACCAATACGCCAGCAAACTTTACCGCCTTGGTCTCGATCACATAAACGCGTATTTGAGACACTACCGAGGCATAATCGGCACCCATTGGGGCCGGCCTTCTACCCATTCGAGATATGTATTTTGTATAAGCCAAATCAATGCACTGAGTGATATTTTCGACATCGCTCAACCTTGCTAGCCGAATAGCACTTCCTGCACACCCTGCAACCTTAGCCATTAGCTCAGACTAACGGCATCAATATACTGCAGCGGATTTGGCCTAGACTTATTAACTTGCTGAGCAGCCGCATATTCATATTCGGCGCGCTCTTGCGAGCGGTCTATTGCTAGCGACTCAAAATCAAACAGAGCCCTATCTGACATCTGACTAGGAGCAATATTTTGCATGGCACTAAAGATACTTTCTATTCGACCCGGCTGCTCGCACTCCCACTGCGCTAACATCGCTTTAACATTTTGTCGCTGTAAATTTTCCTGAGAGCCACACAAGTTACAGGGAATAATGGGGAATTCACGATAATTAGCGTATTCGATAATATCGGTTTCTCGTGCGTACGCCATTGGTCTAATAACAATGTTACGGCCATCGTCTGACAATAATTTAGGCGGCATACCCGCCAACCGTCCACCATGAAACATGTTTAAAAACAAAGTTTCAATAATGTCATCTTTATGATGCCCGAGGGCGATCTTATTGGCATTTATCTCTTCAGCAAAAGCGTACAAAGTACCGCGACGCAAACGCGAGCATAAACCGCAGGTCTTTTTACCTTCAGGTATTTTACTGCGCACTACCGAATAGGTATCCCGCTCGACAATGTAATACTCAAGATCTAATTTTTCTAAGTACTCAGGTAGCACATGCTCAGGAAAACCCGGTTGTTTTTGATCAAGATTGACAGGGATTAGCTCAAAATTAACCGGTGCATTACGCTGCAAACTCAGCAGCAGGTCAAGCATCGCAAAAGAATCTTTGCCTCCTGAGAGGCACACCATAATCCGATCGCCCTCTTCAATCATTTTATAATCGATAACAGCACGACCCACGTCGCGACGCAGCTTTTTCTGCACTTTATTTAACGCGCGCTTTTTATCATCACCACTATTGCTGGTCGTTTTATTTAAGGGGGGATTCTGATTCATAATGTCTTTTCAATTTACGGTTATTAAAATGGTTAGCTTGTTGGATTATCTGCCAACACAGGAACTCCACTATGAAAGCGAAATTCTGTATCATCAGCCAATATCAGCTCTTTCTCAAGCACTCTAAACGCTGCAATGCGCTCATCAATAGGCTCTGCGGCATATTCTTGAGCTAGCGCCAGATAATCCTGATAGTGACGACCTTCAGATTTTAACAACGACTTATAGAACTTTTCTAGCTCTTCATCAAGATAGGGAGCGAGCTTAGCAAAACGCTCACAAGAGCGAGCCTCAACAAAGGCACCTATAATTAACACATCAACAAGCCGCTGCGGCTCATGAGTGGCAACAATTTTACGCAGCCCCGCTGCATATCGCGATGCACTTAAATGAACATATTCAATATCCCTAGACTCCATCAACGCTAATACTTGCTCAAAGTGGATCAACTCTTCACGGGCCAAACGCGACATCTTGTGCAGCAAGTCCGGTCGATCAACGTAGCGAAACATCAACGTCATGGCGGTCGATGCCGCTTTTTTCTCGCAGTGGGCGTGATCAATTAACATCAATGGCTGCTGCGTTAGCGCCACATCAATCCATGCCTGAGGAGTCTCACAAGGCAAAAACTGTTTTATTTCTTCAAGTGCTGTCATAGTCTGTCCTTTTTAAGAAGGCAGGCATTATACGCAGCACTGAGATAAGAGTCCAAACTTGTTAGTTTTTGTTACACAACAGCTACTTCACAGCACCAAGAGGCATAAAAGTTACAATTTGGGCTGGATAAATACATCTGCACAACCCACCAACAACGAGCCAAGCCGTGTAGTGAGCTCACTCCTTTAGACTGAGAGACTGGCGGTTATTCTTTAATCCATAAACACATATGAGCGAAAGTGCTGTAACGCATCCTCACTGACCAGTGTATTGATGTCAATTTCCTGCAAATTATCATCTAAGCATTTGCTGTAGACACTCAAGCAATCAATGAGCGTTTGCATTTTTTCCACGCGTTGCTCAGGCGCAAGCAATGGCGCGTGTGTAGACAAATAAACCACCGGCTTCTCTTTGGCCAGATAGCTGTGTAAATTGGGCAGCAATTGATATTCACCACCTTCAATATCTATCTTCAGAAAATCAAACCGATTAACAGGAGACATCTCTAAGAACTGCTGCCACTGAAGTGTCAAGACATCAATACCACTGCCTTCGTTATCAAACAACAAACTAGTCATGCTATCGCCAGGTTTGCCCCTATGACTAGCCATGCGAGTAATAGACATAGACTCAGCCAGGGCAAAGCTATAAGAGGTCACATTTTTCAGTGCATTGAGATCAATATTCCACCGCAAGAATCGATACGCAGTTGGGTCAGGCTCAAAGCAAACGACATTTTTAGCCAATTGGGCAGCTTGTAATACTGTCGGCCCTATCCATGCACCTATATCACAGTAATTTGTCTGATCATTCAGGAAGTGCGACAGGATTTTATAAGTATTAGGCTCCCAAGTCCCGGACGCTGCCTTGCTCCAGAAATCAACGTGGTACGGATCCACCTTCACTTGGTAACCTCCAATTTCAGCAGGCATATACCCTTGCACGAGGAAACCTTCTCTTTGCTGTGAGGTGATGTCTGTCATTTTATCTCTCCGATGAATCTACTGATGATTGGTATTGTGCAGGCCTGTGACAACACATTCCCTCTACCACAAGCTTAATGGGGACGTTACATGAAATTGAAAGCCCCACTAGGTAATAGCAGAGCTTAGCAAAGTACTGCAAACTTTCTAGTTAAATATTTGTTTAAAAAGATGTATTTCTTGCTGATCTTTAAGAAAGCGACCAACAGAGCTGAAATCTTGCCTCATCTGCATTTCCTTTGTCAGAACGCTTGCAAAAGACTCGCCATTGGCAGCTATTCTCCCACGGATCAGCGCGCCCTCCTTATGAGCATTAACCGATTAGACTTTGGCTATTAAAAATAGCATAGGAAATTTGG
>Ga0209395_1000830_pt1 | contig 44698 bp, 34 predicted proteins | sample GOMGulsemesocosm_3_FD_184635 | JGI IMG/M metagenome (GOLD analysis project Ga0209395, IMG submission 184635) | Methane-oxidizing microbial communities from mesocosms in the Gulf of Mexico - GOM9D Gulf of Mexico (SPAdes) (version 2) | ecosystem: Environmental > Aquatic > Marine > Cold seeps... | reverse complement strand
CGTTATATAAAGGATTGACGATGAAAATAGCATATTCTCTTCTCTTCTTTTCTCTTCTCTTCTCTAGAAGCTAAAGCAGATGTAAAATTAGAACATCGGTGCTACGTTACGTTTACTAATGCAAACGGCGCTCCAGCTAGAAGTAATACATGTGAACTTCTAGTTATATTTGAACGAGATTCTTTTGGTGAAAATGAAGATAACGGGTCTGGAAACGAAATATATACTGGAGAGAATATAGATGATTCTCCATTTCATGTTCAAATGTGTCCAAGGGATAATTCTGGCGGAGAACCATCAGCGCGTAAAAAAGAGCAACCATTCAAAAGAAAAATTATGGATGATTCATTTTCTTCCATTTTACGTGATTTAAATACTCCTATTGTTGTTCCATTAGCAGCTAAAAGATGTAACGCATTGGATGGGACGTATTGTGATAGAGAAAATCCCTTTCCACCTGAAGAGACTTGGTCAGAGGATACTGGACCTCTTAGTGTTGCTGAGGCAAGAAAAATGATGGAGGCTTGGAGGCAATCAGCTGTAATTTATTCCACTACCGTAAGTGCACTATTCGGAGCGGCGGATCAAGTTTATAAAATACCTTGGTATATGACATCTACTGCCGGAGTGGTTTTTTTTACTGTAAAGGTTCCTTATATTGGTGCCGGCTATAAACTAGTCACCAAACTGTTTACTGATGATTGGGGAATGGCCACAGTTGTAATCCGGTTGTATGATGAACAGGGAAACTTAACGTATAAGGCTAGTTTTGCGAAATGTGAATAAGTTTAAATCAATTATTGGTCGTATCAATAATTTCATCAAGGTGATTGAAAATGTGAAGTATATTTACTTTATAGCTTTCGTATTACCCATAACTTCTATCAATTATATAAGGTATAAATATGATTGGTTTAGATCAGAAAGTACTATGGAAGAAAGCTCAATAGTAGTTGCTTTAGCTTACGCTGTATCAATTGCGATAAGTTATTTTACTTTCGCCGCATTAATTCATATTTATCGCCTATTAAAAGATAGACGATAAATAATGCTTACTGGTTGTTTAACATCACTTCATTTTCCGATACAAAACGAGGTAAATATACGGCTCAGCAGGTCATCGGAGCTAAAGGCACCGGTGATCTCACTTAAATACTGTTGGGCGATACGCAGTTCTTCGGCTAGCAGCTCGCCAGCGTTATAATCAACGAGTTGTACCTTGCCTATGTCAATATGTTCACTGGCTTGCTCTAATGCCGCTATATGGCGTGCACGGGCCATAAAACTCCCTTCGCCAGCCGCTTGGTACCCCATGCAATCTTTAAGATGCGCTTTTAGGGCGTCGATACCATCACCAGTCTTGGCTGACATCTTAAAAATAGGGTAGTTGTTATCCGTCGATTGGCCTGTGTTGTCACCGCTTAAATCGGCTTTGTTACGGATCACTGACACGCCGACACCCGGTGGTAGTTTATCCATAAATTCTGGCCAGATCTTATGTGGATCGCTGTGCGTTGTTTCGGTGCCATCCACCATAAATAACACACGGTCGGCCTGGTTAATTTCGTCCCACGCGCGGGCGATACCTATTTGTTCTATTTTGTCAGGGCTTTCTCGTAGACCGGCAGTATCGATGATATGCAGTGGCATGCCGTCGATATGAATGTGTTCACGCAGTACATCACGAGTCGTGCCGGCAATGTCGGTTACTATCGCCAGTTCTTGGCCGGAGAGGGCGTTTAGTAGTGATGACTTACCTGCATTAGGGCGACCGGCAATAACCACGCGCATCCCTTCACGAATTAAGCTGCCTTGACGTGCCTGATGGCGCACGCTATTGAGGTGATCGATTATCGCATTCAAATCCCCCAGCACTTTACCGTCGGAGAGGAAGTCTATTTCCTCTTCGGGAAAGTCGATGGCCGCTTCGACATAGATGCGTAAGCGGATCAACGCTTCTACTAACTCATTAATATGTTTTGAAAACTCGCCTTTCATCGATTGAACCGCTGACTTGGCAGCTTGTTCTGACGTAGCATCGATTAGATCGGCAATAGCTTCTGCCTGTGCTAAGTCCATCTTGTCGTTCATGAAGGCACGTTCGGAAAACTCTCCTGGGCGTGCGGTGCGAATACCCTTTATTTGTAAGATACGATTAATGAGCATATCAACAATGACTGGGCCGCCATGACCTTGTAGCTCTAACACATCTTCACCGGTGAATGAGTTTGGATTGTTAAAGTACAGGGCAATCCCTTGATCTAATTCGCTTCCATCGGCGTTAAGAAAGGCGCAATAGTCAGCCATTCTCGGCGTCGGGAGCTTGCCTAATACCGTTTGCGCCACTTGTTGGGCGAGTGGGCCGGATATTCTTACAATACCGACGCCGCCACGGCCTGGGGGAGTTGCTTGGGCGACTATGGTGTCTGTTTCAAAGCTCATAATAATTTCTTGATTAAGGGTTATGCGGAAGTTGGCGCTATATTAACATAAAAAAAATCCCAGCATTAAGCTGGGATTTTAAAGTGAGATATTAATGAAAGATTATTTTGCGTCTTCTTTCTCAATCGCACGATAAATAATGGTTTGCTGAATAAGCGTAACTACGTTACTGACTACCCAATATAGAACCAGACCTGAAGGGAACCATAGGAAGAATACGGTAAAGATAACAGGCATAAACTGCATCATTTTCTGTTGCATCGGGTCAGTAGACATCGACGGTTGCATCTTGCTCATTAAGAACATTGAAGCACCCATTAGTAACGGTAATACGTAGTACGGGTCGAGTGCTGATAAGTCATCAATCCATAACATGAATGGGGCGTGACGTAGTTCAACCGACTCTTGCAGCATCCAGAATAAGCCAATAAAGATAGGCATCTGTAGGATGAGAGGTAAACAACCACCTAATGGATTAACTTTCTCTTTCTTATAAAGCTCCATCGTAGCCGCGCCCATCTTCTGACGGTCATCTCCAAGGCGCTCTTTCAAGGCGGCCATCTTAGGCTGTAGCTTACGCATCTTGGCCATCGAGGTGTATTGCTTTTTAGTCAATGGGTACATCGCGCCACGAACAGCAAAAGTCAGGAGGATAATCGCAAAACCCCAGTTACCCACTAAGCCATGGAAGAATGTTAGCAACCAATGTAATGGTTTTGACATCCACCATAGGAAACCGTAATCAACGGTTAAATCTAAGGTTGGGCTAATGGCGCTCAAACGGTCTTGTAGTTTTGGACCTGTGTAGATAATGGCAGATACTTCACCTGTCGCGTTAGCGGCAACGGTGATTGGTTGACCTTTAAAGCCGATAGCCGCGTCATCTTCGCCTAACATACGGGTGAAGATATGGTTTTCTTGATCGGCACTTGGTATCCAAGCTGTCACGAAGTAATGTTGGATCATCGCTGCCCAACCACCGGTAGTGATCAGTTTAAGATTTTTGTCTGCTACATCGTCAAAATCATACTTAGAATATTTATCTTCCAGCGTCGAATAAGCTGGACCGCGATAAAGCTGCATCATCATGCTGCTTTCTTCATTTGGCAAGATTACACTTTGCTTAAGTTGACCGTACATCTGTAGTTGAATGTTTTGGTCTGAGGTGTTGTTAACGCGATAGCTAACCTTAACCTTGTACGCATCACGTTTGAAGGTAAATACTTTAGTAAAACTAACGCCGCTGGCATCGGTAAAGCTTAATACTACTTCAAGACTATCTTGACCGGCTTCAAGCACGTATTTGTCTTGTGCTGCCTGATAGAGTGGACGACCGTTAGCATTTGCATCTGGACCGTTGGCACCAATAAGGCCACTTTGCGCGACGAACGTAAAGCTATTACGTTGCTCAAGTAGTTTAAGGCTTACGTTACCATTGAGCTCAGTAGGGTATTGGAGAAGTTTTGATTCAACAATATCACCACCGAGCGTGTCGATAGCTAATTCTATGGTATCTGTTACTACGGTAATGATTTGACGGTCAACCGAAGTTGTATCAAGCATTGGAGCCGCAACTGCTGTGCTTGATGGGATATCTGCATTAACGGGGGTTGTTGCAGTTTGTTGTTCCGGCGTTGGTGCTGGAGCACTCTCTATTTGCCATTGTTGAAATAGCAAGAAGGAGATAAACAGCAATGCAACGATCAATAAATTACGTTGTGATTCCATAAGGCGTTAGTTTCTTCTTTGGTTAGTTGATTGATTTACTTCAGGCACAGGATCGTTGCCACCTTCGTTAAAAGGATGACATTTTAATAGACGTTTGCTCGTTAACCAAGCACCTTTTAACAATCCATGACTATTTATTGCTTCAATACCGTATTGAGAACATGTCGGTGTAAAACGACAACGAGGACCAATTAGCGGACTAATAATGATTTGATAGCCACGAATTAACGCTGTTGCTGCTCTTTGAAGCGGCGAGCGATTTTTTTCCATAGCTTATTAGTTAACTTATTTAGTTCTTCGTTATCTAATTTCCCAATGCCACCTTTCGCAATTACAACATAGTCAAGCGGTAGTAAATCGTGTTGTTTGAGGCGAAAATTATCGCGAATAACACGTTTAACTTGATTTCTGTCGACAGCTAACTTTAATTGTTTTTTAGGAATGGCTAAGCCTAGGCGAGGATGATCTAAATCATTTGCACAAGCTAAAATGGTAAGTTGGGGCGAACCAGCACGAAGAGGGTTTTTGAAGACTGTTTGAAAATTCGCGGGAGTTAAGATTCTTAACTCCCGAGAAAAAGAATAATTAACCATAGGTCAATTATTACGCGCTTAACTTAGCACGGCCTTTAGCACGACGACGAGCTAGAACGGCACGACCGCCCTTAGTTGCCGAACGGGCACGGAATCCGTGGTTGCGCTTGCGTTTTAGAACGCTAGGTTGAAAAGTACGTTTCATAGTATTAACTCGATCGAAATTAAACTGTACAGTTTTTGTGAATGCTGCATCATTACAACAAGCACAAGCCTAATTAAAGGACGCGAGATTTTAGAAAATAGAGCGCCATTTGTCAATCTAATTTGACGTTAAAGCGATTAATAATTACGCGCCAGATCACAAAGTTCAACCTCAGCCACAGATAAAGGATAATCACCGAGTAAGTTAATAACTATAAGCCGTTGTTTATAATGGTATTAGTCGAAGGATCTTTTTGTGATCCTCTATTTCTTAGGATCAAACTAATTAAAGTTGGGGATAAGATCAAAAAAATCTCACTTTATTCACAATTTTGACTTTGTTTTGCTGGTTATCTCACCGTTCAGAGGCTAAAATGAATTTTTTATATAAACAGTTTGAGGTGTGTAGTGACTGCTTGGATTTGGCAACAATGCATGGATAGGTTGCAGGAAGAATTACCTGCAACGCAATATAGCATGTGGATTAGACCTTTACAGGCGGTACATGAAGACGACACTCTAACACTGTTTGCACCCAATAGATTTGTGCTCGATTGGGTGCGTGATAAGTATCTAGATAATATCAACAGCTTTTTAGTTGATGTGATGGGTAGCGAAAGCCCAACCTTGCGCTTTGATATTGGCAGTAAGTCTGCTCCGAGAGTTGAAAAGTCGCAGCCACAATCTAAAAAAACGCAACAACAGCCGGCGCCAAGTGCACCTGTAAGGCCTAGTTGGGAGAAGGAGCCGGAGATGCCTCAGGCGGTGCTCGCTTCTAACATTAATAGAAATTACAAATTTGATAATTTTGTTGAAGGTAAATCGAACCAGCTAGGGCGTGCAGCTGCTATTCAAGTGGCTGAAAATCCTGGTGGTGCCTACAATCCATTGTTCCTATATGGTGGTACAGGTCTAGGTAAAACGCATTTATTGCATGCGGTTGGTAACGGTATTTTAGCTAAGAACCCTAACGCTAAGATTGTCTATATGCATTCTGAGCGTTTTGTTCAGGATATGGTTAAGGCGCTACGCAATAATGCAATTGAAGAATTTAAACGCTATTACCGTAGCGTCGATGCATTGCTTATCGATGATATTCAGTTCTTTGCTAATAAAGATCGTTCGCAAGAAGAGTTTTTTCATACCTTTAATGCTTTATTAGAAGGTAATCATCAAGTCATCTTAACAAGTGACAAATACCCGAAAGAAATAGTTGGTGTCGAAGACCGTCTGAAATCTCGTTTCGGCTGGGGCCTAACGGTGGCTATTGAGCCGCCGGAACTAGAAACTCGTGTCGCGATATTACAACGTAAAGCAGATGAATCTAACGTCCATTTACCGGATGAAGTTGCTTTCTTTATCGCCAAACGTTTACGCTCAAATGTACGTGAGTTGGAAGGGGCATTAAACCGCGTAATTGCTAATGCTAATTTTACCGGTCGACCAATTACTATCGATTTCGTCAAGGAAGCATTACGTGATCTGTTAGCACTACAAGCTAAACTCGTGACCATCGATAATATTCAGAAAACGGTCGCAGAATATTACAAGATAAAAATATCAGATCTTCTATCTAAGCGGCGCACACGTTCTGTTGCGCGTCCTCGTCAGATGGCGATGGCGTTATCAAAAGAACTCACCAATCATAGCTTACCTGAGATAGGCGAGGCCTTCGGTGGGCGCGACCATACAACAGTATTGCATGCGTGTCGTAAAATTGTTCAGCTGCGTGAAGAAAGTCATGATATAAAAGAAGACTATTCAAATTTAATTAGAACGTTATCTTCTTAAAAGAAACATCGATTAACAACAGAACCTAGGAACTATTACTAATCATGAAATTTACCATTTCAAGAGAGCTATTATTAAAACCACTTACCTTGGTTTCTGGCGCGGTGGAACGTCGTCATACGCTACCTGTGCTATCGAATGTATTACTCGAAGTTGATCAAAATGGTTTGAAGATGACCGGCACCGATCTGGAGGTGGAGTTAATTGGCTTAGCCGCGGTTGATGGGGAAATTACTGGAGGGCGTACCACGGTACCGGCCAAGAAGTTCCATGATATTTGTAAGGGTTTACCCGATGGCGCCAATATTTCAATCGATGTAGACGGTGAGCGAATGATAATTCGCTCTGGGCGTAGTCGATTTGCGTTAAGTACTCTATCCGCTGATGACTTTCCGAATATAGATAATTGGCAGAGCGAAACCGAATTTGTTCTGCCACAGCATATCTTACGATCGGTCATCGAAAGTACGCAGTTTTCAATGGCTAACCAGGATGTCCGTTATTACCTTAATGGCATGTTATTTGAGACTAATAACGATGAGTTTAAAACGGTTGCCACCGACGGTCATCGTCTGGCCGTCAGTAGCCGAAAAATTAATGCTCAATTACCCAACAAGCAAGTTATCGTGCCGCGAAAAGGGGTGATGGAGTTATTACGCCTAATTGAAGCGACTGACGATCCTGTGACAGTGCAAATTGGCGATAGCCATCTACGCGCTAATATCAACAATGCAGTATTTACCACCAAGCTCGTTGATGGTCGTTTTCCTGATTACCAACGTGTGTTACCTCGTGGTGGTGATAAAGAAATCATTACCTCACGGGTCGAATTAAAATCTGCACTGGCGCGCGCCTCTATTTTATCCAATGAGAAATTTCGTGGCGTAAGATTTAACTTTACCACTAATGAGTTAAAGATCACCGCAAATAACCCCGAGCAGGAAGAGTCGCAGGAAATAGTTGATTTAAGCTATTCGTATGCAGATCTCGAGATAGGGTTTAATGTTAGCTATGTACTCGATGCTCTAAACGCGCTCAAGAGTGATGAAGTTAAGTTAACGTTGGGCGATGCTAATTCGAGTGGGTTGATCGAAGCCAGTGACTCTTCAGAATCAATGTATGTAGTCATGCCAATGCGGTTGTAATTAGTTTATCTTTGCCATTTGATACAAACTCAGCGTTGCATGTGCTCATTCACTAACGTCAACTCTGCGCAAGCGCCTTGAGGTTGCATCAAAGTGGCGGCGATAAGCCTAATCCCAACATTCCTTTTTTATTTTTATAACGACCAGACCCAATCTAGGAATTTGATGTTATTACAGCAATTATCAATTCAGGGATTACGTAACCTAAAAGAGGTTAAGCTGGAGTTTTCGCAGCTTAATATTATTTATGGTGATAATGGTAGCGGCAAAACCAGTGTGCTTGAAGCTATTCATTATTTAGCGCTAGGGCGTTCCTTTAGAACTCATTTAGCGAGTCGGGTGATTAATTATGATTGTGATGATTTCATTATCTTTGGTCGCACTCAAGGTCATGCAATTGGCTTGCAGCGTTTTCGCCAAGGTGATGTTACCGTTAAAATTGATGGCCAAAAAGCCAAGAAACTCACCGAATTATTAGACCTCTTACCGCTGCAACTCATTACACCTGAAAGCTTCGACTTACTCACTGGCGGCCCTAAAACGCGACGTCAATTTGTTGATTGGGGCGTTTTCCATATCGAAAAAGACTTTTATGCTATTTGGAACAAATGTAAGCGTTTGTTAAAGCAGCGTAACGCGCTGCTCAAGCGTAAAGCTAGCTATAGGGAGATATCGTACTGGGACCGCGAATTAGTACAATATTCTCATCAGCTTAGTGAACTTCGAAATCGCTATATAAATTCGTTTAATGACGTGTTACAGGGTATAATAGAACGTTTTCTACCTGACATTGAGATAACGGTAAGTTATAGTCAAGGTTGGGATAAAAAAAGCGATTTAACTCAATTGCTTGAAAAAAACTATCCGCGAGATTTAGCCTTAGGTTATACCACCGCAGGGCCTCACAAAGCCGACTTACGTTTGCGCTGTGGCAAAATCCCTGTCGATGATGCGCTGTCTCGTGGCCAGCTAAAGCTGTTAGTTTGTGCATTACGAATTGCACAAGGAGTTCATTTGAATACTCAAGTGGGCAAGCAAACCATTTATTTGGTTGATGATTTATCATCTGAGCTCGATACACAAAAACGGCAAGTTCTTATCGACCAATTGGTTGATACTAATGCGCAGTTATTTTTATCGGTGATTGATGCCGAACAGATAAAACAACAAACCAATAAATATCAGACCAAGATGTTTCACGTGGAACATGGTGTGGTAACTCAGGATTAATAGAACGAGAATTATATATGTCAGAAGAGAATAGTTACGATTCGTCGAGTATTAAGGTTCTTAAAGGACTAGACGCAGTGCGCAAGCGCCCAGGAATGTACATTGGTGATACCGATGATGGCTCCGGCTTACACCATATGGTGTTTGAGGTTGTGGATAATTCAATTGATGAAGCATTAGCGGGACATTGTAGTGATATCACTATTACGATTCACCTCGATGGTTCTGTATCAGTAAAAGATGACGGTCGTGGTATTCCTGTTGATATTCATCCAGAAGAAGGTGTATCGGCAACTGAAGTTATTATGACCGTGTTACATGCTGGCGGTAAGTTCGATGATAATTCTTACAAAGTGTCTGGTGGTCTACACGGTGTTGGTGTTTCAGTTGTAAACGCCTTATCTGAGAAACTAGAGATCACCGTTCATCGCCAAGGTCACATTTACAGTCAGTCTTATATACATGGTGAGCCAGTAGAGCCGTTAAAAGCAATCGGCGATAGCCAAAAAACCGGAACCCAGATGCGTTTCTGGCCAAGCCACGAGACCTTCACCGATACTTTATTCCATTACGATATATTGGCCAAACGTGTTCGTGAGCTTTCTTTCTTGAACTCAGGGGTATCTATTACTCTTACCGATGAGCGTGAAGAAGGTAAGAGCGAGAACTTCAAGTATGAAGGGGGTATCAGTGCCTTTGTAACTTACTTAAACCAAAATAAAACAGCGGTACATTCAGACGTATTTCACTTCACTGATGAGCGTGAAGATGGCACGACCGTTGAAGTGTCGATGCAATGGAATGATGGCTACCAAGAAAGCATATTGTGTTTCACTAATAACATTCCACAGCGTGATGGTGGTACTCACTTAGCCGGTTTCCGTGGTGCGTTAACGCGTACACTTAATAACTACATGGAAAAGCAGGGCTTTAATAAGAAGGGTAAGACTAACGCGACTGGTGACGATGCGCGTGAAGGATTGACTGCGGTTATTTCGGTGAAAGTACCTGATCCTAAATTTAGTTCACAGACCAAAGATAAACTAGTATCTAGCGAAGTTAAAGCGGCGGTTGAGCAAAGTATGGGTAATCATTTAAATGATTTCCTAATGGAAAATCCTACGGTTGCTAAAGATGTTATCGGTAAAATAGTTGATGCAGCGAGAGCGCGTGAAGCGGCCCGTAAAGCCCGCGAAATGACTCGCCGTAAAGGTGCGTTAGATTTGGGTGGTCTGCCAGGTAAGTTGGCGGATTGTCAGGAGAAGGATCCAGCCTTATCCGAACTATATATCGTGGAAGGGGACTCTGCTGGCGGTAGTGCTAAGCAGGGGCGTAATCGTAAAAATCAGGCAATTTTACCGCTTAAAGGTAAGATTCTTAATGTGGAAAAAGCACGTTTCGATAAGATGCTATCTTCTCAAGAAGTGGCAACACTAATCACTGCATTAGGTTGCGGTATCGGTCGTGAAGAGTATTTCCCTGAGAAAATTCGTTATCACAAAATCATTATCATGACCGATGCTGATGTCGATGGTTCTCACATTCGTACATTACTATTAACATTCTTCTATCGTCAAATGACCGAAATGGTTGAAAATGGTTATATATATATCGCGCAGCCACCGCTTTACAAAGTAAAGAAAGGCAAACAAGAGCGTTATATTAAAGATGATGAAGTATTAACTCAGTACCTAACGACTATCGCACTTGATAACGGTTCTATTCATGTTAATCCTCAGGCTCCTGGCATTACCGGTATTGCGTTAGAAGGACTGGTAAAAGAGTACCGTGCTGTGGAAGCTGTTAACGCTCGTCTGTCGCGTCGCTATCCACAAAATATATTAAATCAACTTATTTACACGCCTGAGCTTACTGTAGCAGACTTAGCCAATAGCGATAAAGTAGCTACCTGGAATGACGCTTTAGTGGTAATACTCAATGAGCAAGACAGCGAGGGTTCAATTTATTCTGGCAGTGTGATATTTGATGAAGACACTCAAACTTACGCCCCACAAATCACCCTACGTAAACATGGTGTGGATAGTGAATACCTGTTTAGTCGTGATTATTTCGGCTCGCACGATTACGCTAAAGTTATCGCTTTAGGTAAAGACATTGGTGATTTACTTGAAGATGGTGCCTTCGTTAAGCGTGGCGAACGCAAGAAGGACGTTACCAGTTTTGCTGAAGCTGTTGAATGGTTGATGCATGAGTCAAAACGTGGTCTTTATATTCAACGCTACAAAGGGTTGGGTGAAATGAACCCTGAGCAACTATGGGAAACGACGATGTGTCCTGAGAACCGTCGCATGTTACAAGTGACTGTTGAGGATGCAATTGCGGCCGATCAGTTATTTACTACGCTGATGGGCGACCAAGTAGAACCTCGTCGTAACTTCATCGAAGAGAACGCGCTTAAAGTTGTTAATCTAGACGTTTAATGGCATAAAATGTAAAGATGATAAAGGAGCTGATATAGCTCCTTTTTTTTGTCTGTAATAAAGTGAATAAATTTTTTATTGTGCTCGCGCTATTGTTTAGCGTTGAGACCCTAGCGAAAGATATTACTATTGGTGTTAATGTTAATCTTCCTCCTTATGTCATCGATAAAACGAAGGGCATTGAACTCGATCTACTAAAAGCTGTTTTTGCCACTCAGCAGCTCGATGTAAAATTTAAGTTCTTCCGCAACACACAATTAATCAAAGCACTAAAGAAAGACGATATCGAAGCTGTGTTGATTAACGGCAGCGTAAAACTTGGTGACAACGATATGACTGTGTATCAAAGTGATGCGTTGCTCGCATTTCTAAATTCTGCGATTGCTTTTAAAGCAAGTAATTTTAAGATGGAATCGCTTAAGGATTTAGCCAGAAAGCGCATTGTGAGTTTTAACGGTGCCACCGAAATATTGGGAACTGATTATAGCGATGCGGTAAAAACCGCCGCAGCTTACGTCGAGCATACTAACCAATCGATGCAAGTGAAGTTGTTTTTGGGTGAACGATATAATGTGGTTATTTCCGACCAGCGTATATTTAATTATTGGTTTAAGCGAGCCCCACTAACTAAGCACAAAACCGCCAATGATTCTAAATCAATAGAGTATTTTCCAGTCTTTGCTGCTGAGCCGAGAAATAATTTTAAAGATGATAAGTTACGTAAACTATTCAATAAAGGACTTAAGCTAATCAAGGCTAATGGTGTCTATTCGGAAATAATGGAAAGGTATTAGGATGGCTAGAAAAAAACGCCTCGACAGAGGCGTTTTATATTGTTGGATACTGTGAAATAATTAGCCTTGCAGCAATGATATATCAGCAACGTTCAAGAATTGATTTCTTAGAATATTTAGCAATGCTAGACGGTTCAATTTAACCGCTTCGTCATCACACATCACCATCACATTATCAAAGAACGCATCAACAGGTTCTTGTAACTGCGCTAGCTGCGTTAATGCTTCGTTATAATCACTAGCGGCAAAGACCGGTGCTAAGTCGCTGGTTAGCTTAGCGACAATATCTGCTAACGCTTTTTCCGCATCTTCGGCGAGCAAACCAGTATCAACAGAGTCAGCAATGCTTTCCTTTGTCTTAGCTAGAATATTACCAACTCGCTTATTGGCCGCAGCAAGCGATTTTGAGGCTTCTAAGGCTCTAAACGCTGTTACGGCCTCGATGCGCTTATTAAAGTCACTAGGGCGTGTTGGACGACGTGCCATCACGGCCTTAACGATATCAGTAGCGACACCTTGATCTTGATACCAAGCGTTGAAGCGTCCAAGCATGAAGTCAACCACCGAGGTATTTACTTCACTGGTGAGCTTATCTCCATAAAGAGCGGCTGAGGCCTGAACTAATACGGCTAAATCCAAATCGAGATCTTTCTCAACGATAATACGTAATGCACCAATGGCTGCACGACGTAGAGCAAATGGGTCTTTATCGCCCTTAGGTACTTGGCCGATACCGAAGATACCCACTAGCGTATCAAACTTATCCGCCAGTGCAACTGAGCATGCTACCAAGGAATCAGGCAATTTATCGCCAGCAAACCGTGGCATATATTGCTCATTGAGTGCTAAGGCTACATCCTCTGTCTCGCCGTCAAATCGAGCATAATACATGCCCATGACACCTTGAACGTCTGGAAACTCAAGGACCATATCTGTCATTAAGTCTGTCTTACATAGTAAACCTGCTCGGTGTGCGTCAGTGTCGTTGGCGCCAATGTGTATCGCGATAATCTTTGCAAGGTCGGCAATGCGTTGAGATTTTTCTTTCAAAGTACCAAGTTGCTTTTGGAATAAGATGCTTTCTAAGCTATCGATACGACTTTCTAGTGTTACTTTTTGATCTTGATTGTAGAAGAACTCAGCATCAGCAAGGCGAGGGCGTACAACTTTCTCGTTACCAGAAATAACTTGCTGTGGCTCTTTACTATCGATGTTCGACACGAAGATAAAGCGCGCCATCAACTGACCGTCATTGCTTAGCAACGGAAAGTATTTTTGGTTATCTTTCATGGTATAGATTAGCGCTTCGGCAGGTACATCAAGAAACTTATCTTCGAAGCTACCGACATAAGTTTTTGGCCATTCAACGATCGAACTTACTTCGTCGAGTAGATCCTCATCAATATCGGCTACGCCATTCTCCGCTTGAGCCGCTGCGATGACTTGTTGCTTAACCAATGCTTTGCGCTCATCGTAGTCGACAATAACAAAGCCTTGATCGCGCAATAGGGATACGTAGTTGTCGGCATGGTCGAGCACGAGCTCTTTATCACAATGAAAACGATGTCCGCGAATGATACGAGCTGACTTACAACCTAGGATCTCAGCGTCGATTAACTCGCTACCAAATAAAATGGTCAGCGTTTTTGTCGGGCGGATAAACTGGATAGTATTATTTCCCCAACGCATTGGCTTAGCAATAGGTAGCTTTGCTAACGCCAGCTCAACCATTGCTGGAATAAGCTCTGCGGTAGCTTGTCCTTTAACTTCAGCTTTAAACAGCAACCACTCGCCTTTGTCTGTCTTAAGACGATCTGCTTGTTCTACCGTAATGCCATTTGAGCGAGCCCAACCTTGAGCGGCCTTAGTTGCATTACCTTCATTATCGAATGCTGATGAGATTGCAGGCCCACGCTTTTCTACGACTTTGTCGCTCTGACCAGTGGCAAGCGCAGTGACGGAAACGGCTAGACGGCGAGGAGAGGCTAAAAACCGTATAGACTCAAAACTAACATCAGCTTTTTCTAAAAGCCCTTGCATGTTGTCGCTAAAAGCTTGTGCTAGTGTGCGTAACTGTTTCGGTGGAAGTTCTTCTGTTCCAAGCTCAATAAGTAAATTTTGCACTGACATGATTATGTTTCCTCGCTGTTTTTGCATAGTGGGAAACCAAGCGCTTCACGAGCAGCATAGTAACTTTGAGCGACGGCCTTAGAAAGCGTACGAATGCGTAAAATATATCGCTGACGTTCGGTCACCGAGATTGCATGACGCGCGTCTAGTAAGTTGAACGCGTGTGATGCCTTCATTACTTGCTCGTAAGCCGGCAATGGTAAGTTCGCTTCAACCAGTTTCTGACTATCTTTTTCACATTGGTCGAACTGTGCAAAGAGTGACGGTACATCGGCATGTTCAAAGTTAAAAGTAGATTGTTCTACTTCGTTTTGATGGAAAACATCACCGTAGGTAATGCGACCTAACGGACCATCGGTCCAGACTAAGTCATAGATGCTATCAACGCCTTGAACGTACATCGCTAAGCGTTCTAGGCCGTATGTTATCTCTCCTGTCACTGGTGTACACTCTAAACCACCGACTTGTTGAAAGTAGGTAAATTGAGATACTTCCATACCGTTCAACCAGATTTCCCAACCTAGTCCCCATGCACCAAGCGTTGGCGACTCCCAGTTGTCTTCGACGAAACGGATGTCATGAACTAGCGGATCGATGCCTAATTCTTTCAGCGACTCTAGGTACAACTCTTGGAAATTGTCAGGGCTCGGCTTAAGCACCACTTGGAATTGATAGTAATGCTGCAAGCGATTTGGGTTGTCACCATAACGACCGTCTGTAGGGCGACGACATGGTTGAACATAGGCGCTGCTCATAGGCTCAGGGCCTAACGAACGTAAAAAAGTTTGTGGGTGGAAGGTGCCAGCACCAACCTCCATATCTAACGGCTGAACTATAACGCAGCCTTGGCGTGACCAATAATCTTGCAACGCAAGGATCAGTCCCTGAAATGTCTTTGTATCGTAATTAGGCATAATATGAATTACAACTCTCGCCGATGAATGAAAAATGGCGCTAATTATAGCATCGACAAGCGTGGGTGAACTAGGGTATTTTAAAAACAATGTGACTAAACAATGAGAAGACCGATGAAAAACGAGCCACAAAATATCTGTCCGTGGGTCACTTTAAGCGATCCTGTTTATGTCGCTTACCATAATGAAGAGTGGGGGCGTCCTGTTTATGATTCTGTTGAACTGTTTGAAAAACTGTGCCTTGATGGTCAACAGGCGGGTCTATCGTGGATCACCATTCTAAAAAAGAAACAAGGTTATCGTGATGCCTTTTGTGATTTCGACCCTTATAAAATAGTACTGCTAACGCCAGAATATCTGGAGCGGCAATTGGAAAACACATCGATTGTTCGTAACAGACTCAAGGTCAGTTCAATTGTAAAAAATGCCAATGGCTATATTCAGTTACAAAAAGAGGGCGTCGATTTTAGTGAATATCTGTGGTCGTTTGTCGGTGGCCAACCTATTATTAATCAATATTTAGAGATGGGCGAAGTGCCAACACAGACGGCTGAGTCTTTAGCAATGTCTAAGGCGTTAAAGAAACGCGGCTTTAATTTCGTTGGGCCTACGATTTGTTATGCCTTCATGGAGGCGGTTGGTATGGTCAACGACCATCTGCTTAACTGCCCATGCCATGCACAATGTAATGAGCACTAAAAAGGGGAAGCACGCTTCCCCAACAATAGTTTAGCCGAGGCGTATCAGACTATTCAAAATAAAATGGTGCGCGTTTGTTCTCATTGTTACCAATTTCATTCATGGTGTTAGCATCATACAAGCGTCCGTTAATCATGGTATGGGTAACGTTGTCCGTGTCACGAATATTCTCTAAGGGGTTGCCGTCAATCACGATTATATCCGCCAGCTTTCCTACCTCAATTGATCCTAACGCATGATCTAAACCTATATAATGCGCTGGATCTATGGTCGCGGTGCGAAGTGCTTCAAGCGATGACATGCCACCTTGTTCAAACATCCATATCTCCCAATGTGCGCCAAGACCTTCACGTTGGCCGTGAGCGCCAATATTCGTTTTAACCCCTAAATCCTGTAATTGCTTAGCAACCTTAGCATTGCTTATGTGATTATAGTGGTGGTCTGGAGCCTTAGGACGACGCATCGCGCGTGGTTTAAATACCTCAGCAGGAACAAAATTGTTTAGCTTAATATTAGTCCAGACATCTGTTTTATCATACCAATAATTCTCGCCCCAGATACCGCCATAAGCAACAACGAGCGTTGGTGTATAACCGACGTCAGTTTGACTCCACAACTGCTTAATATCCTCGTATATTCTGGCTGGCGGAATTGAGTGCTCGATGCCTGTATGACCATCGACAATCATGCTTAGGTTATGCTGTAATAATGAACCTCCCTCAGGAACCACCATCATCTCTAAATCACGGCCTGCTTGTATAATTTGCTGGCGCTGATTTCTACGTGGTTGATTGTAGCTTTTAACACTAAAGGCGCCCGCTTTTTTCAACCGTTCGAGATGAAATTTTGCATCTTCTAAGCTATCAACATGCGATGTATATCCAACACCTTCAGCTCCATATAAGATTGTACCGGTTGAAAATAATCGTGGTGCGACAATTTTATGTGCCTTTTGTAACTCACTAGCAGAGAAAATTTCGGTGGTATCATTTGAGGGGTCGTGAATAGTCGTCACCCCAAATGACAGGCTTGCGTAGTTAACCCAGTTTTGCTGTGGAATAATTTCATCGCTTCCTTGTGAACCATGTGCATGGACATCAATCAATCCTGGCATAATGGTCTTTCCGCTAATATCGATGGCTTTAGCTCCTGCAGGAACAGAAACATCGCTGCGGCTACCGACGGCCTTAATCTTGTTTCCTTCGACAATTACCACGCCATCTTGAATCACTTTATCCCCTTGCATGGTGATAACCTGACCGCCAACAAAAGCAATTGTTCCACGTGGAACATCTGATTTTTGCGTGAAACTAATGTTAGTACCATCCGCAGTTGGTAATACAGTATTGCCTTTATCGGCGCTATTTAGATCAAACATGCCTTTAATAGTATGGCTATAGAGTTCAGGCCCTAACGACCAATAGAGGTTTTGGCTATCAGTTGTCCAACTAATGTTTTCACCTGCGCGTTTAGACAGCTCTTTCACTGGTAGGTTTTTTGCTGATGGTGCGATCAGTAATGGCTCAACGGTTTCGGTAAATGGGGTAACATAAACCTTAAAGCGTTCGGCAAAAGAGACAAACTTGCCATTGGGGCTGACCTTGAATTCAGTCGCTAACTTACTTGAATAATGCTGCTTCTGTTTATTACCGTCTAAGTTAATGCTGCTAAAGCTCATTTTGTCACCGTGATTCATAAAGAAAACACGCTGATTATCGGCGCCAAACTGTGGCATAAAACCTGACTTAGTCACTAGTGTCGGCTTACCACCTTTGGCTGAAACGCGATATATCCCAGGATTTAGTGACCACTTTCGATCGAGAATTCGCCCTCCGCGACTCTTACGATACACGACCGTATTTCCATCGGGCGAAAATGTCGGTTCGATATATTTTCCGGGCTCTCGAGTGATGACCTTACCTTTGCCTGAGCGGTAAGAAACAACATGAATACTACCCTGTTTCTGATCGTCCCAAGTCGCATAAACTATTTTTTTACCATCGCGCGACCATTGTGGATTTAACTCAAAGTGTTGCTGTTGGCTAGTCAGACGCTTCGGTGTGCCACTAGGCAATTTTTTTATCCATAACTTGCCTAGTGCTTCGTAGATCACCTTGCTGCCATCTGGTGAAACTTGGACATTACGTAGCATTTTTACATCGAACGAGTCGCTTTCGATCGGTTGCTTAAACCGCAGCGCCTTTTGAACCTGCTTGGTTACCTTGACTGTAAACGGTATCTCTTGAATTTTGCTAGTGCCGATATCTAGCTTGTTAATCTTCCCGTTCGCCCAAAAAATCAATGACTTGTTATCGGGTGTCCAGTCAATAGTCGGATACACACCATGAATAGCCCATGTCTCTTGCATATCTCTATCTAACTGGCCGTTAACCTTGGTGTGGCTGCCGGTGTTTAAATCATAGAGATAGAGTGATGACTGAAAATCATCACGCGAAATGTACGCCAGCTTAGTCCCGTCTGGACTCGGTGTTGGCCGAATCGCACCACCCATCTTACTGATGATAGTATCTATATCGCCAGTACTACGATCGAGGCGTCTAATTTTATAGATACCCTTAACCGAATCTTTGCTGTAGTGGAATGTTTTTCCTGGCGTCGCGTCTTGGCTAAAATAGATATATTTACCATCTGGTGAGAAGGCTGGCTCACCTAAATCTTTCTGGTCATTGGGACGCTTCGTTAATTTAACGCCGCTGCCACCTGTTTTGTGATACATCCAAACTTCACCAGCACCTAATGAACGGCCTGACGTAAAATGTTTTCGGGCCACAATATAGTCGCCATCAGGACTCCATGCTGGACTATTTAAAAGCCGAAATGTCTCTTCAGTAACGGCGCGCAGATCACTGCCATCGCGGTTCATTACCCAAATGTTATCACCACCACCTTGATCTGAGGTAAACGCAATATGTTTGCCATCAGGGCTAAATGTCGGCTGCATCTGCCAGGCTATACCGCCTGCGATCAGTGTGGTTTTGCCGCCGGACATTGGCATGGTATAGATATCACCAAGGAGATCGAAAACTATTTCTTGACCATTAGGGCTTACATCTATGTTCATCCACGTACCCTCGGATACGTCAATAATGACGTCTTCAAAGACTCCTTGTGGGGCACTAACGTCCCAAGTTTCCTTGTGTTGTTTTTCGTCGTCGGCAAGCACATAGCCGCTTAAGCTAAGTGTCATTATGCCAGCAATAATTGTATTAATGTTACGTGGTTTCATCGTAATCCCATTTTATTGTTATTAATCATTTCGCTTTAATAATAGCAAAATTCTATCCAATATATCGGGGATGTTTGTAACGGGATTTGTACTAGGCTTTAGAGGGAGGTAAATGAGGTTATTGTGATCATCCTTTGCAAATCAAATACTTGTAAGGAGGTGTTTCTGCGTGAGTTTCGATTAGTTGGTGATCCATAAAGCGACAGAAACTTGGGATATCGCGAGTCGTCGACGGATCGTCGGCAATAACTAATAGCGTTTCGCCACTATTAAGACTACGGATGGCTTTACGCACCATCATTACCGGCTCAGGGCAGCGCAGTCCCTGCGTATCAAGTTCTTTATCAACAGTTGTGTTCATTGCTCATCGTTCATCAATATTAATCTGACGCAAATTATAAACTAGTTTGCTCGCTAGGCGCAGGAATTTAAGGTGAGTTGGGTCAAGTTATACTGATCGAGGTTGAATATCTCATGTCTATCTAGTACGTTTCTATTTATCTAACGACTTATACCATTTCAATTAAGTAAGGAGCTTACGTTGTACCAACTTTATTATTACCCATTAAATGCTAGCATGGCTCCTCATATGGTTCTTGAGGGTATGGGGGGGGTATCAATTACATTTGGTTGACCGAAAATCAAACGCGCATAAGTCGAGTGAGTATCTAGCGCTAAATCCAATGGGGCGTATTCCGACCTTAGTTGATGGTGAGTTGGTACTGTTTGAGAGTGCTGCTATTTGTTTGCACTTGTGTGATAAAAATCAACAGACTAAACTGATTCCACCGATCGGGAATTCTGAACGTGCATTATTCTATCAGTGGTTAATATATCTGACGAACACGCTACAAGCGGAGTTAATGATTTATTGTTACCCGCATAAATATACCACCGATACACCGTCCACTGTCGCCATAGTGGAGGCTCAAGAGGTGAGGATAACCGAGATGTTTGCGTTGCTAGATCGAGAATTAGCAGACAAAGAGTATCTAGTCGGTAATACCGTTACCGTGTGCGACTATTTCTTGTTTATGCTCGCCATATGGGCAGACGAGTTGAAGAAGCCACCGTTGTCATTTTCCAATTTGTCGCGCTATCTACGAAAACTTGCACAGCGTCCGGCGGTGATTGAGGTATGTAAACAAGAAAATTTTAGCCAGGTAGATTATGAATAAATGATAAATTTCAGACCTTTTGAAGCCGCCGATTGTACGCAATTACTTGCCCATCTTAATGATGAACGGGTTACTCGCTATATTACTGCTTCCATACCACAGCCTTACCAACCAGCGGATGCACAATGGTGGGTTGATGTCGGCAGTCAGTTACATCATATCAAAGCTATAGAGTTTGACGGTATCTTTGTTGGCTGTATTTCGGCTAATGTTGGCAACTTTGAATATAACCGTAGTGCAGAATTAGGCTATTGGCTAGCACCGCAGTATTGGAATAGGGGCATCGCTACGCAGGCGGTTAATGAATTTAGCCAGCTCTTATTCACCACCACTAATATTGTGCGATTGTTCGTATCCGTGGTGGCAGAAAACGTTGCTTCAATCAGAGTATTAGAGAACAACGGATTTAGTCATGAAGGCCTGCTACGTAATGCCTCATACAAAAATGGCCAATTTTTTGATGAGGTTATACTCTCAAGAATAAGCCAACATAAAGAAGAGTAAATATGAACGATATTAAAATTGTTGCTGCATCGGTGACAGACTTTAAGCCGGTGGCTGCGTTAGTTAGAGCATTATTGGTAGAACTTGATCCCAACGGCGCAGCCAAAGTTGACAAGTTGGCGCAGCAACAGGTTGCACATGACTTATTGGCCGCTAACGCCATATTAGCATTTTAGCAAAAAGTGGTGACAAGTACATCGGTGTTGTAACGCTGCATCAGTGCGCTGCTATCTATGCTGCCGGAATCTTTGGCGGCATATTTGGCTAAAGGTCGGAGTTATATGTTGGACCTGACTGCCGGTCAATAAACGTTGGAGCTCTGTTACTAAGCGCCGCTATTGATAAAAGCCGCGAACTCGGGTGGCAGCGTTTAGAAGTCGTTACGCCGTCAACTACGACTAGCCCGCGCACAATAAAATTTTATGAGCGACAAGGATTTAAAACGTTAGGGTTGAGAATGCTCTGTTTGATTTATTGATAACCACCCATATGGGTAGCCTAGCGACGCTAGGCTTTATTGGTTACCCATAGCCGAGCTTGTGCTGGTCTTGCGATAGCTTCTAGGATAGTTACTCACTCACACCCTAGGAGTAGTTATGAATCAGCAACAACGGACCCTTGTCCGATGGCTAAACCCATTAGGCATCAGTAGCTACGATGAGCCGATGGCACAAGCTTTACGCGAGATTAAGCATCCGAGTACCACATTAGAAGTCGTCTCTCTCAACAATAAGCTAACCCTTGATAACCTTGAATATCGTTATTACGAATCTTTGGTCTGGGGCGATACCGTACGCGCCGCAAAAGATGCCGATGACATGGGCGTTGATGCTATGGTGATTGGCTGCTTTTATGACCTAGCACTGGAAGATTGCCGCGAAATCTGTCGCGAAACCATCGTCGTCGCGCCTTGTCAGGCGAGTATGCAAACGGCCGCCAACCTCGCCAATCGATTTTCGGTGATTGTCGGACAGGTTAAGTGGATAGAGCAAATGAAGGAACGTGCCTATCGTTACGGCTTCAAAGATCAGTTGGCATCGATGCGCTCGATTGATATTAATGCCAATGCGCTACAGTGCGATCCACAATATACCGTCGACAAGATTATCGAACAGGGTCGTCTAGCGATCGAACAAGACCATGCCGAGGCGCTAATTTTGGGCTGTACCTGTAACTTTGGCTTGTATAAGCAGGTACAAGAGGAGTTAGGCGTACCAGTAATCGACCCACTGATCGCGGCATTCAAAACGGCGGAGCTCCTAGCGCAGCTCAAGGTCAGTCACGGTCTAACCACCAGTAATCGTTGGAGTAGCGAGCCGCCACCGGTTCAGGAAATGGCCAAATTCAACCTCGATAAGCTGCCTCCTGCGATTGGTAATCGACTAATCTTCGAGTAGTAACGCCATCGCCTCGGTACGGTTATGAACCTTGAGCTTAACGAACAGATTTTTCAGGTGAAACTTAACCGTGTTATCTGAAATACCTAACTGTTGCGCTATTTGCTTGTTGGTCATGCCCTTAGCAAGATAAGGGGCAATCTGTTGCTCCCGTTGAGATAAGCCGAGCTGTTCGAACGCATTGAGCTGAAGGTGACCAAGATCAGCCAATAAGGCGTTAATAAAATCGAGCCGCTGCGGTAACAGCTTGTGTGCTTTTTTCTGCTGTTTTAGCGCGGTTAACAGCTGTTCAACCAACGGCGGAACTTCAAAGAAAACCACCGCTATTTTATGTTGCGCCGCGAGGGTGATGGCGTGATTAAATTCAGCTAATGCTTGGCTCTGCTTGTTCGCTTGCCAATGTACCAGCGCTGTGACGCAATGCGCCCGAACGGCATAAGCGTATTGTTGGGTTTGCTGTGCCAGATCCGCTAGCTTACTAGCGTAGCTTAAACATTGATTGCCAACATTACGATTAAGATAGTTGAGGCTCATCACCCAATAATACTCGCTAAATAGCTGCCACATCGCACTGGTGTTTTGCCAATAGGGCGCTCTAATTATCTGACTGTTGAGTGCATTGAATTCGCTCACGTCCCCAAAACTAGCGACTATTTTGAGTTCGAGAATATCGAGCAGATCCCCCAAGCGTGATAGCTCTCGTTGTTGCACCACCTGGCGGCCGCGTTCTAGGTATTGCCGTGCCATGGCTTGGTTTTGTTGCGCAATGCCAAGGTTTATTGCCAGCTTAAAGCACACCGCATAGATATCGTGCCAGCAATCCTTATCTTCCAAAATAGCGATTTCTTGTTCTAGCAGTTGTTGCGCCTGTGTTGGTTGGTGCTGCAAATAATGGAGTTCGGCAACCAAGCAACTAATCATCGACTTTAGGCCATTATCGATCCCCAAGTGCTGTTGAGCGAGCGCACTCGCGCGCTCAAATTGCTGCTGGGCTTGTAGTAGTTTGCCGCGATAGGCCAATGACTGTGCATGGTGGATCTGGCTGTAATTTAATCCGACCCAACAATTGGCGAGTTGCATCTCTTGTTCGCTAATCATTGCCATCGTTTGTGCCTGTTCAAATTGCCCCAGTTGATTGTTGATCAAGGCGATGCAAGCACTAATAATCCCCTTGGCTAAGTGGTCGCTTTTATGGAGCTGTTCGAAGCTAATTCCGAGTGTATCGACCGTCTCTTGCTTAATCGCGTGGTCGAGATAGGTTTCATTAAAGGTCTCTAAGATCAATAAGTCACGCTGTGTGACTCCGCTGGATTTGTCACTGCTTTGTAAATCATCGTACACTGCCTTGGCAATTGAAAATTGTTGATTGGCTAGATTGACATCCCCCAGTTTGAGGGACAAATAAGATTGCATTAAGCCTAAGGTGGGGGAATTGGTGAGTTGTTGCTGGTTAAAGTTCGCCAGCAATGATTCGACATAGCCGATGCCTCGCATCAAGATCATTTCCCAACCGTTCGCGTCTTCGATTAATTCGATGGCATACAGCGGTGAGTTGGCGCGAATACACTGGCCCACCGCCTCATTGAGATGCTGTTGCTGAGCGTAATATTGCGCGGCACGGCGACGCAGAGCATTACAGGGCGCTTCGCCAATCTGCGCGAGTAAGGTCAGTTGTAAAAAATCACAGAACAGGTGGTGATAGCGAAAAGAGCACCCACTCTGGTCGAGAGGGATCACTAATGATTGATGGCCATGCAGTTGTTCCAATATTTGGCGGCTGTTGTCTATCTCACAGACGTGGTTAGCTAAATCTATATCGAAGCGATCGAGAAACGAGGTCTTAAGTAAGAAGTTTTGCACCGGGGTTGGCAAGGTGCCAAAGACTTGCTGCGATACATAGCTATTGAGGGTCTCGGTGTTGGTGGTCAACAGCGTATCAATATTGCTATGGGGATGTTGCTGCCGCCACATCAAGAATAACTGTAAAGCGACGGGCCAGCCTTCGGTGCGCTCAAATAGCTCATTAATTTGTGACTCATCGCAGGCTGGCGCCAATAAATCTCGACACTCTTGCGGCGAAAACCGCAGCTCCTGTGCGGTGAGATTTAACCACTGCCCACTCACCATTAGTTGACTGGCTTCTAGCGTTGGTTTAATCCTACTGCTGATAACCAGTTGTAAGTTCTGAGCGTTGCAGTTGATTAAGCTATTGATAAAATCACTAATTAAAGGGTGTGATAGGAAATGAAAATCATCAAAAAACAGATGAGTCTGTGGCTGATCACACAAGGCCTTAATTGTTTTTTTTATCCAGGCGGAAAAATCACGACTGGCTGAAAAACTGTTGGCTTGAGTGATAAAGCTCTTATTGACCAAGCCGTGATCATACAGCGCATGGCTCAATAGATTAATAAAACGATTGGGTTCGTTATCGGAGGGATCGAGGGAAATCCAAATAAGGTTATTGCTCGACCGTTGCGATAATTTGGCCAAATACTGCGCCAATAACGTCGATTTCCCATACCCGGCCGGACTAATTAAAGTGATCAACCTTAGTTGTGGATTCCCCAATAACCTTTCGAGTAGATCTTGCCGTTCTGTCAGCGTAACCCATTGTTGTGGTGGATTAAATTTTTGCTTAAAGATGGACAATGACTTTGTCAAAACCTCTTCTCTCATATTCCCATCATCCTAAATGCTACCCGAACGGGTAGGCCTATTTCATTGCCCAATTGACCCTAGCCACGGCGTACATTGTTGCCATCGATACACCGTTCTAATCTTACCTAAGCAACATCACGTGGTGCCGTGCATCACCCTATAAAACAATAACAAGGGACATCGTCATGTCAACTAAACTGTCAGCTAAAGCCCTGTTTTTTAAAGCTAGCCCGATCAGTCTTGCGGTACTTACCGCGCTGGGACTGAGTGTTAGCGGTGTCAGTATCGCCAATGAAAAGACAGCTAAAAAAGAAATTGAAGTCATTCAAGTCACCTCGCGTCAACGCAGCGAAAACGTGCAAAACGTCCCTATTGCCATTACCACCTTTGGCGCCCAAGAAATTGAAGATTTAGGAATTGAGCGGGCAGGGGATTTTATCGCGCTAACCCCTAATATGACGATGGTGGAATCGCAAAATGCCGGCACTTCATTCATTACCATTCGTGGTCTATCGCAGGTTCGCAACGGCGAGTCGCCTGTCGCCATTTCAGTCGATGGGGTACTGCAAATTAGTCCCAATCAGTTTAACCAGGATCTCTTCGATATTGAGCAAATCGAGATACTAAAGGGGCCACAAGGAGCGCTCTATGGTCGCAATGCCATCGGCGGTGCGATTAATATTACTACCCAGAAACCCTCAGACGAGCTAACAGGATATACCGAGCTCGACTTTGGTAATGGTGGCTTTAAAACACTTACAGGCGCACTGAGTGGTCCGGTGAGCGAAACCCTGAGTTATCGGGTTACAGCCTCTTACAAAGAATATGATGGCCTGATCGAAAATGTTTATCTCAAGCAGAAAGTTGATTTCAACAAGGATCAGAACGTGCGAGCGCGAATATTGTGGCAGCCAAGCGATAGTTTTACCGCCGACCTACGCTTAGGTTACGGCAAGACCGATGGCGGTGCGGTTAACTTTATCTACCAGCCGTTGTTTAGTGTTAACGATGCCAATGACACCAGCATCAAGATTGAGGCTAATAATCCGGGCCAAAACGACCGTAAAATTGGCTCAAGTGCGCTTAAGCTCGATTGGGATATTGACCTTGGCACCGCGACATTCATTGTGGCCAAAGACACGGTGACAGAATATCTCGCCGGCGACCAATTTCCCTATAGCCGAAATATTTCAGCCACCTCACCATTTGGCGCTAATGTCTTTGATGGGGTGCAAACACAATTCCTCGATGTTGATGCGACCAGCTACGAGCTGCGCTTTACCTCCGATGGCGAACAAGATTTACGGTGGATAGCTGGAGTTTACTGGTTGCAAACGGATCGTTTTATTTCCACCACCAGTGGCCAGGATTTAGGGAAGGGGATTGCGCGTATCGAGCGTCAACCGTTACCCAATAGTGCGATTAGTCCGACCGAAACTTACCTTGCCGACGACAATGACAACACAGCCAAGGCCGCGTTTGTACAATTTAATTACAGCATCGACGAGTCGCAGGAACTCAGTCTTTCTGGTCGTTACGATATTGATAAACGACGTCAAACTAACCGCGCCACTAGTGACTTTGATAGTAACGCCGGTGAAATTAGAGCAACTGAATTTAAGAAGTTTCAACCAAAAATTTCCTATATTTACACCGGTTTAGACAATTTGTCCTTGTATGGTAATTATTCCGAAGGGTTTCGTAGTGGCGGCTTCAATCAAAGTGGTGTCGGCGCGAGTGCCGCGGATCTCGGCCTTGATGGTGTGTCTGATCTTTATCTGGCTGAAGAAACCACCAACTATGAGTTGGGCATCAAGGGGCTCTATCCACAACACGCGACCCGCTTTAATGCCTCATTATTTAATACCACCATCGATAACCAACATTACTTCGTGTTTGTGGGCGCGCTGGGATCTCAGGTCTTAGTCAATGTCGATGAAGTTAATCTACTCGGCGGTGAGTTCGAATTTAAGACGGCATTAAGCGACAGTATCGATGTTTACGGTGGTTTTGGTATTACCGATAGCGAAGTCAAAGCTTATGCCTTAGATCCGAGCAACGTCGGTAATAAGGCGGCCTATGTACCTGATTATACGATTAACTTAGGCGCTCAGTTCAGCTCTGAAATCATCTCAGGATGGCTCTCAACCATGACTATCGATTGGGAACGTCGTGGTCAGCAATTCTGGGATCCTGCCAATAGTTCGGCACGCGATGCCATCAACTTGGTCAACATGCGTCTTGGTTTTAACAATGATCAAGGAGATTGGAGCGTCAACCTATGGGCCCAAAATCTGCTCAATGAAGATTATAACGCCGAATGGGTACTTGGGGGCTTCTCCCACCCCGGTGCGCAGCGCACCTTTGGTCTGGAAGTTCGCTGGGCGATGGAGTAGCCGATGTTATATCGCGCAGACGACGCCAAGATAACCGCCTTAAATTTAGGTGACTGGAATAGCTATTTTAAGCTGCTACAGCAGCAACTTAGTGAGAGTTTCGAGATTAAGTTATTAACCTTTACGCGCATCGACCTCTGCGCATTTAAGGCCAAGCGGTTATATAGCTCTGATCCCGAGAGCTACGCCATTGGCGGCTTTAAGGATATTGAACATAACACTTGGACCGAGACAGTGATTAACCGCCAGCAAGTGTTTGTAGCACACACCATCGAGCAACTTGCTGAGGTGTTTTTTGATCACCAATTAATCGCACAGCTAGGTCTTGGTTCGGTCATTAACTGGCCAATTGTGTTTAACGGTAACGTGGTCGGCACCGTAAATTTACTGGCTGGATCAGGTGCTTACGAACAGCAAAGCCTAGAAATACTCGAGCAACTATACCCATGGCTGTTGGTGCCCTTTGTCGGCCCATTTGAAATTAAGGAATCATCATGAACAAACGAATTTTTGTGACCACCGACGTCGGTGGTACCTTTACCGACTTGGTTTATCTAAGTGAAGACAGCGAGGGCAATCAACACCTCAAGACAGCCAAGAGTGACACCACGCCGCCTAATTTTGAACAGGGTGTACTCAATGTTATGGACAAAGCACAGGTCCGTGGTGCTGAAATTGACGTGATGGCCCACGGTACAACAGTGGTGATTAATGCATTAACCGAGCGTAAAGGTGCCAAAACGGCGCTAATTACCACTAAAGGCTTTCGCGATGTGTTGGAAATAGGCCGCGGTAATCGACCTGACTTCTTTAACCTTAATTATCAAAAACCGGTGCCTTTCGTACCGCGGCACTTACGCTACGAAATTGAAGAACGGGTTAACCATCAGGGTAACGTCACCACCCCACTAAACACTGACTCTATGGCTAAGATGCTCGAAGAAATGGCGGTTGAAGGGGTCGAAGCAATAGCGATATGTACGCTAAATGCCTATAAAAATCCGATCCATGAGCAACAAATAGCCGCGGTCACTCGCAAGTTGAGTGGCGATAAGTTTCAAATCGTCTGCTCTCATCAAATATCGAGAGAGTGGCGCGAGTATGAACGCACTAGTACCACAGTGCTCTCGGCGTATGTGCAACCGATAGCAGCGAATTATTTGGAAAAATTACAGCAAGGGCTAAAGCAACGAGACTTTAATGGCCAGCTGTACGTAATGCAATCAAACTGTGGCGTCGACACCTTAGAGAGCGCCAAACAGGTACCTATCACCATGGTGGAATCAGGTCCAGCTAGTGGATTTTGGGGCGCCGCTCAGCTCGGGAAAATAATAGGTGAGCCGAATGTTATTGCCTTGGATATCGGCGGAACTACTGCCAAATGCACCTTAATTAGCGATGGTGAAGTGCCTGTATCCTCCGACTACTATATTGAACGCTCTCAAACCAGCGCGGGTTATCCAATTATGATCCCGGTGGTCGATTTAATAGAAATAGGCAATGGCGGCGGCTCGATTGCTTGGGTCGACGAATTTAGCAAACTCCATGTTGGTCCGCAAAGTGCGGGCGCGCTACCGGGACCCGCGGCTTATGGTCGTGGTGGCACGCAAGCAACGACCACCGACGCCAACTTAGCCTTAGGGCGAATCAATCCCGAGTATTTTTGTGGAGGTGAGCTTAAAGCTGACATGGCGGGGGTTAATCAATCGTTAACCGCTCTAGCCGATGATTTAGCGATGAGTACCAGCCAAGTCGCCCAAGGAATTGTGCGTATTGCCAACAATAATATGGTGAACGCACTTAAGTTGGTGTCGGTTAATCGTGGCCATGATCCGCGAGACTTTACCATGGTGGCGTTTGGTGGCGGCGGTGCTATGCACGCTTGCGCCTTGGCCGCTGAACTTGGGATCAAGAAGGTGGTGATCCCGGCTTCGGCCTCGGTATTCTCGGCCTGGGGCATGATGATGTCGGACATTAGACGTGATCGTTTTATGACCTTCCTTAGTCCGTGGCATCAAGCGTCGATAGCGCAGGTCACCCAGCAAATTTCGGCGTTACATCAAGAGTTAAAACAGGCTTTTTTAGATGAGGGCCTCGCCCAAGATAAGAGCAGCTTCGAGGTATATGCGCGTTTTCGTTATCAAAATCAAGAGCACTCAATCGAAGTGAAATTACCAATGTCATTAACAGACGATGATGTTGAGCTGATCACCGAGCAGTTTAAAGTTAAGTATGAGCAAGAATATACCTATCGTTTGGACACTGAGGTGGAAATAGTTGGCCTGCATCTGATTGGCAAGTGTGACATCGGCAAGATAAAGCTGGCCAAATATAAGCAGAGTGGTCGCCTGCTCAGCGAAACCATTAAAGGGGAGCGAATGGTGGACTTTGCCACCGATGGTTGCCATAACAGCGTTATCTACAACGGCGACCTGCTAGAGCCTGAGATGCGTTTCAGCGGCCCTGCGATAATCGAACAGGCGGGGACTACCGTGGTGGTTCATCCTAAGCAAGAAGTTGAGGTCGATGCCTACGGCAACCTTATTATTCACTTATTAGCGTCGGAGTATTAAGATGATTAAACATGATCCCATTACCTTGGAAATTATTCAAAACTCTTTACGGGCGATCAGTGATGAGATGTTCTTTACCATAGGGAAGACAGCGATGAGCCCCATTATCTATGAGGTGTTAGACATGGGCACGGCGATCACGGATAGCCGGGGTGAACTGGCCAGCGCTGGTTCTGGCATACCGGCCTTTGTCGGGGCGCTCGATAAGACGGTCAAGGCCATTATTGCTAAATACGGGCTAGATAAAATAAAAGATGGTGATATTTTTGCCAGTAACGATCCGTATTGGGGCGGCGTTACTCACCTCAATGACACCGCGATAGTTAAACCTATATTCTTTAATAATCAACTAATTGCATGGACCGCCAATATTGCACATTGGAATGATGTTGGGGGGAAATCTCCGGGCTCGATGTCGGTGGATGCAACAGAGATTTTTCAGGAAGGGATCCGGCTGCCTGCGATTCGTTTGTTCCAAGATGACCAGCCGATTGAGGGCGTGATAGATATGATCCTGATTAACTCGAGAATGCCTGATTTCTTACAAGGGGATTTGTGGGCGCAAGTTTCGGCGCTGCGGCTCGGCGGTCGGCGGATCCAAGAGTTGGCGCAAAAATATGGCGTCGAGACCTTTTTAAGTGCGGTGACCGAATATCTAGACTTTGGCGAGAAGATGGCGCGCAAGGCGATCGAAAAACTGCCCGATGGTGTATACCACATCGAGGATTTACAAGACGATGGTCAGACGCTAAAGGTGAGTATGACCATTACCGGCACTGAGCTGATGATTGATTTGACCCAAGCGCCGCAGCAGAGCAACACTCCGATTAACTTATCACGCGACGGCACCTTATTAGCCTGCCAAATGTCGCTAATGAGCCTGATAAAAGACAAGAACGTTGCCAACGGCGGTTGTTTTAGAGTGATGACGGTTAAGACTAAGTCTGGCACCATTTACGATGTGGAGGCACCTGGCGCGGTGGGAATCTATTTTGAAACGATGATCCGCCTAAATGATCTGCTATGGCGCTGTCTGGCAGAGCAAATTGTCGATGATATGCCGGCGGGAAGTTTTTCATCAATTTGTGCGACCATTATGGGGGGCATTAACCCGGACACCGGTCGCCATTATTCGATTATCGAGCCAGAAATCGGTGGCTGGGGCGCAGGGCCAACGTTCGATGGTACCAGCGCGATGTTCTGTGCCTTGCACGGTGATACCTTTAACTGTCCCGCCGAAATAGCCGAGACTCGTTATGGTGTGACTGTTGGTCAGTTGTCGCTAAGCAGTGAAGATGGTGGTGCAGGGGAGTTTCGTGGTGGTAAGGGGGTCTGTATCGACTATGAGATTAATAACGATGCGAGCTTCTTGACCTGTGCCTATACCCGCTCGACAGTACCGCCGTGGGGACTCAAAGGTGGTCTCAGTGGCACGACTAACCGGATTGAGGTGATCCGTAAAAATGGTGCTACCGAGGTGCATGCGATGGCCTCCGAGGTGGAAGTGAACACCGGTGATATCGTGCGAGTGATCACCGCCAATGGTGCTGGCTACGGTGACCCTAAAAAACGCTCGGTCGACGCCATACGCCGTGATATTAAGAATGGCTATGTCACCCTCGATTACGCCCGTCGGGTATACGATTATCAGTGATAGCATCGCGAGATTATTGTTTAATAAAGTCAGCACTCGCTGGCTTTATTACCTTGGGCTTGATGATTAAGGGAGAATAATTTGTGTTAGGGTATTAATCGTTAACAATTATTAGAGAGCTATCGATGAAAGAAATTACCCGAATAAATCATGTGGGATTACGAGTCAGGGACTTAGATATCGCGCGCGATTTCTATGCTCAGCTTGGTTTCAAGTTTCTTGCTGGTCCTGTGGGCCCGGAGCCTACCGCGATCGTTGAGCATCCGTGTGGTGTAAACATTAATTTTATCCTCAACGCCTCTGCCGATGCTCCTGCGCATAATGTGTTGATGCAAAAAGACATCAAGTATCCTGGTTATACTCATATCGCGTTGGAAATAACCGATGCGGCGTCCGTTTCTAAACAGCTTGAAGCACTAGGTATAAAAGTCACCGAACGAGTCGAATATCACGGCGCCAAGTTCTTCTTCATTAGAGATCCTGATGATAACGTGATTGAGTTTCATCAACCTGCCCTGAGCTAACAATATTAGTGTCAACCTATGGGGTGCAATCACCTGCGGCTCTCGCTACCATTGCCTAAAGTTTATTATAAACAAGGGATTAAGATGGGTTTAACCAAGGTGTCAGCGGTATTAATCGTTTCATTATTACTTTCCGCATGTGGCACTAAAGAGTCTGAAGGGGGGCGAACAGATCAGCTCTATTTATCCGCTGAGGCTGGCGTGCAATCTAATTTATATGCACGGGTACGTATTAAATTACAATATCAGGATATGTTCAGCGATTACATTAATCTGTCGGGCAATGAATACCTCAGAATTTACTACAATGATCGGTTAGTTGAGTTGACCAAGGATGGCGACTTTTTCGGTACAGGTTATGAAGCTTCTTTTGATACTGGTGGCAATGGTGGTGAGTTTCGTCTGGTGCTGCACCGTTACAACGATGAACATCATGAGTTTAGCGTCAGAATACCCAAACCGTTTGAAATAACATCGCCGCGCTCATCGCAAGTGATTTATGGTAATGAACAAGTGATGATTGATTGGCAGCAACCTTCGTCTTTTTCTGGCGTACAAGTGCAGCTGGACGGCGCATTAAAGTGCACATCAAAAGAATCTGACGGTAGTTTAGATATCGATAATGAACATGAGTATTGGGAATTTCTCGACAGTGGTAGTGTTATATTTCCGATTACGAAACTGGTGTCTAATTTAAAAAGAGAAGTGCTTTTTGAAGGGGGGAGTCATTAGTAAAATCGTTACCCTGTTTACTCTCGTTCGATTTACATCGTGAAGACCGGCTTAAATTAACACCTACTTTTTCCAGCGGCAGTGTGTTATTCAGTCGATACACCCAGAGTGTTGAAGAGATGAAATACTGGTTGGATTAATCAGTTAGTACAAAAAAGGCCGCATAACGTAAGTTATGCGGCCTTTATATTAAAGCGCGCTAATTACTTAACACGCTCAAATACTGTTGCTATACCTTGGCCTAGACCGATACACATGGTGGCAAGACCTAGCTTGGCATCTTTAGCTTCCATGATGTTAATCAAAGACGTTGAGATACGCGTACCAGAACAACCTAGTGGGTGTCCTAGTGCGATTGCGCCGCCATTAAGGTTAACACGCTCGTCGAAACCCTCTAATAAACCAAGTTCTTTAGCACATGGTAATGCTTGTGCTGCAAACGCTTCATTTAGTTCGATAATATCGATATCTTCGATCTTAACACCGGCACGAGCTAGTGCTTTGTTTGATGCCGGTACTGGGCCGTAACCCATGATTGAAGGATCACAACCTGCGACTGCCATCGAACGAACTCTAGCGCGAGGCTTAAGACCTAGCTCTGCGGCTTTTTCTGCTGACATGATCAGCATCGCCGATGCACCATCTGATAATGCAGATGAAGTCCCTGCGGTAACGGTGCCGTTAGCTGGGTCAAATGCAGGGCGTAGTGTGCTAAGGCCTTCTGCGGTGGTTTCTGGACGAATAACTTCATCCGTTTCAACCAAGATTAGTTTACCGTCGGCATCGTGCCCCATAATCGGTAGGATCTCGTTTTTGAAACGACCTTCAAGCGTTGCTTCATGGGCAAGACGATGTGAACGTGCGCCAAATTCGTCTTGCTGCTCACGAGTGATACCGTGCATCTTACCAAGCATTTCAGCCGTTAAGCCCATCATGCCAGCGGCAGATGCTATTTTCTTAGCCATTGCTGGATGGAAATCAACACCGTGGTTCATTGGAACATGACCCATGTGCTCAACACCACCAACGATGAAGATGTCGCCATCTCCCACTTGGATGGCACGTGTTGCATCATGTAGTGCTTGCATTGAAGAACCACACAGGCGATTGACGGTTGAGCCAGCGATACTCTTTGGCAGACCGGCAAGCAGCGAGGCATTACGAGCAATGTTAAAACCTTGCTCTAGAGTCTGCTGTACACAGCCCCAGATAACATCTTCAATTTGTTCTGGATCGACCTTAGGGTTACGATCCATCAAGCCTTTCATTAGGTGCGCCGATAACTCCTCAGCACGAACGTTACGAAAAACACCATTCTTTGAACGACCCATTGGGGTACGAATACAATCGATTACGACAACTTCTTTCATAATATAAATCTCCAAATTGCCGTTAAGCGTTATAGTAAGTTGTGCCGGCAGCCGCTTTTTCGCGCATGCCGCTCGTTACTTTATACATTTCACCTAGGTGAGCGTAGCTATCTGCTAGTTCGACAAAAGCAGCAACGCCCATGGTATCAACGTATCTAAATACACCACCGTGGAATGGAGGGAAGCCAACACCAAAGACGAGACCCATATCACCTTCATTTGGCGTCGCAATGATGCCTTCTTCTAAACAACGAATTGTTTCGATAATCATTGGGATCATGGTGCGAGCGATAATTTCTTCGCTGCTAAACTCTTTGCTTTCGCTAGCGACAGTTTTAATCAATTCAATCGCTTCTGGAGCCACTTTCTTGGTTGGACGACCGCGACGGTCAAGGCTATGGTTGTAGAACCCTTTACCATTTTTCTGACCAAAACGCTCGGCATCGAACATTGCGTCGATAGCATCACGCTTATCTTTAGCCATGCGCGTTGGGAATCCTTCAGCCATCACTGCTTGTGCGTGATGTGCGGTGTCCATGCCTACAACGTCAAGTAGGTAAGCTGGACCCATTGGCCAACCAAACTGCTTTTCCATGATCTTATCAACGGCCGCGAAATCAGCGCCATCGTTAATTAGCTTAGCGAAACCGCCGAAGTAAGGGAATAAAACACGGTTAACGAAGAAACCAGGACAATCATTTACTACGATTGGTGATTTACCCATCTTAGCAGCGTAAGCAACAACCGTTGCAATCGTCTCTTCAGAAGTGTTTTCACCACGGATGATTTCTACCAATGGCATCTTGTGTACTGGATTGAAGAAATGCATCCCACAGAATTTTTCAGGACGCTTAAGACTCTTAGCCAATGCGTTAATCGAAATAGTAGAAGTGTTCGACGTAAGTACCGCATCTTCGCTGAGGTGACCTTCAACTTCAGCCAATACCATGGATTTCACCTTAGGATTCTCAACTACCGCTTCAACCACAATATCAACATCTTTTACCGATTCGTAATTAAGTGTGGCGGTGATGTTGTTTAATACCTTAGCCATCTTATTACCGTCGATACGACCGCGTTTAAGCTGCTTATTTAAGATACCAGATGCTTCGTTTAAGCCAAGATCTAGTGCCGCTTGATTGATATCTTTCATTACAATCGGCGTGCCTTTAGTGGCAGATTGGTAAGCGATGCCGCCGCCCATGATACCAGCGCCTAATACGGCTGCTTTTTCTACTTTCTGAGCTTTCTTCGCGGCCGCTTTAGCTTGACCTTTAAGCATTTGGTCGCTTAGGAAGATACCTACTAGAGCACGAGCAACGTCTGTTTTGGCTAACTTAATGAAACCTTTGGTTTCAACTTTAAGTGCGTCATCACGCGTCATTCCCGCATTTTTCTCAACACACTTAAGCGCTGTCATCGGCGCTGGGTAATGTTTGCCTGCTTTCGCTGCAACCATGCCTTTAGCGGTGGAGAATGACATCATGTTTTCGATTGGAGAGAGCGTCAGTGGAGACTGCTTTTCCGCACGACGTGCCTGCCAGTCAAACTTGCCAGCGATAGCATCTTCAAGCATTTCAATGGCAGATTGCTTTAGCTTTTCTGGTGCGACGATAGCATCGATTGCGCCAACTTTTAGCGCTTTATCTGCTTTGTTATTTGTTGCGCCAGTGATCCACATTAATGCGTTATCGGCACCGATTAAACGAGGAAGACGAACTGTTCCACCCCAACCAGGCATGATGCCTAGCTTGGTTTCTGGTAAACCAAGTACAGCGGTCGTATCGGCGATACGGTAATCAGCTAATAAAACTGCTTCACAACCACCACCGAGAGCAAAGCCGTTAACGGCTGCTATTGTTGGGCAGGGTAAGTCTTCGAAACCGTTAAAGGTTGCGTTTACTTTACCTAGCCATTCAGTGAGTTGTTCATCGGGAGCGCTAAAGTGAGTAGTGAATTCGGTAATATCGGCGCCAACAATAAATGCTGCCTTACCACTAGTCATTACCACACCTTTAAGATCGCTAAGACCTTTTAGTGCCGTAACGGCTTCGTCAAAAGACAGCAGTGTTTGTTGGTCAAATTTGTTGACCGAACCGTCTTTTGCGTCGAATTTCAACTCTGCAATGCCATCTTTGATATAGCTTACAGAGAGGGTGCTTGATTCATAAATCATTGGTTTTTTCCCTCGTCTATAACTGTCACTAATCATCCAATAATAGGTGAGTTAGTGAAGTAAATGTTGTGTTTATTGGTTTTGAGCGACAGCCAAGTTTCTCTTGTGTTGGCCTAAATATCAACCAAAAATTCAAACAAATGTTTAAACTAGGTGTTTTTTCATTATTTGAGTGTGGTAAGTTGTTGTTTTTACTTCGGGTTGTGTGTTTGGGTGGGTTGTGGTTATTTTTGAGACAAATGCGCTGTAAGCTGTAAATATTAGGTTCCAGTTTCAATTTTAGTTAATTTTTTTTAAAAGATCCGAGCTTAAGGTATGATGCATGAAAACCTAACATAGGGAATACCAATGGAACAGCTTAATACATTTTTTTCGCAGCACATAAACGAGTTGAATGCCCGCGCAAAAACGATCATGACGCGTGAGAATATTCAAACCTTGATTATTCATTCCGGACAAGCTCATCGTCAGTTTCTAGACGATATGGACTATCCGTTTAAAGTTAACCCGCACTTTAAACATTGGGTTCCGGTGACTGATAACCCTAACTGCTGGATCGTTATTGATGGAGAGTCTAAGCCTAAGTTGATTTTTTATCGCCCGGTGGATTTTTGGCATAAGGTGCCAGACGAGCCTAATGATTTCTGGACCGACGCTTTCGATGTCGAGTTGTTAAGCAAACCCGATCAGGTGGCTAACTTTTTACCTGACTCGCTGGAACGCGCGGCTTATATAGGTGAGCATATTGATGTCGCAGAAGTACTGAATATTGGCGTGCTTAATCCGGAAGAGATGCTGTCGTACTTCCATTACCATCGCGCCTATAAAACAGATTATGAGATGCATTGTCTACGTGAAGCTAATCGAGTCGCAGTATTAGGGCATCAGGCCGCTAAACAGGCGTTTTTGGCTAAGAGCTCTGAGTATGATATTCAATTAAGTTATCTAAGTGCTATTAAGCATACCGAGAATGAAGTGCCATATAGCAACATCGTCGCGCTTAATAAGAGTGCATCAATTTTGCATTACACCTTGCTAGAGCAAGAAGCGCCTTCGTCGTTTCAATCGTTCTTAATCGATGCCGGCGCCAACTGTAACGGTTTTGCTTCTGATATTACCCGTACCTATTCTTTCGCAGACGATGAGTTTGCGCGGCTTATTGAGGCGGTCGATAAGAAACAGCTAGCGATTATCGAGCAGGTGAAGCCAGGGGTTAGTTATGTTGACTTGCACCTGACGATGCATCAGATGATTGCCGAGGTACTTAGTGATTTTGACATTGTTAAATTACCGGCTGCTGATATTGTGGAAAAAGGAATTTCCAGCACCTTTTTCCCTCATGGTTTAGGGCACTTTATTGGCATTCAGGTGCACGATGTGGGCGGCTTTATGAGTGATGAGCGAGGCAGTCATGTCGCGGCGCCAGCACAACATCCGTTCTTACGCTGTACTCGCGTCATTGAGCCGCGTCAGGTGATGACCATCGAGCCGGGGCTTTATTTTATCGATAGCTTGCTCGAAGAACTTAAACACGGTGACAACGGGCAATATATTAATTGGAACAAGGTCGACAAATTTAAGCCGTACGGCGGTATTCGCATCGAAGATAACATCATCGTTCATCAAAATTATGTAGAGAATATGACCCGCGATAGTGGGTTAGCGTAAGAGCGTCGATGAATAATACTCCTTATTTGGTGTTGTCTGCACCGCTGATGGTGCAGACTGAAGTGAAACGTAGCAAATTTTTAGCCTACGTCGCCCCGACGCAAGGAGTGGCTGAGGCCAAAGCCTTTGTGGCGAAAATTAAGGCGTTGCATCCGGATGCCAGTCATAACTGCTCGGCGTTTGTTGCCAGTCGCCCAGAAAACAGCATCGAGATTGGTTTTTCCGATGACGGAGAGCCTTCTGGTTGTGCCGGGCGGCCGATGCTTAATGTTTTGCAAGGTAGTGGTATCGGCGAGTTAACCGTCGTGGTTACTCGATACTTTGGCGGTACAAAGCTCGGGACCGGAGGGATGGCGCGAGCCTACGGTGGCGCAGTTAATGCCGTCCTAGCCGAAGTGGAAACAGCACTTAAAGCGGTTACCGTTGGCGCTACCTGTCAATGTGCCTATCAGTGGACTAATCTAGTCGAGTTACTTGTGTCACAATACGAGGCTAAAATCCTCGCGGCGGATTACGGTGAACTCATTGATTACCAAATAGATATTGATGCACGGCGAGCGCATGAGTTTAGCGAGGAAGTATTTGAGCGCTCAAATGGTCAAATTGTGGTGAAAATCGATTAGTTGTTGCTTTCGGAGTCGATTAATCGACAATGCTTATGCGATTGACTACAATATAGTTTCCTAAAAATTAATTAATAACAACTCTATGGAATTACATCTTGTTATCTTGGCGGCGGGCAAAGGGACTCGTATGCGTTCAGCGTTGCCAAAAGTTCTTCATAAAATCGCTTCAAAATCTATGGTTGAGCACGTTATCGATGCCGCAACTAGCCTTTTAAATGTAGCAAGTACGCAATTGGTTTATGGCCATGGCGGCGAACTCATGCAGCAAGCACTGAGTCATCGTGATGTTTCGTGGGCGTTGCAGGCACAGCAATTAGGTACAGGTCATGCGGTTGCACAGGCAATTCCGGCGTTAGATAGCGGTAAAGCATTAATTCTCTATGGTGATGTTCCACTCATCGAAACGGCAACCCTCGAGCGCTTGCTAGCAGCTCAGCCACAAGGCGGTATTGGTTTGTTAACGGTTTCATTACCAAACCCAACAGGCTACGGACGCATCGTCAGAGAAAATGGTGAGATAGTCGGTATTGTTGAACAAAAAGATGCAAGTCCTGAGCAATTGTTAATTAATGAAATTAATACCGGCATCCTCGTTGCTGACGTGAAAGATCTCAAGCATTGGCTAGGCAACTTAAGCAATGACAATGCGCAGCAAGAGTATTACCTCACCGATATTATCGCGATGGCGCATGCGCAAGGTAAACAGATCATTGCTGCTAATCCACAGACCGAAGTCGAAGTGGAAGGGGTTAACAATAAATTACAGTTAGCCCAACTCGAACGCGCTTATCAATTGCAACAAGCTCATGAGCTAATGGTTGCTGGAGCGACGTTACGCGATCCTGCCCGCATCGATATTCGTGGTCAATTAACGATTGGTCAAGATTGTGAAATCGATATTAATTTGATTGTCGAAGGCAAGGTCACTCTTGGCAACAACGTGAAGGTTGGTGCTAATTGTGTCTTAACCAACTGTACCATCGGTGATAACAGCGAAATTAAACCCAATTCAATCGTCGAAGACTCGACGGTCGGTGAGCATTGTTCGGTCGGACCATTTGCGCGCCTGCGTCCAGGCTCTAACATGGCTAATGATTCGCACGTTGGTAACTTTGTAGAAATGAAAAAAGTACAACTTGGTCAGGGTGCTAAAGCTGGCCATCTTGCCTATTTAGGCGATGCCATTATAGGGGCTAACGTTAATATTGGTGCTGGTACTATTACTTGTAATTACGACGGCGCAAATAAACATCTGACAGAGATTGGTGATGATGCCTTCATTGGCTCTGATAGTCAGTTGGTTGCCCCGGTTAAAATTGGCAAAGGCGCTACCATAGGTGCTGGCGCAACTATTACTAGCGAAGTGGCCGATCATGAATTGGTTATTACCCGCGTGAAGCAACGTCATATTAAAAATTGGCCGCGCCCTCAAAAGAATAAAGCATAAGGAAATAATAGAAATGTGTGGAATAGTTGGCGCCGTTGCGCAACGTGATATTAGTGATATTTTAATCGAAGGACTTAAGCGCCTCGAATATCGTGGTTATGACTCTGCTGGATTAGCGGTGATCTCTAAAGCGGGTTCTTTTGAGCGTGTGCGTAGTGTTGGTAAGGTACAAAGCCTACAAGACAAAGTGGCCGATTTTGATGTCTCTGGTGGCACCGGGATAGCTCATACTCGCTGGGCAACTCATGGTGGAGTCACCGAAGCTAATGCGCATCCTCATGCATCTAACAATGATATCGTTGTGGTGCACAATGGTATTATAGAAAATCATAATGAGTTGCGAGTCGCTCTTAAAGCTAAAGGTTATGTTTTTACATCTGATACAGACACAGAGGTACTTACTCATCTAGTCGCTGATAACTTCAAATCTGCCTCAAGCTTACTTGCAGCAGTTCAAGCGACCACCAAGATGGTGCGTGGTGCTTATGGCACCGTTATCATGGAAGTTAACAATCCTGAAAAAATGATTGTTGCACGTTCTGGCAGCCCGTTAGTGATAGGCCTAGGGCTGGGTGAAAACTTTATTGCCTCTGATCTACGTGCTCTATTGCCGGTCACGCATAATTTTATGTACCTTGAGGAAGGGGATGTTGCCGAAGTGACTCGTTTTGACGTCAATGTTTTCGACAGTGAAGGCAATGCGGTTGAGCGCGAAGCGAAAGTCACAGACATCTCTGTTGAATCGGACGGTAAGGGCGAATATCGCCATTACATGATGAAAGAGATCCACGAGCAGCCACAAGCTGTACGCAACACGCTGGCCGGTCGTTTAGTTGACGGTGTCGTCGTTGAGGATGTGTTTGGCGCAGGGTCTTCTAATGTGTTCGAAAAAGTGAAGCACATTCAAATCATTGCCTGTGGTACAAGTTATCACGCGGCTATGGTGGCGCGCTATTGGCTGGAAGACTTGGTCGGTATCTCATGTAATGTCGAGATTGCTTCTGAGTTTAGATATCGCCGCTCAGTGGTGCAACCCAATAGTCTGTTAGTGACCATTTCACAATCCGGTGAAACAGCCGATACGCTGGCCGCATTGCGTCTAGCCAAAGAAATTGGTTATATGTCTTCTTTGGTATTGTGTAATGTCGATGGTTCATCGTTAGTGCGCGAGTCTGATTTGTCATTCATGACGAAAGCAGGTGCAGAAATAGGCGTAGCGTCAACCAAGGCCTTTACAACTCAGTTAGTTGGCTTATTGATGATGGTATTAGCCATTGGTCAAAAGCGTGATATGCCAACGCAAACCCAGCAAGCCATTGTTGACGGCCTCAACGCGTTGCCAGCAAAAATCGAAGAAAGCTTGTCATTAAGTGATTCAATCGAGAGCTTGGCGTCAGAGTTTGCCGACAAACATCACTCATTATTCCTTGGCCGAGGCGATCAATATCCTATCGCGATGGAAGGGGCGTTAAAGCTTAAAGAGATCTCTTATATTCATGCTGAGGCTTATGCGGCTGGTGAGTTAAAGCATGGCCCGTTAGCACTTATCGATGCGGATATGCCGATTATCGTTGTTGCGCCGAATAACGAGCTGCTCGAGAAGTTACAATCAAACGTGGAAGAAGTTCGTGCCCGTGGTGGGATCTTGTATGTATTTGCCGATGCGGCGAGTCAATTCCAGAGTGATGACACCATGAGGGTTATCGATGTGCCTGCGATTGACGAAATTGTAGCGCCTATTCTATATACCATCCCTCTGCAGTTGTTGTCTTACTATGTGGCTATTATCAAAGGTACCGATGTTGATCAACCACGAAACCTAGCAAAATCAGTGACGGTGGAATAAATGCTAGACTAACGGCCTTACTTGAGGTCGTTAGTCAGTAACATAAGGTCCAATGGTGTCGCATATGACTAACTTGGCATGATGAGTTAGCACCGAGTGCGATAAGTCCATATTCTTACAATTCAATTCCCAAAATACATTCACTTGATCGGACGTTTCTAGATTGGAAATCGCGTAAGTTGCCTCGTGAGGCATTAACGAGTTTTGCAAATTAGCTATTTGGGGCGATAACTCATTAAAGTTGCTAACCCTCATAGAGGATAGGGCTTGCGTTTTTATTAGTGATGTTATGTCGCTCACATGGGGAGCAATGGAAGGGTGATCCCTTACCTCAAGAAAAGTGAAAACGAGTAACATAAAGAAAACTAATTTTTTCATGCGGTTGTATTTTGTCTAAGCGAATTCAGCCTATAGAATATCAGAATATCCTAGCGGGTTAAAATTTTGCGTGAGTCTAATCCATTTTTACTGTCTAAAAATTTATCATTTGTTGAGCGTAACCTTGGTTAGAAATAAATGTAGCGTCCTATTACATAATAAACATTAAATAAAATTGAATAAAAAAGCCTGCAATATAAAGCTAGTAGAGAATGCCGCTTTGTAAAGTTTTGGTGGTAAGCTTGATAGAAACGTGGGTAGAGTCATTAATGGCCTTATGGGTTATTGTAATTACCAATGAGAGCGTTTTCATCAAAGAGTTAACCGTATATCAGAGTTGCGCGCCTATAATGTACATCAAAGAATTTCTTTGCGTTTTTAGTGTAAAATATTTAATAACACCAATAATAAGTATAACTACTGAGACTTTTAATGAACGATAAACTCGATGTTAAGATAATTGAACCGAGCGCTAAAGAGGTCAAACGTATCAAGGCGCGCCAGGAAGAAGAGCGCCTTGGGCGAAAGATTTATATGCGTTCGGTGAGCGGATTTTTTAGTTCGTTAAGGTCACGCCTCAATTGGATACTGATGGTAGGGTTCTTTATATTGCCTTGGATCCCTTACGGCGACCGTCAGGCAATATTATTCGACCTGGCTGAGCAGAAGTTTCATATATTTGGTCTCATTATATGGCCGCAAGATTTGGTCTTGCTTGCGGTACTATTAATGATTGCTGCGTTTGCACTCTTTGTCGTGACAACGTTTATTGGCCGTGTTTGGTGTGGCTACACTTGCCCACAAACGATATGGACATTTATATTTATCTGGGTAGAGGAAAGGGTCGAAGGTAAATTTAATAAGCGTAAAAATCTCGATAAGCAACCGCTAAGTCTTAATAAGGTCTTAAAGAAAGCCCTTAAGCACAGTATCTGGCTCGCGATCTCCCTCATCACAGCCTTAACTTTTATGGCATTCTTTGTTCCTGTCAAAGAGCTTTATATCGACTTCTTTACCTTTAACGCCGGTGGTCTAATCGTATTTTGGACATTGTTCTTTACCTTTTGTACCTATGGTAACGCTGGGTGGATGCGAGAAATCATGTGTTTGCATATGTGTCCCTATGCACGATTCCAATCTGCGATGTTTGATAAAGACACCTTCACCGTTGCTTATGACCCTGATCGTGGTGAAAGCAGAGGGCCTCGTCCCCGTAAGAAAGATCCGAAAGAGTTGGGGTTGGGTGACTGTATTGATTGTAATCTCTGTGTTCAGGTCTGTCCGACCGGAATCGATATCCGAGACGGCTTACAGTATGAGTGTATCAATTGTGGCGCGTGTGTTGATGCCTGTGATGACGTAATGGTGAAGATGGGCTACGACAAAAAGCTCATTAGCTATACCACTGAAAATCAGTTGGAAGGGAAGAAAACGCATATCGTGCGCTCTAAACTCGTTGGTTACGGTAGTATTCTATTAGTGATGACCGTTGTATTTACCTACTTCTTATTGAATATTCAACCCGCCAAGTTGGATATTATTCGAGACCGTAACCAGCTGTATCGCATTAGCAGCGAAGGAATGGTCGAGAATGTTTACACCTTAAAGTTGCTAAATAAAACTGAGCAACAACTTACATACCACTTGTCCTTTAATGGGCTAGACAACTTCGATTGGCTAGGACCTCAAGAGGTTGTCGTTAAGGCGGGGGAGGTTTATACACTTCCTATGAGTATATCGACCGATCCTTACAACCTGACCAAGAAAGTAGCCAAAGTCACCTTTAGTGCTTACGCCACACTTGAAGACGGCAGCATTATTAATATTACAGAAGATACGCGCTTCTATAACGAGCTCTAAGCGTAAGCGAACACGTATAAAGCCAGCATCAAATACTGGCTTTATACACTTATTAATACCTTTCTTAGCCAAAACAAGCTCGAAGTGTCGTTATTTTGTGCGCTTAGCTTGATTTTTAAACGCTTGAACAGTTTATCAAAAAAACCACTTGCCAACATCCGAATGTTCTCTATAATGCGCCTCACTGAAACGGAACAGCGACTCACTTAGCCACTTAGTTAAGTCAATCACTGCAACGGTTTAGAGGAGAAAAGGTTAACGTGAAATAAACTTCAAATTAACTGTTGACTTCGAATCGGGAAAGCGTATTATGTGCCTCCCAACGCAACGAGCCACAGGGTTCTAAGCGCTACTCCAGCATCGCACGATGTAGTCGAGTTAAAACGTTCTTTAACAATTAGTATTCAAAT
>Ga0209395_1000829_pt1 | contig 44748 bp, 44 predicted proteins | sample GOMGulsemesocosm_3_FD_184635 | JGI IMG/M metagenome (GOLD analysis project Ga0209395, IMG submission 184635) | Methane-oxidizing microbial communities from mesocosms in the Gulf of Mexico - GOM9D Gulf of Mexico (SPAdes) (version 2) | ecosystem: Environmental > Aquatic > Marine > Cold seeps... | reverse complement strand
TAGTAAATACTCAATTATCAAAAGAAAAAGATTCTATTGTTGGTCAATTAGATTCACAATTAAAGTTATCGGACTCTTTAAACACCCAAGTTGTTGATGCACAAAAAATAATTGAATCGGCTTCTGAGTTATCTATAGCGGCTTTAAAAGGAGGGGCTGTAATTGAAAAATCTTCAGGAAAGCAAATTCCTACCACTAAAGCAAGAAGAGCAGATAAAGTGAAAATATGTTTTTCAGTAGCGGAAAATAGAATTACTGAAAAAGGAGATAAAACATTATTTGTACAAGTGTTAGATGCGAACAATAATGTATTAGGAGAAAATGCGGTTGTAGCATTTGATGAGAAAACATTAAACTATAGCTTTAAAACAGAATTCAATTATACCAATAAAGCATTGGATATATGTGAGTTTTTAGCAGCTCCTAAAAAAGGATTTGATAAAGGAAACTATTTTGTAAATGTTTTTAGAGGAAGTGATTTGATATCAAACACCTCATTTATGTTGGAATAATTTCTTGGCTAATAGAATAAAAACACCTCCTTAAATAATTTTTATTTAAGGAGGTGTTTTAGTTTGTGTAAAATTCACTTTGGAAGTATGTAGAAAAATATATTAATTGTAGTTTTGACATCTATGCAAAGGAAATTTTACATTATAAAAATTCAGTATTTAGGCTTTCGTTTTCACGGTTGGCAAAAACAACCAGAGGTTAATACCGTACAACGTATGGTTGATCGTACTTTAGCCTATGTATTAGAACATAAAAAGTTTAAAACGTTGGCTGCTGGACGTACCGATGCGAAAGTATCTGTTAATGAAACATATATTGAATTATTTTTAGACGAAGGAACTCTTGATTTAGAAGAATTCATGCCTTTGTTTAATTTGAACCTCCCACAGGATATTAAAGCTTTGGGGATAGAAGAAACCAATGCGAAATTTAATATCATTCAACATACCAAACAAAAGGAGTATTTGTATATTTTTACTTTCGGAAAGAAAATTCATCCATTTGCAGCACCATTTATGGTAGCCTTTCCTGATGTATTAGATATTACATTAATGCAAGAAGCAGCAAAACTTTTTGAAGGAACACATGATTTTCGAAATTATACTTATAAACCTACACCTACGACAATTACTATTGGCACAATTAATACATGTGAGTTGATTGAGAATAGTATGTATACAGCTAATTTTTTTCCAGAAAAGAGCTACATGTTACGGGTGGTCGGAGAAGGGTTTAAACGAAATCAAATCCGTATTATGATGGCAAGAATAATGCAACTTGGAAAAGGAGAAGTTGATTTGGAGTGCTTAAGAAAGTCACTTGCTGAACCTGATGAATTATTTCCAATAACTTATATAGCACCCGCCTCAGGGTTAATTTTACAATCAGTTGATTTTAAGGAGTAAAAGCCTAAAGTAAAATGAATTTGGTGTTCAATTATGTATTCATTTTTTACATAACATTATTTAATACCCGAATAGTATAATCAATAGAATAGTTTTTATTACTTTTGAACTCATAAAAATGAACAATTATGTATAATTTACTAAAAGGTAAAAGAGGAATTATATTCGGAGCTTTAGATGAAAATTCTATTGCTTGGAAAACTGCAGAAAGAGTACATGCTGAAGGTGGTACTTTTGTATTAACTAATGCTCCTATCGCTATGCGTATGGGAAGTATCAATGAGCTTGCAGAAAAAACGGGTTCTCAAATTATTCCTGCGGATGCTACTAACTTAGAAGATTTAGAAAATCTTGTAGTGAAAGCTCAAGAAATTTTAGGTGGAAAATTAGATTTCGTATTACATTCAATCGGAATGTCTATTAATGTTCGTAAAAAACGTCATTATACTGATCAAAATTATGATTTTACGCATAAAGGTTGGGATGTTTCAGCAGTTTCTTTTCATAAAGTAATGCAAACATTATACAAGCAAGATGCTATGAATGAATGGGGAAGTATTGTAGCGTTAACCTATATGGCTGCACAACGTTCTTTTCCTGATTATAATGATATGGCTGATAACAAAGCGTATTTAGAGTCTATTGCACGTAGTTTTGGGTATTTCTTCGGAACGGATAAGAATGTACGTGTAAATACTATTTCTCAATCACCTACGCCTACAACTGCAGGTGCTGGTGTTAAAGGATTTGATGGGTTTATTGCTTATGCAGAAAAAATGTCTCCTTTAGGAAATGCTACAGCTCAAGATTGTGCTGATTATACGGTAAGTTTATTCTCGGATTTAACTAAGAGAGTAACAATGCAAAACTTATTTCATGATGGAGGATTCTCTAATGTGGGAGTAAGTAACGAAGTAATGGAAAAATTCATGGAAGAATAATAAATTCTTTCTTTATATAGTATAGCGGGAATTGGTTTTCATTAATCAATTCCCGTTTTTTTTGTTCATATTCTTTCTTCAGAGGAAGAGGGTTAGGATGAGGGGAATTTTATATTGTATTTAACTAACAATAGTATATGAAAAGTATAGCAGTATTTTGTGGTGCAAGTAGGAGTAATGACGCTATAATAAATAGTCAAGCACATAACTTTGGTAGTGTTTTGGCTGAACAAAATTTACAATTGATTTATGGTGGTGTTAAAATAGGGGTTATGGGAGAAGTTGCTTCTGGAGTATTAGAAAATGGAGGTAAAGCAATTGGAGTAATTCCAGACTTTTTGACTTCTAAAGAAGTAGTTCATACAGATTTAAGTGAATTAATTATTACAGAGACCATGCATGAGCGCAAACTTAAAATGCATGAATTGTCTGATGGTATTGTTGCACTTCCTGGTGGATTTGGAACTTTAGAAGAATTATTTGAAATGCTTACATGGGCACAGTTAGGGTTGCATAAAAAACCAATAGGGATATTGAATATCAATGGGTTTTATGATGATTTATTGCATTTTATTGAAACCATGATTGACAAAGGATTGCTAAAGTCAAATCAAAAAAGGTTGTTGTTAGTTGCGAATACAGCGGAAGAATTATTAGAGAAAATGAAGATGTTTCAACCACTTCCAGTGCCAAAATGGATGAATAAAAATCAAACCTAGTTGATTTTATATATATGAATGTCGATTGTTGATTAAAGAAGTTTGTTACAATGAGCTTGTCGAAGTGATTAAAACAACGTCAATTCATTCTCTTTTGGATCATTAGGGAAACTAGGAACCATTAAATCATAACCCAACTCATTATTAAACTTTTCTATAAAGTATTTTGACAATAGGGGTGATTCGGTTTCAAGGTTTTGATGAACAAAAAAGTACAAGTTCTCTAATCCGTTTTCTATCCATATTTTAATTCGGTCAAACCAATCGTCTAAACGAGTGTAGTCACTTTCATGATTAGCTCCATTGTATCTGATAAATGCATCTTTAGTTGTTAATTTCATATGTAATAAGTCGCGCCTTCCAGCCGTATCTACTGCAATGTTTGAAATATTATTTTCTTCAAAAAGTTGATATAACTCATTGGTAACAGTGTTGTCATTATACCAATCAGTATGGCGTAACTCAACGGCAAGTGGAAAACCTTTTGGCCATTCTTGAATAAAGTTAACTAAAGCATCAAGTTTTTTAGGAGAAAAATTAGGATGCATTTGTAAAAAAATGGTCCCTAGCTTTTCTTGTAAATGAGAGATGCTATCGAGATATCCATTAAGTTCAGCTTCGCAATTTTGTAAACGATTAAACTGACTGATACTCTGGTTTATTTTTGGAAAAAACTTAAAGTCTGTTGGTGTTTTTTGATGCCATTTTTCAACAGTAGCAATAGGAAAAGTTCTGTAAAAAGTAGCATTAAGCTCTATACTATTAAATTGGGTAGCATAATAGGTAAGTTCGTCCTTAGTACCTCTGGGGTAAAAACCTTTTAAATCTTGTTTACTCCATTTGGCACAGCCTACATATACATTGCAGTTGGCTGCTTGCTGTTTGCCTAATACCTCTAGAGTACTTATATGATCCTCAGGTAAGGTAAAATCAATATTTTCAGGATTATCTACTTTTCCGAAATTCATCTTTGTAGGATGGGTTTAAAAAGTTAAATTTACGACATAAAAATTAGATTTCCTTTAATGAATTCACAAGAAAAAATAAACCAACTCAGAGAAGAATTACGCCAGCATAATCATGATTATTATGTATTGGATAATGCTGTTATATCCGATTACGAGTTTGATATGAAGTTGAAAGAGTTACAGGATTTGGAAGCTAAACACCCTGAATTTTACGATGATAACTCACCAACACTTCGAGTAGGTGGAGGAATTACTAAAAAGTTTGATACAATCAAACATCGTTATAGAATGTATTCTTTAGATAATTCATACTCAAAAGAGGATTTATTAGATTGGGAAACACGTATTCAGAAAATATTAGATTCAGACGAAATTAGTTATACTTGTGAATTAAAATACGATGGTGCTTCAATAAATATTACCTATACCAATGGTAAATTGGTTAGAGCAGTAACCAGAGGAGATGGTTTTGAAGGTGATGATGTAACAACTAATATTAAAACAATTAAATCAGTTCCCTTACAATTACAAGGTGATTACCCACAAGACTTTGATATCCGTGGAGAAATTATGTTGCCTATTGCTGGTTTCCATAAAATGAATGAAGTGCGTATTGAAAATGGTGAGGACCCTTATATGAATCCGCGTAACACCGCTTCGGGAAGTTTAAAATTACAAGATAGTGCAGAAACTGCCTCTAGACCACTAGAGTGTTACCTATATAGTTTTAAGATAAAAGATACTGGAAATACAAAAATTGAAACGCAATATGATAGTCTTCAAAATGCAAGAGATTACGGATTTAAAGTTCCTGAGCATGCAAAAGAAGTACATAGTATAGAAGGAATTTTGGAGTATGTAAACCATTGGGAAAATACTCGTCATGAATTACCTTTTGAAATAGATGGAGTAGTAATTAAAGTAAATGACTTCTTTCAGCAAGAAGAGTTAGGGTATACTGCAAAGGCCCCGCGTTGGGCAATGTCTTATAAATTCAAAGCAGAACAGGTATCAACTACTTTAGAAAGTATTTCCTACCAAGTTGGACGTACAGGAGCAATAACACCAGTAGCAAATTTGTCACCAGTATTGTTAGCAGGAACAACAGTAAAAAGAGCTTCCTTGCATAATGCGGATCAGATTGAGAAGTTAGATATTCGCATAAACGATGCCGTTTATGTTGAAAAAGGAGGGGAGATTATCCCAAAAATAGTTGGGGTAGATACTACTAAACGTGATGTGAACTCTGTTATTACAACTTATGCTACTCATTGCCCGGAATGTGATACTGAATTAGTTAGAACTGAAGGGGATGCAAAACACTATTGCCCTAATGAGTTTGGATGTGCTCCACAAGTTGTTGGAAGGATACAACATTATATTAGTAGAAAAGCATTAGATATTGAAGGACTAGGAGGAGAAACAGTTGCTTTATTATATAAAGAAGGATTGCTAACTACTTATGCTGATTTATACGATTTAGAATTAGCACAAATTATTCCGTTAGAACGTATGGCGGAGAAATCAGCTCAAAATTTAATTGATGGGGTAATGGCCTCTAAAAATGCGCCCTTTGAAAAAGTATTGTTCGGGTTGGGAATACGGTTTGTAGGAGCAACAGTAGCGAAAAAATTAGCAAGACATTATAAAACTATAGAGGCGTTAATGGCAGCTACTCAGGAAGAGCTGGAACAAGTAGAAGAAATTGGTGTGCGTATAGCCGAAAGTGTTGTTGCATTTTTTATTGATGTTAAAAACTTAATGGTCTTAGAACGCTTACAGCTTGCTGGAGTGCAATTAGCTATTAATGAAGAATCACAAGAATTAACGAGTAGTGTATTAGAAGGAAAATCATTCTTATTTACAGGAAAACTAACACAATTTACCCGTGATGATGCCAAAGAAATGGTAGAACAACATGCTGGGAAAACAATTAGCGGCGTAAGTAAAAAACTTGATTATTTGGTAGTAGGTGAAAAAGCAGGTTCTAAATTAAAGAAAGCAGAAGCCTTAGGAACAGTAACTATTTTAACTGAAACAGAGTTTTTGGAGTTGATAGGATAGATATTTCAGAATAATGATTAATGAACATGAGAGTCATTGCGAAGGAGGTACGACTGAAGTAATCTGTTATTTAATACAAAGCTAACTCACTTATCTTAGTGATGTATTAAAGGTAGATTGATTTCTCTATTGTGTTTATTTTAATGTTTCGTCACCCTAACTCTGTTTCAAAAAAGAATACCTCACTTTTTAACCTTATTCATATAAGATGCTGAAATAAATTCAGCATTACGTACTTTATCTTCCTAACAGTATATACAATCATTTCAAAATGTCATTTCGACGATAGGAGAAATCACATAGGAGTGATGTGGAAATTATTTTTTCGTTTTTTATTCTTCAAAAAAAGTATCAACTTCTTTCCTGGAAGAAATTCCAAGCTTAGCGTAAATATTATTAATATGTGTTTTTACTGTACTAACGCTTATAAATAGCGTATCAGCAATAGCTTTATTACTATTTTTTTGATACATTAATTCAAAAACTTTTTGTTCTTGAGGAGTAAGTGTAGTTTTATAATCTATTTTAAGTTCTTTTTTAGCTTTAGTTTTTTGAAACAAAAAGATGTTTACTACTATGGAAATTAGTAATAAAACTCCCATGATATAGATTAGAATATCATTTCCAGAATTGTTAGATGCTAACTGCGAATACCGATCTTTTTTTAAGTCGCTTTTAAACTGTTTAGTATAGTTTGATTTTGGATATTTAAGGGTTAATTGTTCTAATAAATCGGCATAATAGTTTGATTCTTTTAAATCTGCTAGATAAAAAGATCTGCTAAATGATTTCTCATTAGCATACAAATGATAAGTGTATAATTCAACTAAAGGATCATTAAAGGTTTTACTAAATTCTTGTAGTTTCTGAAAACAATTTTTATAAATAATACCGCGTTGTCCATCACTTTTTGAGCTTTGTAAATCGTTCAGCAAGGTTTCTTGCAATGCATTTATTTCTAAAATAGCAGTATTGTGTTTACTAGATTGTTTGATTTCGCAAAATAATTGAGACAAATCATTTAAAGGGAAAAAGACCGTATCAGTATTATTAGCAATGAATAATATGGAATGACTTGTTTCGCAATGATTTAAAAGGTGTTTAAAGTTAGAGATTTCATCATTACACGTATCAACATATATTTTGTACAACATGTTTTTAGAAGCTAAAAAATCACCCTTAAAAACAAATTGTCTTAAGGAATCAATTTTACATTCTTGAATAATTTTCTCGGTTAATAGCAAATCACTTTTATGATACTCATCAACAATAGTCAAATATGCAGTAGCACCTTTAAAACGATCAGTTACTTCTCCTGAAAACTGAAATTGTGCAGTAACAGTGAATATGTTTAATAAAAGAATGCAATAGAATACTGATTTCTGCATATTGTTAGTTATGTTGAATAACAAATATAAGCTTTCTGTTTGTTAGAATTGAGCATTAATAAGCAACGAATATTACAAGTTTAATATCCTGTAATATTCGAGGTTGTATTTAAAATTACTGCATGTTAATTTGAAACCACTTGAGTAGTTTCAGTTTTAGTAATATTTCCTTTAATTCGCAATACCTTACTTTTTTCAGAAGCATTTGATACTACCGTAATAGTTTTTGAAAACGGACCAACTCTTTTAGTGTCGTATTTTACTCCAATTTCTGCCGTTTCGTTTGGCATAATTGGTTTACTAGGTTTGGTAGCTACAGTACAACCGCAACTTCCTTTTACACTAGTAATAATAATAGGTTTTGTTCCTGTGTTTTTAAATGTAAACGATCTGTTTCCGTCAGTGTTTTTGTTTACGGTTCCGTAATCAATAGTTTCTGTTTTAAAATCGAATACTCCTGAATTAGTATTTACTGATTCTTGTGCGAATACTATTGTACAAATAAACAGACTTACAATGCATAATAACTTTTTCATAATTAAAATTGTTTAGATTAATATTGATACAAATATCTGAACGATTCATGAAAACTAGTGGTGTACTAGGGTTGAAAAAGGGACTAGTCCTAGTTTGAAATAAAAAAAGCCTCCATTTAATGGAGGCTTTTTTTATAGTTAGTGAAGTGAAATTTTACTTACAGAATGTTTTTGATGCTTTACTATTTTTTGGATTGATGATTTTGACCATTAAACTACTGGCTGTAGCATCAATTATTTCACAGAGGATATTGCTGTTTTTAGCTTTATCAGAACCGTTTTCTCTTAATTTAGTTGATTGTAATCCTAAATTTAATATCATGACTATAGCTTTATTATTTCTTCTATAAAGTTACTGTGAAAGAAGAGGGGGACTAAAAAAATATGCACGAGTGAGTAATTCCTTTCCATGAGTGAGGAAAAAAACAGTATAGGAGTTTTTTAAATTATTGTAATGTTTGAGAAGAAGTGCTTCTAATATTGGTGTGTAGGGTGAGCAAACTGTGTACTTAATATGGGGGTAAGGCTATTATCGTAATGTCCGTATTTTTTTGATAATAGTTTTATAGGTGTCACTTAAGGTTGCTTTGTGACCACCTGATAATAGTATAAGGTTATCTGCAGGTATAATTTCTGCAATTTTTTCAGTATTAACAATGAAGTTTCTATGGGTTCTACAAAATATAGCACTGTCAAGTAAATTCAGGATTTTTGTTAATGATATTAGAATCACGAACTTTTCTTTTTCTGTAATGATGTTACAATATTTTTCCTCTACTTCAATATAAATGATTTCATTGAGCAGTACTTTTTTTAAGGACTTTCCTTTTTTGATGAATAAGTAGTCTTTACTAATCACTGTATCTTCCTCGTCACTTAAAAACACATCATTTTGAGCATAAAATTTTTCTACAGCCATTTCTATGGCGTATAAAATTTCCAACTCATTAAAGGGTTTCATTAAAAAACTAAATGGTTGGGTAAGTTTTGCGCGTTCAAATATTTTTCGGTCTGTAGAACTGGTTAAAAAAACAAATGGTTTTGCCACACCTGGAACCACATTAATGGTTTCTGCAAATGTAATACCATCAGGATTACCATTTAGGAAAATATCAATAACAACGATATCTATTTTATTGTTATAAAATAAATTTAACGCATCTTTATAAGAAGTCGCAATACCTACAATGTTATAATTGTTGGCTTCTAACACTTTAACCAAAGCATCACTTTCTGCTTTAGTATCCTCTATAATAAGTATGTTAATATTGTCCATTAGCTAGCAGTTTTGGGTAAAGATACAATCATTTTTGTGCCTTTTCCTAATTCACTTTCAATGTTAAATTTTCCGTTATTTTTCTGAATCATTTGTTTACACAATTGCATCCCTAATCCAGTACCAATAATCTCCTCGTTTTCTTTTTTAGAGAGTAGAGCAGTGTCTTTTAATAATTCTAAACGAGTATTTTCACTCATCCCTAAACCAGTGTCTTCAATAATGAGTTCACAATAATTGTCATTGGTGTTTTTGGAATAGACTTTAATACTTCCGTTTTCATTAGAGAATTTGATGGCGTTGTCTAATAAGTTTCTAAGGATAATTTTTAAAGATTCCTGATCGGCGTCAATCATATCTTTTTTATTGACGGTATTTTCAAAGCCAATATTTTTATCAAGTAATAAAGGTTTGTAATTGTATGCTACATGTTCTACAATAATAAACAAACGCATGGAGGTAATTTCAAAATACCCTTGTTCGGTTTGGAGTAGTGCCCAGTTCAGTAGGTTGTCTAACAAGTTATAAGCACCATTAGTAATAGCGCTATTGGTATTTAGTTGTGTATCTAATTCGGTGAAGTTTTTAGTTTCTAAGCTTTTTTGTAGTTTGGTATTACTTGTTTTTAAAGCATTTACGGAAGAGCGTAAATCATGACTTACAATAGAGAACAATTTATCTTTTGTAGCATTTAATTCATCAAGAGCTACTTTTTGACCAACTATAATTTTATTGTTTTTTATTTTTTCTCTATAAAAATACCCTGCTGCTGCTAATAACACTAATAGCCCTATTGCGGAATAGAGCAATTTATTTATTTCTGCTGCCTTTAATTTGTTTTCGGTTTCTAAAACATATACTTCTTTTTGCTTTTGTTTTACGGCAAATTCCTTTTCCAATTCAGCTACTTCCCAAATTTTATTTTGGTCGTTTAAAGAGTCTTTCCATTTTTCAAATTCTTTTCTATAGGCTATTGAAAGTTTATAATCCTTTCGGTTTTCCTCTACTACAGCCATATTTAAAGCTGTTCTTCTTTTTGAATTGAAATCGGATGTTTTTTTTGATAGTTCATAAGATTTTTGAAAATAGGGTATTGCTAAATCATCTTTATATTGTTCATAATACAAAGTAGCAAGATCTCCGTAAGCACCTATAATCAGTAGTGTATCTTTATTTATTTCTTGTGTTTTTGCACTTTTTAGTAAGTAATGTTCGGCATAGTCAAATTTTTTAAGGTGTAAGTAGCTAATTCCTAAGTTATGCTCTATAGCACTTATTTTTATACCGTAGGATTCAGGAGAATTAAAATGTTCTATATCTTTAAAAAAAGATATGGCTTTTTGAAATTCATGTTGCTCTAAAGCTATGTTTCCTAAAAGCATTTTTACGCGTATATAAAATTCAAATTTTTTAGAAATTATTGATAGTTCTTTTTTAGCTTCTTTGAATATTTTTTTTTGTTTAAAACTAAATCCTCTAAAAAAATGACAATAATCTGTAAGTTCACTATTAACTGTTGAGGTACTCAATTGTTTCATAGTGTACACTAAAGTAGAATCCCATTTTCCCTCTAAAAAAAAGGATTGAGCTTTTTGAAAATTAGGCTCATGAATAAGATGATTAGTTTTAGCTTTTATTTCATTCTTGAAAATATTTTTTTTATTTATTTGTTGAGAAAGAAGCAGTGAAGGACAGGTTAGTCCAAAAAATAGGAGTAATACTTTAGTATTAACATTCATGGAAAAGTTTTAGCTAGCCAATTTAGTTAATTTTTAGCATAAAAAAAACAGAAGCGAAAAGACCTCTGTTTTGTGTTTTTTAAGTACTACAAGTTTTAATTGTAATCACTTAAATTTATTTGTAATAAGTACTTTATGGTTGTACGGTTGTTTCTGTACCTCTTGATGCTCTAGGGTCTTCATCCCATACTACAGTATTAATATCAGATGGTTTACTATTCATGTTTATAGTAAATGTAACCTGGTATGCTTGAAAGTTTTTAGAGCTCCCCTCTACTGCATTATAAGTTATGAAAAAATTAGGTGTAGGGTTAATATCTTCATAATAAACATTAATAGCATTTTGAGAACCTTCATCTGGCACTAGATTAGCACTAGCGTCAATAAATACGACAGCACAAACTTCAAGAATATTATTTTCTTCATAAAAATATGCTTGCACAAGCGGAGGCAAAGGAGTTGTTGGACGAGGTTGAGTAAAATTAATTGAAGATAGTTTATTGATATTTAGATTCATCACCCCTTGAGTAGTTCCTGGAGGTAATTTAATGTCTTTACATGTTTCGTTTGTTGTACTCATAATAAAATATTGTTTGGTTTAAATTAGTTAACTGCAATGTATAAAAATACACTGGCTTAAAAAAGACAACTAAGAGAGATTTTTATCTCTCTTAGTTTAGGTATGTTACATTGCAATAACAGTCATTTTTGCTTCGGTATAAGCACCACCTACACCACCTGTAGTCATGGTACAAGAATTTCCAGAGACATTTAAAGTTATGGTTATGGTACCACATCCTGATTCCAAACTAATTACATTTCCAGTAGCTGACATGGTAGCACCTGTTGCATCAACAGGTGTATAGTTTATAATTGTCACATTTCCTGCAGGGTTAATCATCATAGTACCTCCATAGGCCTTCATGCCTGCACAGTTATTATAAATTGCAAAAGTTACCATCGTACCTGAAGCTCCAAGTTGGAAAGAAGAGGATGGTACTCCATAAACATTAAATAGGTGATAATAGCTTGGAACAGCTGCAGGCGTCGCCCAAGTTGCTAATCCGTTAGCATCAGATGTTAATACTTTTCCAGCTGCTTGCGTACCATCAGTAATTTTAATAGCTCCTGCTACGTCTAGTTTTGCTCCTGGAGTATCAGTACCAATACCTACGTTACCATCATTTTTTATTCTTATTCTTGTAGCACTATTTGTACCAAATACTAAATCAGTATTTAATTCATTATATACGTATGCCTCATTTGACCAGTTACCTATAGTTAATCCTGCAGTCTCACTTCCGTATCTAAATCTTGATCTTGATTCTGTAGTACCCATAATATCTAATTGAGACGTAGGAGTTGTTGTTCCAATACCTACATTAGTACCATTATTAAAAAGATTACTACTAGTAGCTGCCCATTTCGTTCCATCCCAATATGGTGTGTTTCCTACTGCAGTACCATCAGCTAAATTACTTGAGCCTGCACCAGGTGTAGTCCATGTTGCTAATCCATTGGCATCGGAAGTTAATACTTTTCCAACTCCATGTGTACCATCTGCAATTTTAATATTTCCAGCAACTTCTAATTTAGCAGTTGGGTTATGAGTTCCTATACCTACATTACCTGATTGCAGTATAACAAAACGTTCCGTGTAATCCTGAGATGCTATTGAAAAACGAAAAGCATCATTGTATCCTAATCCTAAATTCCAATTCTGAAAATTATCACTTAACACTAAAGATGGTGTAGGCCCAAAAGACATGGTGGTATTACTATGCACTTCTAAAAGTCTAGAAGGTGTTGTAGTATTAATACCTACATTTCCTCCATTGTTAAAAATATTAGAACTATTGGTTACCCAGCTAGTTCCGTTCCAATACGGTGTGTTTCCTGCTGCTGTACCATCTGCTAAACCACCATTTGATCCTCCTGCATATAAAGCATAAGGAACACTTAATAATTGGCTAGCACCAGTAATGGTATACGATGTTCCTCCAGTTGGGTCGGTTTCTGTTTTAATATAGTACGTTCCTGTAGACCAATCAATACTAGAAAATGTTCCTGAAACTACAGTACCAGTACCTATTTCTAAATTTGCTAAACCGTTTGCATTAGTTGTAGTTGTTTGCGTTTCTACATAAACAGGAGTTCCTGTAGAGGATCCTTGTAATACCGAAATTTGCATTCCTACTGATTGGTTGTCAATTAAAGCATTGGAAGCATTTCTAATTACTGCTTGATAACTCATTTTTTGTGGTGCTTGCGCAAAAGCAGCCATGTTAATTAATAGTATCGCTATAAGTGTGTATAATTTTTTCATGTTTTTATTTTTTTAGGATTTTAAATGTCTTTATTGTTTTGTTGTCTTTGGTTACGCTTAATAAATAGACTGCTTGCGGATACCTTGACATTGGAATAGAAGTGTCTTTATTTTCTATTTTTCCGTTGGTGAGTACTCTACCTGAATAGTCAAATAATTGGTAGGACAATCCTGAAGTATCAGTATTTCCAACTGATAAATTAATTAGGTCAGTTGTTGGATTTGGATACACCTTAGCGTACAGGTTAATTTCATGCTCTTCTATACCTAACACTACTTGTATTTCCATAGGTTGTTGTACTCCTTGAGATGCGGACCCCGATGAATCGGAACACGTTATGTAAAAAGCTTGCCCAACAGAGTATGAAACAGTTCCTCCAGCTCCTGATGCATTTGCTCCAGAACTTACAGTGTTCTCTTGAGCATTTGTTGTGAGCATACCTATACTGAATAGGAAGGCTACGTAATACTTTGTTTTTTTGTTCTTCATAGTGTTACTTTTTTGGTGATAAATTCTATGTAAATAGACTATAAAGAGCTTTAAATGAAGATTAAAATGTAATAAGAGGGGAGTTTATAGGTATGAAGTATCAAAAACTATTCACAAGAAAAAATCCAGACTTGAATTAAGGGCAGGAATTGGCTTAATAATTCTTAAATCATGCATATAAACAGGAAGTCGAAGAGGAGTATACCTAGTTTAAAAATCAATTTACTAGTTGCAAGTTTACGAGGAATGAATTAACGCTATTGTTTGTTGAAGTGGCATCCCAATAGTTATCGGTACGGAGTGTCAAGCCCACTGCTGGAAATAAAAAAAAGCCTCCATTAATGGAGGCTTTTTTTATATGTGTAATCTATACGTATTGAAGTATAGATGTTATGTCACTAGTGACTTAATCTCTTGATAAAAATATTTGTATTACATACCAAAACAATAACATTAAAGAAGCAAATAATCCTATTGCTGCTGGAACATATTGTTCGTTAGTGTATTTATGTACAAGATTAGATGTTTGGTATAAAATAGATCCTGCAGCTAAAACACACATTCCTACAGAAAACCATAATCCCATATCAAAACCGAATAATGCTCCTGCAATGATTAATCCCATAGCAATAAAGAATCCAACCGTAAGCGCTGATTTTAAGAAAGAGAAGTCTTTTTTAGTTACAAACACCACAGCTGTTAACCCTCCGAATAGTGATAAAGTTACTATAGCCGCTTGGTTTAATAATTCCATTCCTCCCGAATACATTATGGCAATGTAAATCAATGGAACGAAGATAATTGCTTCAGCTAAAATATATAGACCGTAGGCCATATACTGCTTGTTTTTATCATTAGTTTTTAAGGCTGTACTTTCAGCATAGTTGGTCATAAACATAAAACCACCTAACATTATTAACCAACGCCAACCTTGAGTCATTGATAACATAAATTCTACAATGACATCAGATTGTAATAAAAAATATTCAGCAAAGAAAAATGCTAATACTCCTCCAGCAACATGGCTGTATGTTTTTTTGTAAAATGCTACTTTAGCTTCATCCGATAATGCTGCTACAGGTACTATTTGTGGTTGTTGTATGTTTTCCATTGTGTGTTTTGTAAATTTAAGTTAGGCCGTAAAGATACTCCTTTTTTTATTTGGGGTTGTTAAATGTTTGCTAATAGCCAATACTATGAAAAACGTTTAGCATTTTACTTATATTAAACCAGTATTGATTTTCCATTCGCTATTTTACTACCATCTGAAGAAAAGTAAAAATCTATTTGCCCCATATAAACTCCACTTTTCCCGCATTGATTAATTAAAACGTTTTCACCTATGCTATTCTTTTCAATGGTAGGTTTTGGAAGTAAAGTGTGTGTATGACCACCAATTATTAAATCGATGTTTTTTGTGTTTCTAGCCAATTGTAAATCGCATATTTTATCGGGATTTTTTTTGTAATTATAACCAATATGTGACAAACAAATAACCAAGTCGCAGTGCAGTTCTTCTTTTAGTTCACGGGTAATATCTTGGGTAATCTCTACTGGATTTAAGTGTTTTGTTTCTTTGTATAAACGTTTGCTAACCAATCCTTCTAATTCAACACCTAAACCGAATATTCCAATTTTAATTCCGTCATTAATAAATATTTTATACGGCTTTACCATTCCATCTAAAATGGTATTGCTAAAATCATAATTAGCAGATACAAAATCGAAATTAGCGTTAGGTAATTGTGATAAAAAACCATTGATTCCATTGTCAAAGTCATGATTTCCTAGGGTTGCTACATCATAGCCTAACATGGACATTAATTTAAATTCAAGCTCGCCTCCAAAGTAATTGAAGTATGGGGTTCCTTGAAAAATGTCACCAGCATCTAATAATAGGGTGTTTGGATTTTTCTTTCTGATGTCATTAACAATCGTAGCTCGTCTGGCAAATCCACCAAGCCCTGGGTATTTGTAATGATTACTAGGTAAGGGGTCTATTTGACTATGGACATCGTTTGTATGCAAAATAGTAATATGCGTGTCTTTTGGTTTATTGAAAGAACTTAATGATAGTCCTCCTAAACCGATAAAAGCACCAGATGCGGCTGTTTTTTTTATGAATTTACGCCTAGTTTGCATAAGTAAAACGGTTGTCAAGGTTAGGTATAATACTATCAGTTTTCTTAAAATAATCAATCATTGCATTCCTGATTTTATAATCTGTTTTATGTAATGAAATTGGAGATTTAAAGAAATTCATTTTATCTCCACCTTCTTGTAAATAATCTGAAGTAAGTATATGGTAGCTCTTAGTAATATCAAAAGGAACACCATTTATAAACACATCTTGATAACTGTCTTTATTTAATTTTAATCTTAAGTTGGCTATGGGGTGTGCAAGTTTACTAATAAAAAGATATTGTAATAATATTGCTGTTTTTTCTCCAGATAATTCCACAATTACCATTTCATTTTCAAAAGGCATTACTTCAAAAGCATTGCGTGCGGTAATATTTCCTTTGGCAATTGGAGTTCTAATTCCTCCATAGTTGAAGAGTACAAAATCAACTGTTTTTGTTGTTTTCTTTTGAAAAACTGGATTACCAATTTCAAAACAGATATCAGCCATTAAATTTCCTAAGCTACTTTCTAGTTTGCCGTCTCCACGTGTTAAATCAATATGTGTTTTACATAAAACAGAATCCAATTGCGTGCTTAAGTGTTTTTTAAAAGGAGCAATAAAATCAGAAACTTTTTTATCATCTGTAACGGTACTATCGGTGATAATTCGACGCCCTTCTATTTTATAGAGTACTTTGTTTGTTTTCTGACAAGCTATCAAAAAAACAAAAGTTATAAATATAACAAAATGTTGTATTTTCATATTTTTATTGTTTAGCTATAACTTGTATAATGGGATTTAGGAGTGTATTTTTGCACTACAATTGTAAAGCTAATGTTTTTAAAAGGAATCAAAAAAAAATCGGCTCAAAAGTATATTACAAAAGCACTAAAAGTAAATGTAAATAATCAAGGAGGTAAGATTAAAAATTTAGCTGTTTTGGTTGATGCTTCTATTTATCCTGATTTTCCTTTTTTTAATGAATTAGCCAAAGTGTTTGATGTGGCAAAAGAGTCAATAGTAATACTGTATTATCATCCGGAAAAGAAAGTGGCTGAACAGTTTTCGGGAACTATATATACCGATACTCAATTAGGTTTTAATGCAGTTATACAAAATGAATCAGTTCTTCATTTTGTGGAGAAAGACTATGATGCTTTATTGAATTTTTATAATGAAGATAACCTGATGTTGAATTTAGTGTCAGCAAAATCTAAAGCAAAATTTAAAATTGGTTTTTCTGGAGCTAAAGAAGGCATAAATGATTTTTCTGTCGTAACAGAGTTGAATAATATTTCAGTATTTACATTTGAGTTAAAAAAGTATTTATCCATATTAAATAAAATATAATGAACAAGTTTTTAGGTACAGGAGTGGCTTTAGTAACGCCTTTTAAGAAAGATAAAAGTGTAGATTTTGATGCCTTGGAACGAATTGTGAATTACAATATTGATGGAGGGGTAGAGTATTTGGTAGTATTGGGAACTACTGGGGAAAGTGTTGTACTTACTACTGAAGAAAAACAACAAGTAATTGCTAAAATCACTGAAGTTAACAATAAGCGTTTACCGATGGTTTTGGGTGTAGGAGGAAACAATACTGCTGATGTGGTTGATCAATTAAAAAATACGGATCTATCAAGTTTTGATGCAGTATTATCAGTATCTCCATATTATAATAAACCAAGTCAAGAAGGAATATATCAACACTTTAAGGCTGTGTCTGAAGCATCACCTAAACCAGTTATATTGTATAACGTTCCTGGAAGAACAGCTTCTAATATGTTACCGGAAACTATTGTTCGCTTGGCAAATAATTTTGAAAACATCATAGCAGTAAAAGAAGCCGCAGGTGATTTGGTACAAGCCATGAAAATTATTCAGCATAAACCAAAAGATTTTTTAGTAATCTCAGGAGATGATATGCTCGCTTTACCAATGACTTTAGCAGGGGGGGCTGGAGTGATATCTGTTATAGGAGAAGGGATTCCCAAAGAGTTTTCTGAAATGATCCGTTTAGGATTAAAAGGGGAAACTAAAGCGGCATATGACTTACATTATAAAGTTGCCCATTCCATTGATTATATTTTTGAAGAAGGTAATCCGGTAGGTATCAAAGCACTATTTCATAAATTAGGATTATGTGAATTAGATGTGCGCTTACCATTGATTGAAGCAAGTGAATCACTACAAGGTAAAATTGGTGGTTTTATGGATAGCTTATAGTAAGAATAATAATAATATATATGAAGCCGTAGTAATTACTACGGCTTTTGTATTTTTATAAAAGATTAAGAATTAAATATGGCAAAAATTAATGATCCTGGTTTTGGGTATAAAAGCAATAAGAAAGGAACTAGATTGGTAAACAATGATGGTTCATTTAACATGAAGCATGTAAATCGTAATTTTTCCGTAGCGGAATTATACTCTTATTTAATTCATGTGTCATGGGGGAAGTTTTTTGCCTTTGTATTTATAGGGTATACACTAGTAAATTTATTATTTGCAACGGTGTATTATTCAATTGGAATTGAGCAATTAACATTAGTAAAAACGAATTCATCACAAGATTTTATCAATGCATTTTTCTTTAGCTCACAAACGCTGACTACGCTTGGTTATGGAGCTATTTCACCTGTGGGGAATGCCACAGGCTTTGTTTCATCTTTTGAAGCTTTAATAGGTTTACTGTCTTTTTCATTCTTTACAGGATTGTTATATGGAAGGTTCTCAAAACCTAAAGCAGCTATTCGCTTTAGTGAAACAATGGTGTTACGTCCGTTTAAAGGGAAAAGGGCCTTGATGTTTAGATTAATGAACAAGCGTAAAAATATTATGATTGAGCCAGGAATTAATGTAACCATGGCAGTGAATAGTACTGATGAAAAGGGGGAGTTTAAACGTCAATTTTTTGAATTGGCTTTAGAGCGAAAACAAATAATGTATATGCCAACTACTTGGACTATAGTTCATGAGATAGATGAAGATAGTCCTTTGTTTCAGTATACAGATGCTGAAATTGGAGAACTGCAAGCAGAACTGTTTTTATTAATTGAGTATTATGAAGATGCTTTTTCTCAAAATGTATATCAAATGCACTCTTACGATTTTAATGCAGTAGAAATAGGAAAGCGTTTTGTTCCTGCTCATTATTTTGATGCACTAGGAAATGGAGTGCTTGATCATAATAAATTGAGTGAAACGGAAGGCATGTAGTTTATTTATAGCTATAAAAGTTAAATTTAAGTAAATAGGCTTCTCAATATAAAAATGAAGCCTATCTTCGTTAAAGAAATTGTTTTTAGTTCGACTAAAATTGATTATTTTTGCAAAATCTTTTGATTATATATGAAGCACTTAGTATACATTATTACCATTGCAATAGGATTAAGTTCTTGTTCAGAATACCAAAAAGTATTTAGAAAAGACGACATAGCACCAAAGTTTGCTTTGGGTGAAAAACTATACAATGAAGGTAAAATAAAAAAAGCTCAAAACTTATTTGCTCAAATAGTACCAAACTATAGAGGTAAGCCTGGAGCTGAAAAGTTGATGTATATGTATGGGAATACATTTGTATTGCTAGAGGATTGGGGAACGGCAGCATATCAGTTAGAACGTTTTACAAAGGCATATCCTAGAAGTGAAAAACTTGAAGAGATGGCTTTCAAAGCAGCAAAAAGTAATTATTACCTTTCGCCTAGATCAAGTTTGGATCAAGAAGATACCGATAAAGCCATTCTAAAGTTGCAAAACTTTATGAATACATATCCTAAATCAGAGTACTTTAAGGAAGCTAGCGATTTAGCACTGGAAATGGACGCTAAATTACAAGAGAAAGCTTACAATATAGCTAAAGGATATCACCATAGAATTAGTAGCGGTACTCAATACAGAGATGATTATTATGCAGCAATTACTGTTTTAGATAATTTTTTAAGCGAATACCCTGGAACGAAGTACAAAGAAAAAGCGTTGTATTACAAATATGATGCAGCTTACCTATTGGCTAAAAATAGTACTGATAGGAAAAAGAAAGAACGTTTAGAAACAGCTGTTAGCTATTATAACAAATGGAAAAAGGTATCTACAGAATCAGATTTTTCTGATGATGCAGCAGAAAGCTTAGCGGAAATAAATAAACAATTAGAACAATTCAATAAATAATCATTATGGATATTAAAAATACAGATGCTCCCGTAACTACTGTTACTTATGATAAGAATAAAGTAGATGAGCAAACAGGTAATATTTATGAAGCCATTTCTGCTATTGCAAAAAGAGCGACACAAATTAATACTGAAATGAAAGATGAGTTGGTAGAAAAACTTGAAGAGTTTGCTACATTTAATGATAGTTTGGAAGAAGTATTTGAAAACAAAGAGCAAATTGAAGTTTCTAAGTTTTACGAAAAATTACCTAAACCTCATGCTATTGCTGTTGAAGAATGGTTAGCAGAGAAAGTATATTACAGAGATACTACTAAAACAGAAGAATAACATATGTCAATTTTAAGCGGTAAAAACATATTACTAGGTATTACTGGAGGTATTGCTGCTTATAAAACAACATATTTAGTTCGACATTTTATAAAAGCAGGTGCACATGTTAAAATTATCATGACACCTGCTTCTAGGGATTTTGTCACTCCACTTACACTTTCTACCTTATCTAAAAATCCTGTATTCTCCTCGTTTACGAATGAAGAGGATGATAATGACTTATGGAATAATCATGTAGATTTAGGATTGTGGGCGGATATATTTGTTATAGCTCCTGCTACAGCAAACACCATGTCAAAAATGGCAACTGGTAATTCTGATAACTTTTTATTAGCAACCTATTTATCGGCTAAGTGTCCAGTTTATTTTGCTCCGGCAATGGATTTGGATATGTATAAGCATCCTTCTACGGAAGCGTCCTTTAAGGCGTTAAAATCATTTGGGAATATAATTATTCCTGCAGGATCTGGAGAGCTTGCAAGTGGCTTGGTTGGAGAAGGACGTATGGCTGAGCCTGAGGAAATTGTTGCCTTTATTGAAAAGGACATTTTAAGCAAACTGCCTTTACGAAATAAAAAAATATTGATTACAGCTGGTCCTACTTACGAAGCAATTGACCCTGTCCGTTTTATAGGAAATCATTCTTCTGGGAAAATGGGTTTTGAATTAGCAAAAGTAGCGTCTAGTTTAGGTGCTGAGGTAATTTTAATATCCGGCCCAACAAAAGAAATCCTTTCTAATTTATTGGTGAATGTAATACCGGTAACATCTGCAGAAGAGATGTATATTACAGCTCATAAGTATTTTAAAACTGTTGATGTTGCTATTTGTGCAGCAGCAGTTGCAGATTATAAGCCAAAAAATGTGGCTACTCAGAAAATAAAAAAGCAAGAAGCTACGTTTACTATTGAGTTAGAAAAAACAAAAGATATTTTAGCTTCTTTAGGAGTAATTAAAACAGCACAATTATTAGTAGGTTTTGCTTTAGAAACGAATAATGAAGTAGAAAACGCAAAAGGGAAGCTAAAAAAGAAAAATTTAGATTTTATTGTGTTAAATTCGTTACAAGATAAAGGTGCTGGATTCGGAAAACCGACCAATAAGATCACGATTATTGACAAAGATGAGTCATTAACCGCTTTTGAATTGAAATCGAAAACAGCGGTAGCTCATGATATAATTAATCATCTTTTGGGTAAAATGTAGTCCTAATTAATAAAAATTAATAGCCTAGGTTGATATATTTTAGTCAGCCATATAGCTAAATAAAATTATAAAATAGTATGCGTAAGTTATTATCAGGTTTTTGTTTATTGCTAAGCGTATTTTTTACAAATGCACAGGAATTAAATTGTACCCTAGTAATTAATGCAGAACAAACGGGAAAACAAAACCAACAAATATTTAAAACTTTAGAACGTTCCTTAAATGATTTTATCAATAAAACTACTTGGACGAATAAAATAGTTTCACCGCAAGAACGCGTCAATTGTGGTATGGTTATTACTATTACAGAATTTAATGTTGATAATTTTTCGGCAACACTTCAGGTGCAATCCTCACGACCTGTATATAACTCTACCTATAGTTCTCCTGTATTTAATTTTAATGATAAGGATTTTAAATTTAATTATGTTGAATTTCAAAATTTGACTTTAAATCCAAATCAGTTTAATTCAAATTTAGTATCTGTAATTTCGTATTATGCGTATATTATATTAGGGATGGATGCTGACACCTTTTCTAAAAAAGGAGGTACGGAATATTATAATCAAGCAAAAAACACATTAAGTGTGGCTCAATCTAGTGGTTTTAAAGGATGGAACCCTGTTGATGGATCACAAACAAGATACCAGCTGATAGATCAATTACAATCATCATCATACGTTGAGTATAGAAATGTGTTGTACGCATATCACAGAACTGCATTAGATGAAATGAATGCTAATCAGAAAAAAGCTAAAGAACGCATAATTTTATCGCTCAATCAGTTTAAAAGACTTCACGCAAGAAGAGCGAATTCTTTCATTCAACGAATTTTCTTTGATGCAAAAGCTGATGAAATTGAACAAATATTTAGCGGAGGACAAAGTGTTAAGATATCAGATTTAGTAGATTTATTAAATCGTGTTTCGCCAAATAATTCTTCTAAGTGGAAAAATATTAAGTTTTAAATTCATAATTCTTGATTTGTTAGTTTTTTTTGAAATTAACAATTTTAATAGTTTCTTGAAATCAAGTTGTTTCTTTTCTAAAACCTTAAAAATAAAATAGTTGTTAACTAATCTATCCATAAAAAACTTTGCCTTAATAGATTCCTTAGAGGTTTCCTTTGCGGACAAATTTTCTATAATTACCGGAGAAACTGGTGCTGGGAAATCAATATTATTAGGTGGTTTAGGATTAATTTTAGGTAAACGAGCTGATTTATCAGTAATAAACGATTCTGGATCAAAATGTATTGTTGAGGCGGAGTTTGCTATAGAAAATTATAAGCTTCAAAAATTGTTTAAACAATCGGAATTGGATTATGAAGCTAATACTATAATCCGAAGAGAAATTCTTCCTTCTGGTAAATCAAGAGCATTTATAAATGATTCTCCCGTTTCATTACAGGTATTAAAAACAATTAGTGAGCAATTAATTGATATTCATTCGCAACATCAAACATTGCAACTTACTGATAATACATTTCAGTTTGAAGTAATTGATGCTTTAGCAAAAAATGAAGGGAAGCTAATTAAGTATACTAAGGCTTTAAAAGCATGTAGAGTAGTTGAAAAAGAATTAGAAGAATTATTACTGCTTCAAAAAAGTTCAAATGAAACGCATGAGTATAATTCATTTTTATTGGAAGAATTACTTGATGCTAAATTAGAAAATATAGATCAAGAAGCTTTAGAACAAGAGTTGGAACAATTGAGCAATGTAGAGACGATTCAGCAACAATTACTGCATGCAAATCAATTGTGTTCAAATGAGCAATTAGGAGCATTAAATTCTTTAGCTGAATTAAAGACTGGTTTACGTAGTATTTCTGATTTTTCAACAGCTTACAAGTCTTTATATGAGCGAATAGAATCGTTGTATATTGAATTAGAAGATGTTTTTGTTGAATTGGAAGATGCTCAACAAAGTGTAGAAGCTAACCCAGGACGATTACAGGAGATTACTGATGTATTAAATAAATTACAAAGTTTATTGCAAAAACATCATGTAGTATCAATAGAAGAGTTGTTAGTAATTCAAAATGATTTAGATGACAAAGTTGGAGTTGTTGCTAATTTAGATGAGACGATTGCTACTAAAAAGATAGCTGTTTCGGAACAACGAAACATTGTAAATGCTATAGCAAATGAATTGCATGAAAATAGGCAAAAGGCAATACCAAAACTAACTCAGCAGTTAGAGAAAATTTTGGTAAACCTTGGCATGGAAAATGCACGGTTTGAAATTACGATAAATCAAGAGGAGAGTTTTCTGTCTAACGGAAATGATGTGTTGTTATTTCTGTTTTCTGCCAATAAAGGAGGTAATTTTAATGAACTTAAAAAAGCAGCTTCAGGAGGTGAATTGTCCAGAATAATGTTAGCTATTAAGGCAATTTTGTCAAAGTATAAGAATTTACCAACCATAATGTTTGATGAAATAGATACTGGGGTTTCTGGTGATGTAGCTCATAAAATGGGGATGTTAATGCAGTATATGAGTGAAAATATGCAAGTGTTTAGTATTACGCATTTGTCTCAAATAGCAAGTAAAGGAACAAGTCATTTTAAGGTGTATAAAGAAGATGTTGATGGTAAAACAAAATCTAATTTAAAGCACTTGTCTCATCAGGAACGTGTTAATGAAATAGCAGAAATGATAGGAGGTAAGGAGCTTACGGAAACGGCTCTTAATCATGCAAAAGAATTGCTTAGTAATTAAGGTTTTTCCGCTATTATCTTTTAATAAATCGTAGTATTAAATATAGTTGTTTTCAAGCGTCATTCCGAATTTATTTCGGAATCTCAAAGTTCAGTTTGATATATAGTTTTAGGACTAATTACAGGTAGTCAAACTTTTAATTTTATAATATTCAAATTAGATTTGTGATATTATAAAATTCCTTATTTTTAAAACCTAATTCAGTTTTTATTATGGCACAAATTTCAAAATCTTCAAATACATTTCTAAAGACGTTAGCTAAAAATAACAATAGAGAATGGTTTACTGAGCATAAACCAGAGTTTAAAACGCATGAAAAAGAAGCAAAACTCTTGTTTGAAGCTATATTGGAAAAATTAAATGCTACTGATGATATTGAGGCATATAAAATGATGCGTATATATAGGGACGTTCGTTTTTCAAAAGATAAAACACCCTATAAAGCACGTTTTGCTGGGAGCTTTAAAAGAAGTTCAGAAAGGCTTCGTGGTGGATATTTTTTAAATTTAGAGCCAGGTAATTGTATGGTTGGCGGTGGATTTTACGGTCCAAATCCTGCTGATTTATTGCGAATCCGAAAAGAGTTTGAATTGGATGCTTCAGAAATAAATGAAATTATAGCAGATAAAAATTTTAAAAAAGTGTTTCCTAATGGTATTCAAGGGGAAGGGGTGAAGACAGCTCCAAAAGGATTTGATAAAAGTAATGAAGCTATTGTGTTGATTAGAAAAAAACAATTCTATGTAATGAAATCATTTACAGATGCTGAAATGACTTCTGAAAATTTTGTTGATGAAGTGGTTAAAGTGTTTGTAACACTTCGCCCATTTTTTAACTACATGAGCGAAGTATTAACTACAAATTTAAATGGGGAATCTCTTTTAGAAGACTAACCTGCTTTAGGTAGATCTTCAGCGTATTCTAATAATATAACATTGTCTTTTAAGCGCTCAATGACTAAGTGCATCATGCGTTTGTTTAAAGCAGAAGAATTCGTGGTGTAATGTCTGTATTCTTCTATAGAGAAAACACCAATAATCATTCCTTTTAACGAGTTTCGGAATTTGACATCTCGTTGAATTGCATTTTCAATGTAATGTAGTTTTTTGTCAGTAGACAAACTGTAAAATACATTTTTATGCTTTTTCGCATAATTTTTAAATGCTTCAATAAGTAACTCCTTTTGAAATTGAATAGCCGGTCTTAAAGTTGCATTTTGAAAACGCTCATCTGCCGACATATTGTTATTAAGTGTTGTCGTTTTTACACCTAATCTAATCTTTAATAAATCATTTGTTCTGTTATCCATAATTTACAAAGTATTGGTTTACCCTAAATTACAAATTAAAGAAGTTGCTTTGGTGTTGCTTCACTCGGAGTTGTTAACCAAGTTGTAAACAAAAAAAGCGATTCCGTTAGGAATCGCTTTTTAGTAGGGTATGCGTTTAAGAGTTTTAACTTATAAACAACTAGTTAAATACCTTGTTCAGCCAATAAAGTTTTTAATTCAGGGCTTGATGGTCTTGGTGCGTCTGCAGAAACAATATTTCCATTAGGATCTAATAAAATAAATCTTGGAATACTATTTACAGCATATTCAACAGCGAATTTCGATTTAAATGCCTTATCAGCAAATAATTGAACACCGGTCATTTCTTTTTCCTTTATCATGTTTACCCATGTTTCATGTTGTCTTTGTTCATCTACAGAAATACTGACGAATTCAACGTTTTTACCATGGAATTCTTTTTCAACTTCTTTTAAGAAAGGAATTTCTCTTTTACAAGGTCCACACCAAGTAGCCCACATATCAATGTAAACAAACTTTCCTTTTAAGTCAGCTAAAGAGGTAGTTCCACCTGCATGGTTTTCATAGTTTTCAAAAATAGGAGATGGGTTTCCTGTTGCTAATTTTTTTGAGTCAGCTAATTTTTTAGTAAAGCTTTCTTTAAGTTTATCATCTGTAGTGATAGCCATAAGTTCTTTATAAATAGCATCTGACTCATCATTTCCAGCTTTAATTTCTCTTGCAACATTAGGAAGAAGAGCTTGTTTGATGTTATCACTTTTTAATCCTTTAATTTGATTGATAAATGACATTGCAAATGTAAGTGTACTATCTTTTTTTGTAGCCTCTATTGCTTTTTTCTGTACGTCACCCATTACTAATCCTTTGTATGAATCAGAGTTATCAAAATCTAAAGCATTGTCTAAGTCTAATCCATCAAGCTCTTTATTGAACCCATCAGGTAAATCAGCTTCTTTTCCACCGCTAACCATTTTATAATATCTTGGATAATTTTTTAAGGCTGATAAATAAGTAAAGTTGTTGTTCTTTGTTGTGGCTGCCACAAAATCAGTATCTTTAATATTAAAAGAAGTCAATAATGAATCAGCACTTGTTTGAACTGCTTTTATTTTAGATACAAATGCATCAGGAGCTAAAGCATATAATTCTTGAGGACTCATTTTTGTGTTAGTTTCCTCTTCTAGCATATATGCTTTTGCTAAATAGTTATTTACTAGGGAGCCTTCACCTGTATAAGCTATTGTTTCATCAAATTCTTTAGTGTCAATTGTTAAATTTAAATTATCACCTTGGCTTAAGTGTAAGTTAGAATTTTCTGTACCAATTTTAATGTTAAACTTTCCATCAGCAATTTTTAGGGTATCACTAAAAGTACCGTCTTCTTTTACAGGGATTGCTTGTGAGAAATCCTTCCCTCTAACAAAAACACTATCAGAGTTTTTGTTAATAATTTTCCCAGATAACAATGCGTAATCTACAGGTTTTACGTCTTCTTTTTTACAAGAAACGATTGCTAATGATGCTAATGCAAAAACAATTTTTTTCATTTTAAATTAATTTGGTTATTGATGTATTGTTTGACGTTAAAAATGAATAGAAGTTACAAAACTCCCACATTTTTAATTTGGAAGTTAAAAATACAAGAAAAATATTAAGATTTACTAATTACGTATCATAATGTTTGGAAATCAGTTCCGCAAAGCCGATTTTTGAGGTCCGAATCTAAATAAATAATTAATTATGACACATTATATAGGTACAAGCCATTTGAGCTTATCAGACATACAGACAATTGTTTTAGAGAATAAAAAAATAGCTTTATCTGATACAGCTATTGAAAATATTCAAAAATGTAGAGCTTATTTAGATGATAAAATGGAACGTGAGTCTGATCCAATTTATGGTATAAATACTGGTTTTGGTTCTTTATGTGATGTGAAAATTGAAAAAGAAAATTTAACATTGTTACAAGAAAACTTGGTGCGTTCTCATTCATGTGGTACAGGAGATAGAGTTCCTCAAGATATAGTGAAACTAATGTTGTTGCTTAAGATACAAAGTTTAAGTTATGGGCATTCAGGAGTACAATTGGTAACAGCTGAAAGGTTGGTAACTATGTACAATGAGGACATTTATCCGATAATATATACACAAGGATCTCTTGGGGCTTCTGGTGATTTAGCTCCTTTGGCACATTTAGCGTTGCCTTTGATAGGAGAAGGAAGGGTTGTATACAATGATGAGGAAATTACATCTGCTGATTTGTTTGAAAAATTAGGATGGACAAAAATTATATTACAATCTAAGGAAGGGTTGGCTTTATTAAACGGTACACAATTCATGAGTGCTTATGGGGTGTATAATTTATTAAAAGCATATAAATTGTCTTATTTTGCTGATGCAATCGGAGCTATTTCTTTAGAAGGGTTTGATGGAAATAAATCACCTTTTTTGGCACATTCACATATCATTCGGCCACATAATGGACAATTGAAAACAGCAGAAAGAATATTATCCTTTTTAGAAGGTAGTGAGTTGATAGAGGAAGGGAATAAAGCGGTTCAAGATCCATACTCATTTAGATGTATGCCGCAAGTGCATGGAGCATCAAAAGATACGTTGGCATTTGTAAAGAAAACTTTCGAAACTGAAATAAACTCCGTAACCGATAATCCGAATATCTTTATAGAAGAAGATATGATAATTTCTGCGGGTAATTTCCACGGACAACCTTTAGCTTTAGGAGCTGATTATTTAGCCATTGCAATGGCAGAGTTAGGAAGTATCTCAGAAAGAAGAACCTATCAGCTAATTTCAGGATTAAGAGGTTTGCCAGCATTTTTAGTAAATGAACCAGGGTTAAATTCAGGATTTATGATTCCTCAGTATACGGCAGCAAGTATAGCAAGTGCAAATAAGCAGTTGTGTACCCCGTCAAGTATTGATTCTATTGTGTCAAGTAACGGGCAAGAAGATCATGTAAGTATGGGAGCAAACGGAGCTGTAAAATGTAAAACAGTTATTGATAATGTAGAACGAATTTTAGCAATAGAATTGCTTAATGCTACGCAAGCTATTGCATTTAGAAAGCCTTTAAAATCATCAACATTTATTGAAACTTTAGTTAGTGCATACCGTAATGAAGTTCCTTTTGTTGAGAAGGATCGTTTGTTACATGATGATATTCAAAACTCAATTGCTTTTATACAGAATTTTGTATTGGACAAAGAAGTTATGTTTGATTAAACAATAAACTCAATCATAAAAAAAGGAGCTATTTTTAATAGCTCCTTTTTTTTATCGTCTGATTTCAAAACATGTAATTTGATGTGCTGCTTCGGTTACTTCAATGATGACTTGGTCAACTTTTGAAAGGGGAGAACCTTTGGTTTTTAACCAGTTTACAAAATCGTTTAAAATTTCTTCTTTTCCTGTAGTCTCTATATAAACCGATCCGTCATTTTTATTCATTACAAAGCCCGAAAGTCCTAGTTCAGTTGCTTTTTCTTGAGTATATTTTCTAAACCATACCCCTTGAACTTTTCCTTTTACTGAAATGTTATAACTTTTCATTATACAACAGGAATAGGATTTTTATACTCGTTAATGGCTACAAAAGTAAAGTGACCTGTAACGGCTAATTCTCTTTCATCTGAATACATTCTTTCAGTAAAAATATTTACTTGAATTTTACAGCTGGTATTTCCTACTTTGACAACTTTTGCTACCAATTCAATAATACTTCCTTCTGGAATTGACTTATCAAAATCAATTCTATCAGAAGAAATGGTAACCATTCTTTTTCTACTAAATCGGGTAGCGCAAATAAATGAAGCTTCATCCATTAATTGTAAGGCAGTTCCTCCAAAAAGGGTTCCGTAATGATTAGTGGTATTGGGAAATACGGCTTTAAAGATCTTTGTTTCAGATAGCTTTATGCGTTCATCAATAGTCATTTTTTATGTGTGTTTTTAGTTAGTTTGCAGTAAGTAATGGTTTTTATTATCGTTTTAATTTATTTTACAGCAAACAATAGTTGGTCAAAGTTCACTTGTAGGTTAAAATTATACTAATGAGTATGCAAAAGTATATACATTACTTACTTTTGTGGTAAAGATAGTTGATATGGATATAATAGATAGTCTTAAATGGCGATATGCTACTAAAAAATTTGATACCACTAAATATGTGTCAAATGAAAAGTTAGCGATAATAAAAGAAGCATTTACGCTTACGGCATCATCATATGGCTTACAGCCAGTTAAGATGGTTGTGTTAAGCGATAAAGAATTACAAAAGGAGTTAGTGCCGCATTCCTATAACCAAGAGCAGGTTGCCCAGGCATCACATGTATTAGTAATTTGTATAGAAAACACTGTTGATGAAGCCTATATAAGAGCTCATTTTGAAAATGAGAAAAACATTAGGGGAACTTCAGATGCAGTTTTGGATTCTTTTCGTTCGTATTTAATAGAAAGTTTTTCAAATAAAAAAACTGAAGAGATAAAGGAATGGGCTACCAAGCAAGCTTATATTGCTTTGGGTAATTTGTTGACAGTTTGTGCTTTAGAGCAAGTTGATTCCTGTCCTATGGAGGGATTTTTACCAGAAAAGTATGATGAGTTATTGAATTTGAAAAATAAAGGGCTTTCGTCTGTGTTAGTTTTGCCAATTGGGCAACGAGCAGATGACGATATGTTTTCTAGCTTTAAAAAAGTAAGAAAACCAATAGAGACTAATGTTATAACTATGTAATATTTGGTAAGGTTATTGTGATTTAAATAGTAAAAGGAGTAGAAATAAATTAATAGTTTGAGAAATGAAGAATGTTGTAGTGTTACTATTGTTATTTATTAGTAGTTGTTTTTATGCACAAAATCATGATACTAGATTAGTTTGGGAAACAGATTTTGAAGTAGCTAAAAATAAATCAAAAACAGAGAATAAGCCTGTTTTAATGTTGTTTACAGGAAGTGATTGGTGTCCACCATGCAAAATGTTAAAAAAGGATTTCTTCTATTCTGATGCATTTATAGCAAAATCTAAAAACTATGTGTTATTACTGATTGATTTTCCAAGAGATAAAGAATTAATCACAACTTCTCAAGAAACTGCGAACAAAACGTTAAACGCTAAATATGGAGTACGTTCCTTACCGACACTTATAGCGGTAAATTATAAAGGGGAAATTATTGATAAAATTAAAAGTTATAATTCAGGAAGAGATACTCGGTATCATTTTGAGTTTATAGAGAAAATTTTGAAGTGATTTTTAAAAAACCAAACATAAAAAAAGGAGCGTTTTAAAACGTTCCTTTTTTTATGTCTGAATTTATAGGTAGTAACCAATCATTCCTAACATTTTCATGTTGACTAATGTTTGAGATTAGGTTTAGTTTGTACTTGTCTAAATCATGCAAAATTGGAGTCTTAAACCATGGTAGTTAAAATCTATTTTTATTAATGACCTAATGTGTTATGGTTAGTTATTAAAAATATTAGAATAAGTATTACAGTTTTAAATTATTAAATAAACAAGCGTTACCCTTTTTTATTGTGCTTTGTGTCGGTAAATTAACTCATTTAATCTAAAATACTCGTTAAAAAGATATTTTTATTACGAAATCATCATTTTTAGTTTTGATAGAGAGTAATTTTATTATATATTTAGAATAAGTTTAACTCCCATTAAATTTACAGCTTATGAAATCTTACTACTTATTTCTATTTTTCACATCAATGGTTTTTTCGCAACAAGGCGTTGGAATAGGAACCACTAATCCACAACAAAAATTACATATTGCTTCATCAACAGGTACTATGCGTGTTGAAAGTTTAAATGATGTAAACAGCACCTATAATGGCGGAGACGTTAATGGTGACTTAGACAAGACAAACGACACCTTTCCGTTGTATGTTGACGGTAATGGAGTAATGACCCTTGAATTTGTGCCATTGTACAATAGTGAATATTCTGATGCTTTAGATCATGCTTCTCTACCAACAAGTGATGTTACACTTTTGGCTAATGATGGAGATGGTGTTGCAACTGAAAAATTATTCACATATACTGTAACTGTAAACAGAGATGCTATATTGGAAGTAAAGTATAATTTAAGCTTTGAAGTTTATCAAGATGTTTTAGAAAACAAAGTTACAGATTATATAGCGCGACGTATATCTACTTATTTTAAAATAGATGGATTACCTACTAACAGAAAATATGGACCAGCATCTAAATGTTATGCTAATCAATCTTTAGAGGGTACAGTAGGTATGATGTATAATGTATGTACAGCATATATGTTTTTACCTGCAGCAGGTACATATGACATAAGTTTTTACGGAGAAGTTTCTGCAGGAGTTAAAGCCGGAGGCCCGGGATTTAATACAGAACCAACTTATGTAAAGTTTGCAGTTGGTAATGATTCTTTATTATTTAGATTACACTAAAAAATTATATTTATGAAAAAAGTATTATTGATAATAGCCTTAATACCGAGCGCAATAGTGGCTCAGGTTGGTATAGGAGTAACAAGTCCAGATGAGGAATTACATATTGGAGGAACAACATCTACCATAAGAATTGAAGCATTAAATTCTGTGAATAATATTAATAATGATGGTGTAAAATTAGCTCCAGTCTATGTTGATGGAAATGGTGATTTAACTATTACGCCACCTAATGGTACAGGAGGTGTGCCTTTAAATTTTTTAATAGATACACCTAACTTTATTCCAAACAACCCGCAACCATTATTTTTTGCCGGACATCAGGTAAGTCCAGGTGTGGTAATTAATAATAATATAGGTGATACAGTTGTTGAAAAATTTCTTCAAAGTGTTACATTTACAGTACCACAAACAGCTGTTGTAGAGGTTAAGTATGGAGTTAGTGTTATTATTTCAGGTTCTGATTTAACTATTCCAGCAATGTCGTATATCACAGATAACGCTGCTAGATCTATACAAATGTTCTTTTGTTTTGATATCAATAACGATGGGTTGGATGCTACAGAAAAATCTAATCAGTATGGGCAAAAAGGACAGTTTTATGCTTCTAACTTTGGAGGGGCAGGTGGATATCCGTATATGAATAGTCAAGGATACGCCACATTACCTCCAGGAACGCACTCGATACACTTTTTTGGTGTAGTAGGAGGTTCAGCAACCAACTTTACAAGTGTAGGTATTGGTGGAGCAACAGACTATTTAAAAATGAGAGTTTATAATTAAAAAAAATATAATTATATGAAAAATATATACTATTTATTATTTGGAGTAATAATGTCTCAAATATCTTATTCTCAAGTGGGTATAAATACAACTACGCCTCAACAAGAGTTACATGTGGCAGGAAACGCCTCTAATGTGAAAGTAGATGGATTAAACACTACTAATAATGTTGATAACCTAGGTCCCTTAAGTACTACTAAGGTCTATGTTGATGCTGAAGGAGATTTAACTTTAGCAACATCTTCTAGAAATTTAGAAATAATGTATGATCATGAAAACTATTTAATGGATGTTGAAGATCCAACAAATATAATTGTTCAAACAGGATGGGGATTTGGTTATAATCCAGGAGGTATACCTACAGATGGTTTAGCAGCAAAATTTACCTTAACAAAACCTGCAATTGTTGAAGTAAATTATACCGTTTCATGGAGTATTTATAAAACAGCTTCTGCTTCTGGAAGAATAGCAGATGAACATGCAAGAGTTGTACAAACAGGAATTTATTTTAGACAAAATGATTACTTAGGACCTGCAGTTATCAATGATCATGATGGTAACCCTATTAATGGAGGTCCTTGGTGTATTGATATGGATTCGGGAGGTATAAATTGCTTAGAACAAGCGGGATTGTTAGGTATTAATGGACAATTTTACAATAACAGCAATGCAAAAAGAGGTGAGTATAAAAACTTTCATACTACAGCGTCAGATTATGTAAAGTTAGGCCCAGGAACATATACCGCTATGTTTGCTGTTCAATTGGCAGTAGGTAGTACTGTAGGTACAGGAGCAGTTAGAATGTATTTAGGGTCAGGTAAAGATGATTTACAAATTATTGCTCATTATTATGATTAGTGATTAAAAAATATATAAGCATAAAAAAAGGAACGTTTTAGCGTTCCTTTTTTTATTTAATTAAATGATAGTTTTATTCGTAACTAGTATAGTCAACAATTTCTAATCCGTAACCAATCATTCCTACACGTTTTTCGTGTTGGTTGGTGTTGGAAATAAGGTTTAGCTTATGTATGTCCAAATCATGTAAAATTTGAGCTCCGATACCAAAATCCTTTATATCCATTTTTATTCTTGGTGCTCTAATTTTACCTTCAGACTGATTGACTTTTAATTTTTCTAATCTGCTTAATAAGTTTAATGAAGGACTTTCTTGATTGATAAACACATAAGCTCCTTTTTCAGATTTATTAATCAATTCAAAGATGCCTTCTAATTTTTTATCAGTATTAAAAGTTAGGGTGTCAAGAATATCGTTGTTAACTAGAGTAGAGGTGACACGAACAGTTACGGCTTCATCAACAGTCCATGTTCCTTTTGTAAGTGCTAAATGTACCTGATTGTTTGTTGTTTGTTTGTATGCTCTTAAGCGATAAGTACCAAAACGAGTTTGTATTTCAAAGTCTTCCTTTTTTTCAATTAAAGAATCGTGTTCCATTCTATACGCTACTAAGGCTTCAATAGAAACAATTTTCAAGTCGAATTTTTTTGCGACTTCGATTAATTGAGGCAATCGTGCCATTGAGCCGTCTTCGTTCATAATTTCTACAATCACCCCAGCTGGTTTTAGGCCAGCTAAGCGTGCAAAATCAATTGCAGCTTCTGTATGACCAGTCCTACGTAATACACCACCTTCTTTTGCTTTTAGTGGGAATATGTGTCCTGGTCTGTTTAAATCATGTGGTTTAGTATCATCTTTAACTAAAGCTTGAATAGTTAATGCTCTGTCCGAAGCAGATATACCTGTAGTTACTCCTTTACCGTTTAAATCTACAGAAATAGTGAAGGCTGTTTCCATAGGATCTGAGCTATTGCTAGTCATCATATTCAGCTTTAATTCGTCACATCTGTGTTCTGTAAGTGGAGCGCAAATAAGTCCTCTACCGTGAGTAGCCATAAAATTGACCATTTCTGGAGTTATCTTTTCCGCTGCGGCAACAAAATCTCCTTCATTTTCTCTGTCTTCATCATCTACAACAATGATTACTTTACCTTGTCTAATATCATCAATAGCATCATGTATGCTATCAAGTTGTATTGTTGCGTTGTTGTTTGTTGTTGTCATTATTGAGTTTATTGTACGAGATTAGAATCTTCTTTTTTTTCTTTTGTTATTTTATTCCAGAGAGTACTGAAAAAGGTAGTAATTCCATCGGTATTAAAAACACCTTTGTCCGATGTTGCATTTCGGGTTAATAAAATGCCTAAAGGTAAAATTACAATAGTTGATAACCATGCTCCTAATACTGTTGGGATAACTTGGGTTTCTGCACTATTCTCTGCAAAGATACCTATGAAATAATACGTTAAAAATAACAGAATGGCCAATACCATAGGTAAGCCCATACCTCCTTTTCTAATAATTGCCCCTAATGGAGCGCCAACAAAAAAGAGTATAAAACAAGAGAATGCTAATGCAAATTTTTTGTGAAGTGCAATTTTATGTTGGTTTAGTGTTGCAATTTTAAATTCGGTTAATAATTCACGATTTTCTATTTGAGTGTATGAACTTGAACTGCTACTAATTGCCAATTGATAGATTGCTTCCTTTTCTTTATCACTAAAAAGATCGATTAAGTTACCATTAAAAAGGGCTATACTATCCTTCTTTTCTTTTTTAATAACAGGCAATTTGTTTATTTCATTTTTACTAGTAATTGGAGGCCTCTTGATAAGACTATCTTTAGGGAAGCTCTTTTTTAGCGTTTTCTTTTTGGTAATATGAAGTCCTAGTCCGTTGTATAAGTTTTCAATATCCTTATTACTACTAATAGTTATTTGTTGTTCTAAAGAGTCTATTGTAGGGATGAGTTCATTAATTTTTAACATACGATGAGTGACTACATCTTCTGGTGTTGGGCCAGAATTGATTAATTTTGATAAGTCGAAATTTTTAGTGTATTTTTTAAAATAACTCTTGGTATGTGGTCTTTTCTTTCTTTTCTTAGGATCTCTAGTAGGGATGTCGTTATAATAGTTTCCGTTGTAGAGTACGAGTTGAAGGATATTAGATTTTTCACTTGAAATTAACTCACCTGTTTTGGCTTTTATTACAGTTGTATTTTTATTCCCTTCCTTTAAAAATACGGTAACGTTTTCAAGTTGATTTCCATTTTCTCCAAATTTTTTGTCAACTTTAATGGTTATTTTGTCGCCAATAGGATTAAACTGTCCTGCAACGATAGCCATTGCGGGAGATTGCATGGCAATATTTCTCCTTAAATTACGGGATTTATATTCGCCCCATGGCACCACATTATTGGCAAAGAAAAATGTAGTAATACTTAGTAATAGTATAAAAACGGATACACCTCTCATTGCTCGTTGTAATGAAATACCTGAAGATTTCATTGCAGCAAACTCATAATTTTCAGCAAAATTCCCGAAAATCATTATAGAGGTTAATAGTATTGTTAATGGTAATATTAACGGAACTAAAGTAGGAAGTAGGTATATTAAGAATTTTATAACAATAATTAAATCCAAATCTTTACCCGCCAGTTCTTTTACAAAAAGCCAAACCGATTGTAAAATAAAAATAAAAATAAGTATAGTAAAAACGCTAAAAAAGGTTTTTAAAAACGTAGTTAAAATGTATCGGTCTAGTATTTTCAAGATGCCTTACTCGTTAAAATAGTAATCGTTGTATTTATTTCTGTCAAAAATAAATAAACTTTCTGAGATAGGTTGATTAGTTTTAAAACTATTAACAGTTAATGTGGTTACAGTTCCATTTTTTCCTGTTGAAATAGAATTATAAATATTTTTTGTATTAGCATCTATACCTAGTAAAATATATTTTACTTCAGATTTACTATCAATAGGAACTAATTTTATGTACTGTATAGAACGTCCTTTAATAGGTAATTTTTTATCCCAAATATAAGTATAACCTTCTTGGAAAAAAGTAAGCATTTTTGAAGGGGTATTAATATCATCATCTTCTTCTTCAGAAGCAGAGGTTATTGTAATTTCTTCATCTTCACTGTTTATAGTGTATAGTTTTTTACCATCATATAAACTAGTTACTCCTAACAAATTTAGTATGTATTGTTCTTTTTTTAAGGCTACAGATCCTTTATAGCTTTGCTCAATGTTTTCAGCTTCATTATTCAAGCTGTATTTAAAATCAATATTAATGTTTTCATAGCTTTTTACTTTTGCAGAAACTTCTTCTAAGTATTTTCTTGCTTTTTCTGCGTTTTGAGAAAACCCATAAATACTAATGAATGCTAGTAAACCAAATACTAAATATTTTTTCATAATTTTTTTCTTATTCATTTGCTAATAATTGATCAAGTGCAATTAAATCGGTTATTAAAACTTGTCTTGCTTTACTTCCTTCAAACGGACCAACGATTCCTGCCGCTTCTAACTGATCTATCAATCTACCGGCTCTGTTATATCCTAATTTTAATTTACGTTGTAATAAAGAAGCTGATCCTTGTTGGGCGGTAACCAGTACCTCAGCAGCTTCCCTAAACAATTTATCGCGCTCTGAAATATTATTATCAAGATTCGTGCCACCATCTTCTCCAACGTATTCAGGCAATAAATATGCATCAGGGTATGCTTTTTGTGCACCAATAAATTCTGTTATTTTTTCAACTTCAGGTGTGTCAACAAAAGCACATTGAATACGTATTAATTCATTTCCTTGGGTATATAACATATCTCCACGACCAATTAATTGATTTGCACCTCCTGTGTCTAAAATAGTTTTAGAATCAATACCCGTCATTACTCTAAAAGCAACACGAGCTGGGAAATTGGCTTTTATCATCCCGGTAATTACATTTACTGAAGGTCTCTGTGTGGCAATTATTAAGTGAATTCCAATAGCTCTAGCTAATTGTGCTAAACGCGCTATTGGTGTTTCAACTTCTTTTCCAGCAGTCATGATTAAATCAGCAAATTCATCTACTACTAAAACAATATATGGTAGAAATTTATGTCCGTCATTAGGGTTTAATTTTCGTTCCTTGAATTTTTTATTATATTCAACAATGTTTCTGCAATAGGCGTTTTTAAGCATTTCATACCTATTATCCATTTCAATACATAGTGAATTTAGTGTATTGATAACTTTTGAATTATCAGTAATGATAGCTTCTTCACTATCAGGTAATTTTGCTAAATAGTGACGCTCAATTTTGTTGAATAAAGTTAGTTCTACCTTTTTAGGATCAACTAAAACAAACTTGACTTCAGCAGGATGTTTTTTGTATAACAGTGAAGTTAAAATACAGTTTAATCCTACGGATTTTCCTTGCCCGGTAGCACCTGCCATTAATAAGTGAGGCATTTTTGCTAAATCAACCACCATAGTTTCATTACTAATGGTTTTACCAAAAGCAATAGGCAACTGCATTTCTGCTTCTTGAAAATTCTTAGAAGCAATTGCAGAACGCATTGAAACCATTTGAGGGTTTTTATTAGGAACTTCAATACCTACTGTACCTTTACCAGGCATTGGTGCAATAATTCTAATCCCTAACGCTGCTAATGATAGTGCAATATCATCTTCTAGGTTTTTTATTTTTGATATACGAACACCTGCTTCTGGAACAATTTCGTACAAGGTTACTGTAGGCCCTACAGTAGCTTTTATAGTAGAAATTTCAATTTTATAATTTCGTAGTGTAGTAACAATTTGGTTTTTATTGTTTTCTAACTCTTCTTGGTTTATGGTAATTCCTTTTCCTCCAGTATAGTCTTTTAATAAGTTGATTGTAGGGAACTTAAAGTGACTTAGTTCAAGGGTAGGGTCAAATTCGCCAAAATCGGCCACTAATTTATCAGATAAATTATCGGTAACAGTTTTCTCTTCTTCCATTACTTCCACTTTCATGGATAAATCATCATCTTCTGAACTGTTTATAATGATTTCCTCATTTGGAACTTCTACATCAAGAGTTTTTTCATTCGTTGGGATTTCTAATTCAGTTTTAGTATGGATATCTTCTTTTAAAGAATTATCTGGAGCTTCTGAGTTTTCACTCATAAAATCTAAAATAATAGCTTCGTCAGAATCCTCAACTGTAAGAGTATCATTTTCAATTATTTGTTCTACAGGTTCAACATGTTTTTCTTCTTTGTTTTTGTTTAAAAATATCCCAATGACATCAGTTGTAATTTTAAATCGAGTAATTAAATAGGTAAGGAAGAAAAATAGTAATAGGATGGCAGTTCCAATTTTACCCAAATAATCTTGTAGAAAATCATTAGTCTCAAAACCAATTGTCCCACTTAAAATAGAGGTGTTAAAGAATCCTAAGAAAACTGAAATCCATATGGCTACCAGTACTCCCCAAAACCATCTTTTCTTTAAGGCTTCAATACTTGTATTTAGTAAAACAGTAATTCCTGACAAACAAACGAGTACAGCAATAAGGAGAGAGGAAATTCCTAAACCTCTATATATAAAGAAGTGTGATATTGTTGCACCGAATATATTGGTGACGTTTTCGGTGTTTGATGAACGGGATAAATGTCCTATTTCACTCTGATCTGTTTTCCATGAAAAAAGATATGAAACAAACGCAATACACATTAGTAACCCAAGAAGGAACAAAAAACTACCAAATATGGTTTTTTGTTGCTTGTTAAGTGTTGTATTCGGTAAACTAAACTTTGGAAGCTTACTTTTTTTAGGGCTTGTTTTTTTCTTTTTTGCCATTCTGTATTAAATGATTTATAAAGCAATAATTTTTGGAATATAGATAATTAAACCTACAACCGTTGCTGCAATTGCTGAAATAAAAACGGCTCCAGCCGCAACATCTTTTATGAGCCCTATTTTATTGTGAAACTCTGGATGAATAAAATCTGCAATTTCTTCAATAGTAGTGTTTATTCCTTCAATACTCATGACCAGACCTATTGATAATATTTGAAACATCCATTCAGTTGCAGATATTTCAAAGTAAAAACCTGTGATAGTTAAAAGAACAGCAATAGAGAATTGCACTTTTATGCTTGCTTCCGTACGGAGTAAAATAAGAGCCCCTTTAAAAGCATATTTTGCACCTTTTAATCTCCCTTGAATAAAACTATCTTTTTGTTTAGTCATTTAAAAGTGTTTAAAGTGCTTCGAGAGCTGCTTTATAATTTGGTTCGTCAACAATTTCTGAAACTTGTTCGGTATGTGTAATGATTCCATTTTCGTTTATGACAACTATTGCTCTTGAGTGTAATCCTTCTAATGGTCCATCAATGAAATCTAAACCATAAGCCTTTCCAAAACTATTGTCTCTAAAATCTGATAAATTAATAACATTATCCAGTCCTTCAACTCCACAAAATCGTGCTTGAGCAAAAGGCAAATCTCTAGAGATGCATAAAACAGCTATATCATCAATTTCATTTAACTCCTTATTAAATTGTCTTACTGATATAGAGCATGGACTAGTATCAATACTTGGAAAAATGTTTAACACAACTGCTTTCCCTTTATAATCTGCTAATGTTGCAATAGATAAATCGGTTTTCACTAGTTTGAAATCAGGAGCCTGATCACCAATTTTTGGTAAATTACCTGAAGTATGTATGTTATTTCCTTTTAAGGTTACTGTTGCCATAATGATATGTTTTATAAGAGTATCAAATTACGTTAAAATCTATTGATTACCGAAAAGATTAGGGATAAAATTAACATAAAAAAAGCGCTCCTAAGAGCGCTTTAAATATCTATATGGAAATAGAACTAGTTTTGTTGTGCTAAGTACTCAGCAGTTGCAGCGTGATTAGCTTGCATTCCGTCTTTTCCTTTACTCCAGTTTGCAGGACAAACTTCTCCGTTAGCTTCAAAAAATTGTAATGCATCTACCATACGTAATGCTTCATCAACATTTCTTCCTAATGGTAAATCGTTAACTAATTGATGACGTACCATTCCTTTTTTGTCAATTAAGAATAATCCTCTGTAAGCGATTAATTCACCTTCAGCAACCATTAATCCTTCTTCATTGTAATACATGTCACCAGCTAAAACATCGTAGTTTGCAGCAATAGTTTTGTTAGTATCAGCAACTAATGGGTATGTTACACCTTTAATTCCTCCTTGACCTTTCTCAACTTGTAACCATCCGTAGTGAGATTGTTCAGTATCAGTAGATACTCCAACAACAGCAACGTTTCTTGATTCAAAATCAGCTAGTTTTTCTTGAAAAGCATGTAATTCAGTTGGACAAACAAAAGTAAAATCTTTTGGGTAAAAGAATAAGATTACATCTTTTTTACCTAAGTATTGCTCTAATGAAAAGTTTTCAGCAAATTGATTTCCGTTTACTACTGCTTGCGCATTAAACTGAGGTGCTTTTTTTCCTACTAATACAGCCATTTTTATGTGATTTTTTTATTGATTATTAATTTTCTTGTGCAAATATACGTATCAATTTAACGCTATAGCATGAAGTGTTATTTAATTTTTCTATGATACAATAAGCTATTCTAATTCCTGGGGAATCTGGTAAAAGGGAATAACCATTCCTTAGTTTGGTTATTGAACAAATACTTGTTTATGAACCAATACAATGAGTCTGTTATTTGTTAAAAACTATGCTTTTACTTTAGCTAAAGAACCTTTTAATTCTCTTATTTTTAAACCTAAAGCGGCGAATAATAAAGTCATAAACGGACTTAGCCAGTTGAAGATTGCATAAATGAAATAATCTGCTACAGAAACCCCAAGCACTCCTGATTGGTATGCTCCACAAGTGTTCCAAGGGATTAAAACAGAAGTTACGGTACCAGAATCTTCTAAGGTTCTACTTAAGTTTTCAGGAGCTAATCCTTTGTCTTCATAAGCTTGTTTAAACATTTTTCCAGGGATTACTAAAGCCAAGTATTGGTCAGAAGCAATAGTATTTAATCCTAAACAGCTAATAACAGTAGTTGCAAATAATCCGAATACTGAATCAGCTAATTTTAACAATGATTTAGTAATACGTGCTAAGGCACCAATACCATCCATAATTCCACCAAAAACCATAGCGCAAATAATTAAGTAAATAGTCCAAAGCATTCCGTTCATTCCTCCAGAAGAGAATAGCTCGTTTAATTTTTCATTATCAGTAATGATTGCGGTGTCCGTTAAAATTGAATTTAAAATTGCTTCAAAATTTGAAGAAGATAAGTTAGCTAATACATCAGATTGAAAGATTACTGAAAAAACTATTGCTAATAAAACTCCAGTTCCTAATGCAATTAAAGGTTTTGTTTTAAATAAAATTAATACTACAACTACTAATGGAACGATGAATAATAATGGTGTAACATTAAATGTGGTATTAATAGTGTTAAGTAAACCACTAATATCAGTACTTCCGGTTGTGTCAATAGTCATACTTATAATGCTAAAAGCAATTAAGGTGATAATTATTGTAGGAATTGTTGTGTATGCCATGTACTTAATGTGGGTAAACAAATCTGTTCCAGCCATTGCAGGTGCAAGGTTAGTGGTGTCACTCAAAGGAGACATTTTGTCGCCAAAATAAGCTCCTGAAATTACCGCTCCAGCGATCATTCCTGTAGGGATCCCTAAAGCAGAACCTATACCAATTAAAGCAATACCTACTGTTGCTGAAGTAGTCCAAGAGCTTCCTGTGGCTATTGAAATGATAGCAGCAATAATTACTGATGCAGGTAAAAATATAGCAGGGCTTAATACTTGTAATCCATAATAAACCATTGCAGGGATAATCCCACTAATTAGCCATGTTCCAGCTAGTGCACCAACTAAAAGCAATATCATAATAGGAACAAATACACTCTTCAAGTTTTCCCATATTTCAGTAATCATAGTTTGAAGTGAAACTTTGTTTTTAAAACCAACTAATGCAGTAATTCCTCCAGCAATTAATAGTATAAACTGGTTAGAATAATCTCCTAATAATGCACCATCTGCATAAAAAATATTATATGCCAACATGAACATTAATAATATTACAGGAATCATTGCTTCCCAAATATTTAATTCTTTGTTCTCAATTATTTGTTGCTCGTCAATTTTAATCTCGGCGATATTGTCTTTTTCTAGCATTTCTTGTTCTTTAAGAGGCGTAATGTTACGATTTTATTAAAACTTGTGCAAAAAAAAAGCCTGATTGTATTAATCAGGCTTTTAATTAACTGTATGTATTATTACTTTAGTTCTCCAATCATTCGTACTTCATTTTGAATGGTGTTAAAATTTGGGGAATGTTTTGTAACTCGCTCTATTAATTTATTGTATTGCCCTTGAGTACCGTTTCCTTTTATGTTATAAATAAATTTTAACTCCGGAAAACCTACATCTGAGTCATCATTTAAGCCTAGAAAACCTTTTAAGTCTAATTCACCATCAATTTCTAATTGTAGCTGATCTATTTCTATGTTCATAGCGGTAGCGCCTGCCATAAAAGTAACTGCCATACAACCGGCTAATCCGCCTAACATATATTCAGCTGGGTTTGGACCGCAGTTTACTCCTAAAAACTGAGTGGGTTCATCGATAGTGAACTCAAAATCCCGAACAATTTTATGGTTTCCAAAAAGGATATTTTTTGTTTTTACACTTGTTTTGGTACCACTCTCCCAATTAAGTTTTACCCCATAAGAAGCGCGACTTTCGATATCATTTTCTTTTACTTCGTTAGCGTATTCGCTTAAGCCTGCCATGTTGATGTTGTTTAACATATCGTACCTTATTTAAAAATAGTTGTTATTGCTTGTTCTAAATCTGAAATTAAATCAGTTATGTCTTCTACGCCTACTGATAGTCGTACAAGTCCGTCGTTTATACCAATTGCTTTTTGTTGCTCTTTTGTTAAAGAGGCTTGTGAGGTATTGTATGGTAGTGAAATTAAACTTTCTACACCACCTAAGCTTGTTGCTTCTTTAGGAAGTATTAAGTTGTTTAATAAGGCATGTGCGTTCGCATCTCCTCCTTCAATTTCAAAACTAACCATCCCAGAGTTTTTTCCTTGTAATTGTTCTTTAGCTAATTCATGCTGATCATGGGACGCTAAACCAGGATAATACACTCTTTTAATTTTTGGGTGATTTTCTAAATATGTTGCTAATTCTAAAGCGTTAGCATTATGTGTTTTCATTCTTAGCGCAAGTGTTTTTAGGCTGCGCTCTAACAGGAAACATACATGAGGATCCATTGAACCACCATTTTTAAGCATTTGTGGCCAAATACGATCTACTAATTTACGTGATCCAGAAACGGTTCCTCCAATTATATCTGAATGTCCATTTAAGTATTTTGTAGCAGAATTCAATACCAAATCAACTCCAAAATCTAACATTTTTACATTATAGGGAGTTAAAAAAGTGTTATCAATAATTACTCTCAAGTTATACTTTTTACCTAAGGCAACAAGTTCATTGATAGGCGTTATTTTTAATAACGGATTAGTTAGGGCTTCAAAATATAATACTTTTGTGTTTTCTTGAATTGCCGCTTCAATTTCGTCAATATCAGTGGGGGATGTGAAGGTAACTGACATCCCGAATTTGTCTAAATCTTCATATAAAAAATTGTAAGTTCCACCATATATATCTCTTGAAGATACCACATGACTTCCTTTGTCTAACATCGCTAATAAAGCAGAAGAAATAGCTGCCATACCTGAGCCAAAAACAATAGAGCTTTCTGCGTTTTCTAAAGCAGATATTTTTTCTTGTACACTCCATTGTGAAGGGTTTCCATAACGGGTGTAAATCATTTCGTCTCTACCACGTCCTTCTTCAATAGCTTCATAAGAAGCTTCAT
>Ga0209395_1000826_pt1 | contig 44835 bp, 35 predicted proteins | sample GOMGulsemesocosm_3_FD_184635 | JGI IMG/M metagenome (GOLD analysis project Ga0209395, IMG submission 184635) | Methane-oxidizing microbial communities from mesocosms in the Gulf of Mexico - GOM9D Gulf of Mexico (SPAdes) (version 2) | ecosystem: Environmental > Aquatic > Marine > Cold seeps... | reverse complement strand
TACGTAAAAATAGAATAATAACTTGTTGATTAGTTGCACCTAATGCGCGACGTGTAGCAATATCTCGTTGTTTTTGATTAATGCTATTCACACTCACACCATATATACCCGCGCCCGCTAATAATAACGAAATAGCGGCTAATAAGGTAAACAGTTGTGATGAAAACTCGATGCCACTCGAATAAACAGACAATAACTTTTTATAACTCATACTCAAAAACTGTGGTACCTCAGGGTCAACATCAAGCATCAACTGGTCTAGCTTCTCAACTAATCCCTCACCACTGCCCTGATAATTAATAAGAACCTGATAAAAGGTGTAATTATTCTGTTTTACAGGCACATAAACGCCACCTAATCGCGCATAGCTATCAATAGATAAACCATGATAAACATCATCAACTAAACCAACAATTAATGCCTCAGGCTCATCTTCAAGCCACTCTAAAACAATTTTTTTGCCGATCTCGAATTCATCTTGCCATAGGGCTTTAGCCAATGACTTGCTAATAATTGCGACAAGTGGTTGGTTATGATCATCCATCTCATTGAAATAACGACCTTCAAGTAGTGGGATTTGAGTTTGTTGCAGTAAATCCTCACCTATAAAACTGGTATTTGCATAAGTGGGCATGCCAATGAGGGTTTTATCACGGGCATGTACAGCTGAAATCCACGCATTGGTTCCAGGTAACGTGGAATTAAATGAGACAGACTGCACCTCGGGAAGCGCAAGAATTTTGCCTTTAAGTGTTTTTATATATTGGCGACGTAACTTAGGCTCTTCATAATCATCCCACGGTAGAGAGATCATAGTGGTTAACATATTATCTTTAACATACTGCTCATTACTAATTGAAGCTTGGTTAATATTTACCACCATTAATAGTGCAATAGTAAGAATAAATGCAGATAAACCAACCTCTGCTTTTAATAAATGACGACTGAATTTACTCACATAATAGTTGGTTGCCCCGCCATTTGATTGATGTAACAGTGCATTAAACGTTTCACCACAGGCCCTAAGCCCCGGAAAAATGCCGCTCACAATGACTACCAAGCAAACAACAAACAGGCTGATATAAAAAACAAAAGGTTCAATGCTAAAATCGACCCAATAGGGAGCACCAGAAAAATCAATATCATTAAAGTAGAGGTTAGTTAGTTGCAGTGCCCAACTATTAATTAATAACGCAAGGCTTGCTGATAATAGAGAGACTAATAAACTTGGCCATACCATCTGTATCATCAAACGCAACTTGGGCGCGCCTAACGCACGGCGTACCGCTGTTTCACGACTATATTCCAGTGACTTGGAAAGCAACATCGCACTGACGTTTAAAATGGTTAACAGCAGTAAAAAAAGGGCACTAAATAACACCAGCCAGATACCTACCATTAAATTTTCGCCAACATAATTTTTCTGAAAAGTTTCTACATAAGCACTGGTACCATAATTGGTTTTGGGGAACTGCTCAGCGAGCTTTTTCATAATGGCTTTTACGTCATCATTAGCAGCACTAATCGATACCCCTTCTTTTAATTTAGCAACAGCAGCGTTATGCCACTGCTCCTCATCTCCACGAATGAGCAACTCTCGGGTGATAGGTAACCAAACTTGTGCATAATCTGGAAAGCTATATCCCTTGGGCATCACACCAATAATGGTGGCACGATCTTTGTTAACCTCAATCGGCTCTCCTAATACTTTTTTACCGTTTGGGTAATAACGTTGCCACAGCTCATAGCTGAGAAGAGCTACTAGGGGGGCACCTTCGACCGCATCTTGTTGATTAAACGCTCGACCTAAAATGGGTGATACTTGTGTTAACTCAAACACACTGGGTTCCACACTAGAAGCCATATGCGAATAGGTCTTATCTTCAATAGTTATGTTACCTCGGTAAGTACCAATTAATCCCGATTCATCAAAACTCTGACTCTGCTCTAAAATAACCACAGAATCCACGTCGGCAACACCACCCGCAAAGCGCATCCCATTAGACTGCATGCCGATATAAACAATTTTGTCCCCTCCTTCAAAGGGTAACGGCTTGAATACCAATGAGTACACAAAGCTAAACATATATAAACAGATAGCCAGGCCAACGGTCATAACTGAAACCAGTAATAAATTGTATGCGCAGGATTTATATAACAAGCGTAACGCGTACTTCAAATCATCAAACATATTTTCTACTCCTATTCAGCACGCAAAACATCAGCGGGTTGAGATTTTAGAATTTTTAATAAAGGCACAACAATGCCCACACTCACCACTATCATCAGAGCAACAAAGACTGAACAAAACACAACAAACATTAAACTGTTGCTGATAAGGAGGGTCGTTAGTAGGTAATAACAGATAACCACAGCAAGCAGTAAACCCAGTGTTAAACCGACCAATAATGGTTTCATCATTTTTAGGGTAAACTCTTGCAGTACTCTCGCTTTCGTTGCACCGACAGCACGGCGTATGCCAATTTCTCGAGCGCACTGATTGATGCTATTTGCAGTCACTCCGTAAATTCCTGAAGCGGCTAAAATAAGCGCAATCAATGCAAGTAGCGTCAATAATTTAGATCCGAACACAACACCACTGAGATTTTTATCTAACAAGTTCTGGTAGGTCATCACATCAAAAGCAGATATATTTTCGTCAAGCTTATAAAGTGTCTGCCTTATCCGCTCAATTAATAATGCTTGATCACCTTCAAACTGAACCATCACAGTATTGTAAGTGCTGCTCATCTGCGTATTAAGTAGGTAAATTCCGCCCTCTTTAACGGCGCTATTAAAAGCCGTGCCATGGTCAATATGGGGAATAACACCAATCACCTCGGTCGCAAAACCTCCTTGAGAGGTCAGGGAGATACTTTTGCCTATAGCTGATTCCGATGGCCACATTTTTTGTGCAAGTGAATCACTAATCACCACAACTAATTTAGTCTGGATAGTATCTAGCTGGTTAAACAAACGCCCTTCAATCGGGGTGATATTAATTAGCGAAAAAAGATCATGATTGACAAACACCGTATTCACAGAGAGTTTGTCAGTCTCATTGGTTTCTCCCACTTTATTAATTTTTGAAACCCATGCGCCATTACCAGGAGGCGCTGAAGTTATTGCTACTGCTTTTACGCCATCTAATACTTCAAGGCTCTCTTCTAGACTCTTTAAAAACTGGTGACGAAAAAAATGTATTCTGTAATCAAAGTTGGGTAAGTCGATGGTGAACGTTAACAACTTATTTTCATCAAATTGATTAAGGTGTTGATTACTTTGTAGGGTGTTAATCACAAATAGGGCCGCGATGAAGAGAATCAGCGCAGAAAGACCAACCTGCACTTTCATCAACAATTGACTGAGTCGTCCGACATGTTGGTTTGTTATGCGGTGCTCACCTTGACGTAAAATAGCGTTAAATTGCCCACTTGTCGCTTTCCAACAGGGTAAAAATCCAGCAATAAAAATAGTACAAATAACAATCACAATGGTCATCATCACTGTGTCGCTATCAATCGCAAAAACCCACCAATACAGCGCATGATCATAACCAATGTGAGCAAAAATAGGGTTACTAAGTTGTAAGGCCCACGCGGCAATCAGCAATGCCAAGCAACCACTCACAAAGCAGATAATGGCACTCTCCCAGAGCATTTGCATTATTAAACGATAACGAGGCGCACCAAGTGCAAGTCGCATTGCTATTTCATTGCTACGCTCTAATGCCTTTGATAACAACAAACTGCCTGTGTTCAAGCAACTCAGCAGTAAGATAAATAACGTAGCCGCTATTAATGCGTACACTGCCGGCATAACCTTACTGCCTAAGACTTGCTTTTGTAATGTTTCCACATAAGCACTAACACCTAAGTTAGTCAGTTTATATTTTTGATTATACTCAGACATGATGCGTGCGACATCTTGATTAGCCTCACTTACCGAAATGCCACTTTTCAATTTAGCAATGGCGCCAGCATTTGCGAACCTGCCAGGTTTGTTATGGGTACTGCCAAGGGTAAACCAAATATCCGTATAATAAGGGAAACGATAACCTTCGGGCATCACCCCCACCACTTTCACGGCTTGACTGTTTACCAGCATGTTTTTACCAATAACCTGCTTATCAAAGGAAAACTGTTCTGCCCACACCTTGTAGCTAATGACCACATTACCAAATGAATCTTTGCGCGTATCACTCTTGTTTAAGGTGCGCCCGAGCAAAGGTTTAGTGTTGGTAAACTCAAACCCACCCGGTTCGATATTAACGGCGAGAATTCGTTTCGCAGTGGTTTCGATATTAATATTGGCATTAAAGTATTGATAAAAAATTACATCATCAAAGCTACTGCTCTGTTTTTCTATAGCTAATAAAGGAGATAGGTAAAACTGCCCACCATCAAGACGAATACCATTAAGTACTTTATCGATGGCGACAATGTTTTCACTTTCAGGGAAAGGCAGATCTTTATAAACTAAAGTATTCACTAACGAAAAAATATAAATGCTAATTGAAAGTCCACAGGTCATTACTGTAATAGCTAACGCAGTAAAGGCGGGTACTTTATATAAAAGGCGCAAGCTATAACGGAAATCATCAAACATCTTTTCTACTCCTACTCAGCACGCAGTGCATAAGCGGGTTTCTGCTTTAATATTTTAAGCAGTGGCACTATGGTCGCCACGATGATCACCGTCAACAGAATAGTTAACACAGTTACAAATACAATCGTCATCAGGGTATGACCAATTAAAAATGCACTTAATAGGTAATAACAGATGAGTATCGCAAACAGTAACCCGAGGGTTAAACCAACCACTAACTGTGCCAGCATCTTTTTAGTAAAGTAAAACAGTACCTGCTTTTTAGTCGCACCTAATGCACGGCGAATGCCTATCTCCTTTAAGCGCTGATTGATACTATTCGCTGTCACGCCATAGATACCAGACGCAGCTAGAATGAGCGCAATAAAAGCAAGCAGTGCAAATAACTTCGATCCAAAGTTAATACCAGTCAGATTTTTATCTAACATGCGTTGATAAGGCATGATATTAAACGCGGGTATATTAGCGTCTAGTTGATAGAGCACTTTACTTATCTGTTCAATGAGTTGCGCTGAGTCCCCCTCAAACTGCACCATTACTGTGTTATAGGTGCTACTTAATTGAGTATCAATAAGGTAGATCCCGCCACTTTTAGCAGATGCCGTAGCGGACGTACCATGGTCTATATGATTAATAATACCCACTACCGTCACCTGTAGATTTTCTATCGTGACGAGAGTGATTTTTTTGCCTATTGCTGACTCATTAGGCCACATTTGTGTTGCAAGGGAATCACTGATCACGGCAACTTTTTGTGTATTGATGGTGTCAGAGAGGTCAAACAAACGCCCTTCAATAGCAGATATATTAAACGCAGAAAACAGATCATGATTAACAAAGACAGTATTTGCATAGGTCTGATCAATAGAGTTCTCCTCTCCTAACTTAGATACCTCGGTAACCCAGGCCATATTTCCTGGAATAGATGATCCCATCGCCACGTTATTAGCACCTGCTAACGCTTCAATCTCTTTCTCTAATGAGCTTAAAAAATTATTTCGATGTACCACGGTTTGATAATGTTGATAGGGCATATCAATGGTAAAGGTTAATAGATTGTTCTCATCAAACCCTTTGAGGTGATTATTGCTTTGCAGAGTATTAATGACAAACATGGCAGAAACCACCAAAATAAGCGCAGATAAGCCGACTTCAACTTTGATTAATAATTTACTTAAACGCCCTACATGCTGATTGGTTGCTCCACGACTACCTTGGCGTAAAATATTATTAAACTCGCCACCTGTCGCTTTCCAGCAAGGTAAGAAACCAGCAATGAAAATAGTCGTCATAACAATAATAACGGTGGCAATAATGGTGTCACTATCAAGGCCAAATACCCACCAATAGAGTGGCTGACTATAACTAATTTGCGCAAGTATCGGGTTAGTTAACTGTAGTGCCCATGAAGCAATGATCAATGCGAGCAGACCACTTGCCACACAAATAATAATGCTCTCCCAAAGCATCTGTAGTATCAACTGTTGCCGTGGCGCGCCTATTGCACGGCGGATAGCGGTTTCATTGGCACGTTCCAGCGCTTTAGATAATAACAAACTGCCTACGTTGACACTGCTTAATAACAATACAAACAGCGTTGCCCCAATAAGTGCATAAATTGCAGGCATACTTTGATTGCCTAACGCCTGTATTTGCAGCGTTTCAACATAAGCACTGACACCATAATTGCTGTTAGGATACTGCTGTGAAAGTTGTAACATGATATTGGCAATATCTTTGTTGGCCGCTTTTTTCGAGACATCAGGCTTTAGCTTGGCAAGCCCCGCTACATTGGAAAATTTTCCACGTTCAATATATTCACGTCCAAAAGCGAACCAGATATCTGCGTAATAAGGGAAGCTATAACCTTTAGGCATCACACCAACGACGGTGACGGTCTGATTATTTATCTGCATGCGTTTGCCAATAACCTGCTTATCAAGTGCGAAATGATCATTCCATAACTTATAACTGATCACAGCATTATCCAGTGCAGCTTCTCGTACATCACTCTTTTGTAGGGTTCGGCCAAGCAAAGGCAAGGTATTAGTGAATTCAAAGCCACCAGCTTCAATCATTAACGCATTAATACGCTTAGAGGTGCCTTCAACGTTGAGGTTTACATAAAAATCTTGATAAAACAGCAAATCATTTAAGCTATTGTTTTGTTCACTAATCGCTAATAGGTCGGCGGCTGGTATTTGCCCGCCACCAAAACGCATACCATGTAACATCTTATCGATAACTACGATATTTTCACTTTCTGGGAAAGGCAGATCTTTGAAAACTAATGTATTCATCAGCGACGTCATGTAGATGCTGATCGCTAATCCACAGGTCATCACCGTGAATACTAATGCTGTAAATGCAGGTGCCTTGAGTAACAAGCGCAGTGCGTAGCGGAAATCATGCCACATAATAACCTCTACGCTGATTGGTACCAATGGAATTGAGGAAGTGACCAGATATTGCGCAGGAAAAATTATCACTAACAAGGCGTGAGTTGCAGGAGATAGTTATTCTCACTTCAAAACTTACAACGCAGATAGGGGTAATTTTAACTAGCAAGATTGATCACCTTTTTAGTTTCATTGGTATTCGCTTGTAGCTTTACATCGTCCACCAGCTTGCCATCAAACAGCTCAATAATGCGTTGTGCCATATGTGCGTTAGCTTGATCATGGGTAACCATGCAGATAGTTGCCCCCTGCTCATGTAATGATTTAAATAGATTCATGACTGCCAGTGCATTTTTAGAGTCTAAGTTACCCGTTGGTTCATCGGCAAAAATAATAGCGGGCTCGCCTACAATGGCACGCGCTACGGCAACACGCTGCTGCTGACCACCAGAGAGTTGCGATGGATAATGCATCATACGATTAACCATATTTACCTTTCCTAATGCATCGTAAACCTTGGCTTTGATTTCTCTTTTGGAAAACTCATTACGGTAAGTTAACGGCAAGGCAACATTCTCTTCTACAGTAAGATCACTGATCAAGTTAAAAGACTGGAAAACAAAGCCCATCTCTTTATTGCGCACTTTCGCTTTTTCGCTGGCTGAGAGCTCATTCACTGATTTTCCTTTTAGTAGAAACTCTCCGTCAGTACAGTCATCTAACAAGCCAAGAATAGAAAGTAATGTTGATTTTCCGCAACCCGAAGGCCCTGCGATTGAAACAAATTCTCCTTCAAAAATTTGCACATTAATTTGTGATAATGCATGGGTTTCAAACTCTTGCGTGTAGAAGACTTTACTGCTGTTAGTCAATTTAATCAGTGGCTTATTGCTTACTTTATTCATTTTCTTCGTCCTTAAATTTGTTTTATAACGCTAATTTGTTACTACATAATATTAATAGTTTGATAGCTGCTCCATTGAGCACTATCTGAAATAATGACTTTTTCACCTACTTTAAGACCCGCCTGCAACGCTATTTCTGACAGTGATGCTTCGCCAAATTCCACGTTAATACGTGTTGCAATGCCACCATCTTCACTGAGTTTATAAACACTGTTGATATTCTTAGGTTGCACAAAAACGGGCCGGCGCATGTACAGGGTATTATCTATTTGAGTGATGGTAATGCTTGCTTCAATAGAAAGGTCTGGCCTTGCGTCCGCGCTTAACTGTCCGGCTAGTTCAACATCAACGAGTACAACTCCCTTTTCCACCGAAGGGGCTATACGCGTGACACTGCCCGTTAGTTTGTTATTGCGGGTATTGATATTGACATGCTGACCAATCATCACCTGGCGTACATCGGACTCCGCTACTTCAAGTTGTGCATAAAGTTCGTTTTGCTTGCTAATTAAGGAAAGATTGTTACCAATATTAACGCGTTGCCCTAATTTAACTGGTACCTGTTGTACCGTACCATCAAGCGTTGCACGCACATTGAGTTCATTCACATCTTGTTCGGCACGTTTGAGTGTATTAGCTAATAGTAAGCGATTGGCTTTATTGGCATTTTGCTGAGCAGTGCGGTTCTCTTTCATCTGTTTTAAACGCCTCACCTCATTTTTCCAAGCTCTGTCTAACTGGTGAACTTCTAGTTTTGAACGCTCATAATCGATACGTGAAATGGTGTTGTTACCTTTATCAATTAACTTAGTTTCAGCTTCCAACTTTAACTTGGCACTTTCATAGGACATTTTGGCGGCAGAGATAAGCAATAATTGGTCTAACAACGTTGATTTTACAGATACTTGATCCGCTTTATGTTGCGCTGTTAATGCTTGCAGTTTCCACTGTAGCTCCTCAACATGTTGCACTAATTTATGGTTTTGTAACTCTAATAAAACATCACCCTTTTTAACCAACGCGCCGGGTTTTACATTTATTTTCTCAACACGCCCCGCAACCTGTGATGCCACCCAGCGTTCATTGGCTGACAGTAAACGACCAGAGCCACGCACTCGAATAATGAAATCGCCCTGCTGAACGGTCGCAACAATCAAGCTATCTCGACTCACGGAAAACTGCCCATAATGGCGGTTAATGGCAAAATAACTGAGCACCATTAGCACAATAACAACCACAAAAAACAACACTTTTTTTATGTGACTATTGCCTTTCTTCTTTTCTCGAACAATATCCATTTGTTATCCCTGCTATTTCAGTTCTCTATTTTGTGAAAACCAATAGTCCAGTAACTCTTTGCCATAGATAAACTCAACATTCATCTGCTTATATAGGAAATAGGCAAAAAACAGTGCGCCATAGAAAAATCCCCACCAAAGGAATTTCTTGCGTTTGTCTTCATCTTCAATGATGATAAATGCACCTGCCAGGTAAAGAGGCGCAACTGCACAGACCAATACAATCATCCAAAATATATAATTTATGTTATTCATTTTTTAATCCTTTAATTTCTATTGCTTTGCTTGTTATTCCAGCTTCACTATCCAGGTATTAAAAACGAGAGCACAATCACTAATACAGAAGAAGACATTATTAACGAACCATACTTTAATGAGTTTTGATCTGCTTTTTCAGCATTAGCATTTTGTGTAATTCTTCGTTCTAAATCAGCAGGCGCGCTGACACTAGCCCAACGATACAACAAGATACAGCCAGCGATAAATGCCACGCAACCATAACAAAAAAGGTAATAAATAAACTCGTTCGCTGCACTTATCAAATAGTGTGTATAAGAGATAGCTAATTGCAATATAAACAGGGCGAGCAAATAAGTGCTATATCTAACCCAAAAGACTCCGTTCATTATTATCCCTTAATGTTTAGTACGTTAACTTCAAATCGATTCTTAACTACCCTATGTTGCAACAACCAAGCCAACAGTTAACCAATTGATATATAACAATATATAAAATAATAACCCACTACTTTTACATTATTAGTCCCACTATTGAAACGCATTAATCCCAATATTGGGACACCATTAACTTAATTTAATGATTGCGTTCTATGCCACCTGTCTAATAACTCTTTGCCATACACCACTTCCATATTGAGCATTTGCCAAAAAAGTATCATAACTGTCAACGAAGCAAAGCCTAATCCCCACATAATGCACTTTGCACATGTGTCCTTATCTTCAACAAGCACTAATACACTCGCTAAATAGAGCGGTGCAAACACAAAAGCAATAAAGGCCATTGCAATGCCATAATCGGTCTCGTTCATTTTTATCCTTTAGAAATTACGGTTGAGCTTGATGCCAAGCATCTAAGAGGTCTTTTCCGTAGATGACTTCGATATTCATCATTTGATAGAAAAATAGCGCGGCAGTGACTGAGGCAAGCCCAGCGCCCCAGAAAATACATTTTTTCGCCAACCTTTGATCCCCAACCAGCACTGACACCGCCACGATATAAAAGGGGATAAGCAGATATACAATAAGGCATATTGCAACAACATATTCTCTCTGATTCATCACTTTCCTTTTTATAGCGACGTTGATGTTGATAAGGCCGTTAGCACTAATAACATAGAGGGAAACAGTAACAAGGTGCCATACTTCAGCGAGTCTTGGTCCTCTTTTTCTGCATTGTTATCTTTGTTTAACCTCGCGGCTAACTGCGCACCAGATTCAACATTGCTCCACCTTAGCAATACTAGCCCGCCCATAAACATGCCAGCAAAGCCATAGAAAAAGAGGTAATAACCACTGTTATCCCCCTGTGAAATCCAAAAATGGCAATAGGCGATAGAGTACAAAACTACAAATGTGCTAACAAAATAGATGATATATTTGATCATGTTAACTCCAGTAAAAACGCAAGCGACGGCACTGTTATTGTTGCAGTGCTAGTCAGTGAAGTTGCAACAACTAAGCCAAACAGTAAGGTATTGTTATTTAAGAAGATAAATTAAATTAATAACGAGGCAACTAAAACTAATCCCACTAATGGTATTTAATAATCCCAATACTGGAACGAATAATAACCGCCAAACCATCGTTAGCAGCTTTGATTTATAACTTCAGACTTTTTAAGTAACTATCCATCAGCAAAGACCATTTCTTGGGAAATAAGTCAATGCTATGCCCATTAACACCTTCAGCTAACTCAATTTCATGAAACTCACCTTTCCCCCCCCAAGATAGGAAGTTATTAAAGTTTTGACGAGAGTATTGAAGAGAATAGAAGTAGTCGTTATCGCCATATAACCATAGAGATGGAACAGTTGAACTTGCAGCTATTTTAAACAACGCGCCATTGGTTTTATCGGCATCAATACAGCCCTCAGCTACCCAGCCCCCCACAAAATTGATCACCCCTTTAATATTTTCGGGGTGTAATGCAGCATGAGCAAGACTGGTGAGCGCACCTCTTGAAGAGCCACCAATAACAAGGCGTTGTTTATCAACAAAGGGCATCTGCATAATGGCATTCATTGAGGCGTTGATATCCGTTAATGCACGCTCTGCACCTTTCAAAGAACGTTTCGTTTCACAGGTATAACCATTACGTCTATTTTCATGGAAACCTTCATCATAAAGCCCTTCAGAGCCGCCACGCCCGCGGCGCATCGGTACAATCACCGCCCAACCACGATCCACAAAAAATTCAATCAGAGGATAAAAATATTCCACTTTTCGCTTAAAATCACTCGGATTTCGCCCATAGCCCGTTGAACCATGATTCAATACCAAGGTAGCTAATGGTGAAATACTGTTTTCTGGTTTATAGATAATCATCTCAAGCTTTACTGTTTGACCATCTATCACCACAGGCACCATCAGTACCTCTTTGGCAACACTGTTTCCGCAAAAAAACAATAGAAAACTAATAAATAGAAAGATGAAGCTACATTTTGTATTTTTCATATTTACTCCTTTAAAAATTATCCCCTGTTTTTGAAATAGATACTTTCAATAACAGGGGAGAGAGCTATTTTATCGGTACATAGATGGTCATGATCGACGCTTCACTTCCTTGTACAAACTTCTCATCATAAAACTCAAAGTTATAATCCCCCGCCTGCTGGTAACCAGAGCTTGGTAGCCACTCTTGATAAATTGCAGTAAATAGCTCAGCGTATTTTTCACTGAAAGGCCCTTTGTAGGTAAACACTGCATATTTGTTAGCAGGTACTGTTGTTTTTTCTGTGAACAGCTTTGCTAATGTTTCCCCTTTATTTACCTCACAGCCAACAAAGTAATTAAACTGACCCGAGCTATCGTTTGTCCAGTCGGAAAAACCTAAATAAGCATTGCGATTACACAGTTTGTTACGGTCCATATTAAGTGCGAGCAGTTGTTCCCATTGTCTTGTAAAAGCGGCATTTCCAGCATGTCCATACTCTTTTGTGGCAGTAACTTCAAAGGCTGGTAATGTGACAATTTTAGGCGTGAGTTGTGATGATTGGTTTAATTCAGCAAGCGAATCAGGCAGTTCATTTGGTAATGTATTGGTGAAAGACATGGAGAAGAATTGGAAAATTTCATGCTCAGCAAGCAGCCCCAATTTATCCCAGTGGCCTCCATTATATTCACTGTATGACGCTTTTATGCCTGAATTTTTTAAATTCTCAGAAAACAACCGCAGTTCTGTTTTTAAATGATCTCGATTACCCACATCAAACTTAATGTCTGGTGCAGCAGCTTTAAACTCATTGAGGTGTTTTACCAATAAACGATCTAATGAATTATCTTTTAAAAGCTCAACCTGTGTTTGGCTAAAAGGCAGTTGTATATAAAGCGGGGCTGTATCATTTGGGGCGAAACTCAGCGCTAACGAATAGTTATAATTATCTGTCCCTGTCCAATAATCTTTGTTCTTTTGAATGTTAATGCTAGCAGTAGATAGATCCGCTTCACTACTCTTATAGTCACGGCCACTCGAATCAGCGAGCGCGGCGCTTAATGCATAGATAGCATCAAACATTTTTGGGTGTTTCATGACTAAACGAAAGGCGCCGTATCCGCCCATTGAACCACCAGCCAAACCACGTTGTTCTGTATCGGTTCGGTAGTTTTCATCGATATAAGGAATAACATCTTTAATAATGTAATCTTCCCAGTTGCCACCTGAGACAGAGTTGCTATACCAACCTCCCTTAGCAAATTCGTTGTAACTATCTGGCACAACAACAATCATCTCGCTTATCTGTTGTTCGTTGTATAAACGCTGCAGTGCCACTTCGATATTAGGCTCTCCCTCGACCTTAGAAAACCAGCCCTCGGCCTTGGCACCTAAGCCATGCAACAGATATACAACGGGGTAGTGCTTGTTCGGCTGTGCATGATAAGAGGGAGGTAAAACAACCATCAACTCTCGTTCAGTATTGATGGGAATGACATTGCCCTCTAAAGAGGGGCTAAACATTGTTACTTTCTCAACACGGAGTGGATCATCTTTTTGGGTAGTGGCACAACCCGTTGTGAAAATAGCGCTTACAAGCAAACCACTCGCTATTAGGTAGTTAGTTAGTTTCATTTTTATCCTTAAAAAGTAAGTTGACTCATTTTAATAAGAGCAACAACCAGACCAACTCATAATCAGTTGATTTTAAAGAGGTTAATGAATTTTATTACCTTAAATTATTATTTTCATCCCATTATTGGAATTGCTCTATCCCAAAATAGGGAATTTACATAATTGAAAAACTAATAAGTGAGGTTTCCCTTAATAAAACAAAGAGATGGATAAGCATTTATCATTTGAATTGCCCCCCCTAAATAGGTAATGAAGCTCGCTTGGCTTATTCTTTTCTTACACAATCCTCTGAAATTAGAGTGTTATCACGTATTATCCCCTATTTATGAGTGATAAAACTTTCCCTTTTTGCTTTGAGTATTTAGACTTCGATAATAATTTTGTAACACTCCTCGTTTATGGAAAAACAGCATGAAAAAAATAGACATCTTTAAAAAATCTGCTCTTGTAATGGCCCTTTCTCTTAGTGCAACACAGGTTGTTGCTGCAGGTTTCCAATTAAACGCACAATCTGCAACGGGCCTTGGTCGTGCTTTTGCTGGTGATGCGGTTATTGCCGACAACGCTTCTGTGATGGCACGTAATGCAGCCGCGATGGCATTGTTTGATAAAACAGAACTTTCTTTAGGTTTGAATTTCTTGAAAACTGATATCAGTGTGAGTGACGCGACTTATCAGCAACAACACCTTATTCAACCTGGTGTTGGTTATAGCAGTGAATCTAATTACAGTGATGCTGGTGATTCATCAATTGCACCCAACATTCATCTTGTAGTACCGCTTAATGAACAGTTTGCAGTGGGCGCTAACCTTTACTCAAACTTCGGTACAAAAACAGAATTTGATGACAGTTTTGCTGGTTCTGAATACGGGGGGTTAACTGACGTTAAAAGTATTAATATCGGACTAGCAGCCTCTTACCGTATCAATCAACAATGGAGTATTGGTGGTGGTTTAGACATCGTTTATGGTGAAGGTGTATTGCAGCGAGAATTAAAAGTTTACCACCCTGCAACAGGGGATACTGTTCAAGCTAATAAAGCACTAGATGTTGACGCTTCTGGCTGGGCGCTAGGTTTTAATCTAGGCACTGTTTTTGAGTTAAATGAAAATAACCGCTTCGGTCTGTCATATCACTATAGCCCTGAACTGGAAGCTGAAGGTGATATCTATTACGGTGGTGTTACAGCTACAGATGATACTCTATATCTTCCATTACCAGATATGGCGGAGTTTTCAGGCTACCATCGTATTAGCAACACAAAATTTGCAGCTCACTACAGTGTTCAATGGATTGGTTGGGGAGCATTTGATACCTTAGATTCAAAAGCACATGGCACAATTAATGAATACCAATGGAAAGATGCAATGCACTTCTCGTTAGGTGGCACTTATTACCTAAATGATAGCTGGACATTACGCGGCGGTTATATGTATGACCAAAGTGCACAGGATAAAGTAACTTCAATCTCAGTGCCTGACTCTGACCGACAGTGGTTCTCAGCTGGTTTTAGTTACCACTTTAGCGAAAATTCAAACCTTGACTTAGGTGCAACTTACCTTGTTGGTAAGGATGTTTCTGTAAAAGAAACAACAGAGTTGGGTGGCGCAGAAGTTTCAAGCATCACAGGTACAACTCGTGCAGATGCAATCTTAGTTGCCGTGCAATATAGCCATAGCTTCTAAAAAGAATAAAGCGCCTTATTCAAAATAAATAAGGCGCTTTAAACTATTCTGCTAGCAACGCTTCCGTTGCTTTTTTAGTATCTACCGCACTTTCAGCTTTTTCTTTATCTACAGAGTCATAGGCTTTCTTATAATCTACTTTTTCACCTTTTAGCGACTCTTGTAGTTTATCGGTATCAACTGACTCAGCAGCTTTCTCTTTATCAATCGCTTCATTTAATTTCCCAAAATCAACCGCCATAATGTTTGCAGAAAAAAAGATCGCAGAGATCGTCAGTGGTATCCATTTATTCATTGTCACTATTCCATTTCATATCATTAAGAGAAATGGAATATATAATAAATACTCGAGAGACTCTAGCGATAGCGGCTGTCACTAGCAATCTTGTCTAAACTGCTGATGGCTTTTACGACTATGCTCTTTGATCTTGCCTAAAATCGCTTTTATCTCATTGTTACCTTTAGCGCCATCTAGCTGTTTAAACAGATCCTGCAGTTGTGTCATGCCCTGCATATATTTCATATGTTGATGATGCTGCTCTAGGCTCATTCCTTCCATACTAGGCATTGCTGCCATATCATGGTCCATGCTATCCATGTCCATACCACCATGATCCATTTTAGAATGGTCCATCTCAGCCATCTCTTTTTTGTCCATCTTACTATGATCCATTTTTGAATGGTCCATCTCAGGTTTCTTTTTCATGTCCATTTTAGAGTGATCCATCTCAGCCATCTCTTTTTTGTCCATCTTACTATGATCCATTTTTGAATGGTCCATCTCAGGTTTCTTTTTCATGTCCATTTTAGAGTGGTCCATCTCAGCCATCTCTTTTTTGTCCATTGTTGAATGATCCATGCCTTTTTTATTTTCATGATTCATCTGCGTTATTTTCACCGGTGTATATTGGTTCGCTTTTTCGCTGAGTTTTAACAGTTCATTAAGATGTTTTTGCATCTTGTCTGTATCATCTTTTTTGAAACCTTTCACATAAGCACGTAGTTCACTTTTCATGTGTTTCATTGTTTCACCCAACTGTGTCTCTTTAATTTCACAATGCTTTTCATGGGCAAAAGCTTGACTCATTGGTAATGTTAAAAATAGAGCACCCGTTAACGCAATTGCTAGTTTGGTTTTTTTAATATTCATCTGTTTATCCTTTATAAAATAATAATTAGGAATCGTTACAAAATAACTTGCGATAAATTGTTTCCAAAAAGCCTTAAATGACTGGCTATTTTAAAAACAAAATCGCAACTAATATTGAAGCCAATCCTTAGGGGTCGTTACAAAATAACTTGCGATAAATTGTTTCCAAAAAGCCTTAAATGACTGGCTATTTTAAAAACAAAATCGCAACTAATATTGAAGCCAATCCTTAGTTAGTTAGAGATTTAAATTGTTTGCGCATTGCAAATTTTTTCCACTGGAAATAAACAGCGGGTAATATCAGTAGGGTTAAAATAATAGCGCTGACCATGCCACCTATCATGGGTGTTGCGATACGTTGCATCACTTCAGAGCCGGTGCCATCACCAATCATGATAGGTATTAAACCAATCACTACGGTGGCAACCGTCATCATCACTGGGCGTATACGCAAACCAGCGCCTTCCATAACGGCATCACGCAAGTCATCAACATTAAAGTGTGCAAAACGTTGCTGTTTTTTAGCTTCTAATGACTGATTGAGGTATAACAACATGATCACACCTATCTCAATTGATACTCCCGCTAGCGCGATAAAACCAACCCCTACAGCAATTGAGAAATTAAACCCAAGCATAAACATTAGCCAGATCCCCCCCATTAGAGCAAAAGGTAGGGTTGATAGAATAAGCAGTACTTCCCCAACACGTCTAAAGGCTAAGTAAAGTAATAAAATAATAATGGCGATGGTCACCGGGATCACTTTCGCTAAACGTGCATTGGCTTTCTGCATATACTCATATTGGCCAGACCAAACCAGTGAATAACCAGCGGGTAACTGTAGTTTTTTATTCACAATGGCTTGTGCATCTTTGACGTAGGAGCCTAAATCACGCCCTTCAATATCAACAAAAATCCAACCATTAAGGCGTGCATTTTCGGTTTTTATCATTGGTGCCCCCGACTCGATATAAACATTAGCCACATCATTAAGACTGATGGTCATTTGAGAGGGGGTGATAATAGGTAAGGCTTTGAGTGCAGTCACTGAATCACGATAATCATTGGGGTAACGTAAATTAACCGGGTAACGCTCTAAGCCTTCAATGGTTTCAGTGATATTTTGTCCACCAATTGCCACAGCCACCAGCTGTTGAATCTCTTTAATGTTTAATCCATAACGCCCCGCTTTTTCACGGTCGATATCTACTTTGACATAACGGCCACCAGTCACACGCTCAGCATAAACAGAAGCAGTGCCTTCAACTTCAGTTAATATCTGTTCAACCTGTTTACCAATTTTTTCAATTTCAACTAAATCACCACCCGCGATCTTGATACCAATCGGGGTTTTAATGCCCGTGGCTAACATATCAATACGCGTTTTAATGGGCATCACCCACGCATTAGTAAGGCCAGGGAATTGAATCAAGCTATCAAGCTCTTGCTTCAATTTATCTTTAGTCATGCCCGCGCGCCATTCACTTCTAGGTTTAAATTGAATGGTTGTTTCAATCATAGTAAGCGGCGCAGGGTCAGTGGCAGTTTCAGCACGACCAATCTTACCCCATACAGTTTTTACCTCGGGTACGGTTTTAATGAGCTTATTAGTTTGCTGTAAAAGCTGACGCGCTTTACCGATAGATATGCCCGGGTAAGTCGTTGGCATATACATTAAATCCCCTTCATCAAGCGGAGGAATAAACTCACTACCAATTTTGTTTACCGGATAAAACCCCACCGCAAGCAAGCAAAGTGCAAAACCGATAAGCAATTTAGGAAAACGTAAACTAAAGGTTAAAAACGGTTTATAGATGGCTATCACTAAACGATTGAGTGGGTTTTTATGCTCAGGTAATACTTTACCGCGGATAAAGTAGCCCATTAATACCGGGATTAATGTAATAGCAAGACCCGCCGAAGCAGCCATTGCATAGGTTTTAGTAAAGGCGAGCGGTGAAAACATCTTGCCCGACTGCCCTTCTAATGCAAAAACCGGTAAGAAACTAAAAGTGATAATAAGCAGTGAGAAGAACAGCGCAGGGCCCACTTCACTGGAGGCTTTAGCGATCACTTGCCAACGATTTTTATCGCTAAGCTCGGTTTTCTCCATCTGTTTGTGCACGTTTTCAATCATCACAATCGCACCATCTACCATGGCTCCAATCGCAATCGCTATGCCACCTAATGACATGATATTAGCGTTAAGTCCTTGCCACGACATGATAATAAACGCCACAAAGATACCCACAGGTAAACTCAATAACACCACTAATGATGAGCGGAAATGGAATAAAAAAGCGGCACATACCAAGATAACCACAATAAACTCTTCTAATAACTTATCAAACAGGTTTTCTACGGCTGCATTGATAAGTTCTGAGCGATCATAGGTGGGTACTATTTTTACGCCTTCGGGTAAGCTTTTTTGTAACTCATTAAGCTTATCTTTAACTGATTCAATAACAGCCTGCGCATTTTCACCAAAGCGCATTACAATCACACCACTAACTACCTCTCCTTCACCGTTAAGCTCAGTAATACCACGACGCATCTGAGGACCTAAACGAATCTCTGCCACATCACCTAATAACAAAGGGGTGCCTTTATTATTCACTTGCAAGGGAATGGATTTAAGATCTTTTATGGAAGAGATATAACCCGAAGTACGTACCATGTACTCCGCTTCTGCCATCTCAATAACACTTGCACCCGACTCTTGATTTCCGTCTTTGATCGCTTTGCTGATTTGACTCAATGAGATGTTGTAAGCACGTAACTTATTAGGATCTACACGTACTTGATACTGCTTAACCATGCCGCCTACAGTGGCCACTTCCGACACGCCAGCAACGGTTTGTAATTCAAACTTTAAAAACCAATCCTGTAAACTGCGCAGTTCACTTAAGTCATGCTTGCCACTTTCATCCACCAAGGCATAACTGAATATCCAACCAACCCCCGTTGCATCAGGCCCTAGCGCTGAACGCGCTTGTGGGGGTAAGTCTGGCGCGACTTGTGACAGATACTCTAAAACACGCGAGCGCGCCCAGTACATGTCGGTATCATCATCAAAAATAATGTACACGTAAGAGTCACCAAAAAAAGAGTAACCACGCACAGTTTTAGCACCCGGTACACTGAGCATTGCCGTTGTTAGTGGGTAGGTAACTTGATCTTCTACGACCTGTGGTGCTTGTCCTGGATAGCTAGTTTTGACGATCACCTGTACATCAGAAAGATCTGGAATGGCATCAATCGGTGTTTTTTGTAATGAAAATAGACCATAAGCGACAATCGCTACGGTCATCAGTAGCACTAATATTCGATTGTTAATCGACCAGTGAATTATTTTAGAAATCATAAAGTCACCGTTTTCTGGTTGATATTTAACAAGCCAAAATCTAACCAATCTAGATCTTCATCCTCTTTCTCTGGGTCATATTCACTTTGTTTTTCCTGTTGCTTTTTATCCTCTAACATACGTTCAAAATCGGCACTGATACTTGATTCACTGTCTAATAAGAACTGTGCAGAGGTCACTATATTTTGCCCCTCTTCAAGACCAGATAACACTTCAACGTTTTTGTTATTTTCTAAACCCACATTTACTAATACAGATTTGAATTTACCTTCACCTAAAGCAAGCACCACACGGTTCATATTACCCGCGTAAATAACCGCTTCACGTGGAATTTGTAAACGAGGCTCAGGCATACTGGGCGTTAAAACCACAGTGGCAAACATATTTGGTTTAAGCTGTGCGGTCGGATTATCAAACTGTAAACGCACTCTTAATGTACGATTATTCTCACTCATTTCAGGGTAGATAAAGTCCACCTTGCCCGCCCACTCTTGTCCCGGGAAATAATCCAGTTTCATGGTCGCGACATCGTTTAATTTCACCAGCGATACTTGCGCAGCAAAGACTTCTACATCCACCCAAACCGTATCTAAATTAACTGCTTTAACAACGGTAGTAGCGGGTGAAATAAAGGCACCTTCATTCACTTTAAGCTCGGAGATAGTGCCCTTTTGAGGTGCATAAATGGTAATACGTTGCTGCACTTTTTTACTGTTAACAATGTCTTTAATTTGATTATTGTTCACCCCAAGCGCTTTTAACCTTGCCTTAGAAGATAAAACTAAACCACTGCGCTTAAGCTTAATTGCATTAAATAACGACTCCTGCGCTTTCACTAACTCTGGTGAATATAGCGCATAGAGCTTCTGGCCTTTCTCAACCTGTGTACCCACAGATTTCACGTATAATTTTTCTATCCAACCCGATACGCGGCTATTGATTTGCCATAACGCATCCTCATTCGCTTGCACACTGCCTAAGCTTTTAATGGATAAATGAAAATCACCTTTAGTGACCGTAGCGGTGCGCACGCCTAAGTTATTTTCAACCGCGGCAGAGATAGTAACCAGACCTTCTTGGTTTTCATTGCCACTCTCTTCATAGACAGGCACTAAATCCATGCCCATTGGCGATTGCCCGGGTTTATCGCGGCGGTAGTTAGCATCCATCGGTGCCACCCAATACAGGATTTTAGGCTGTGCTTTTTCGGCTTCAGCGTAAACAGGCACTAAATCCATGCCCATCGGAGACTGCCCCGGTTTATCGCGGCGGTAGTTTGCATCCATTGGTGCAACCCAATAAAGGATTTCAGGCTCACTGTTAGTCGCTTGTGCAGAGAACAGTGAAGTTAACTTGTCACTTTGGCTGGATAAAAAACCTATCGCAAGCCCTGTTAATAATACAAATAAATAACGCATAGTTTTTCCTTATGATCGGCTTCAAAATTACTTACGATTTTGTTTTAAAATAGCCAGTTGCTTAAGGCTTTTTGGAAACAATTTAACGTAAGTTATTTTGTAACGATTCCTTAAAGTGCCTGAAAGTAACGGATTTTAGAAAGGCTTTTCAGACCATCAAAATAGAGTTGTTGATATTCAATCGAGAGGTTCAATTCATGGATATAAGCTTGAATGACCTCTTTGAAAGGACGCGTATTAGACTGATAGCTTTGCTCTAGAATTTGAGCATGTAATTTTGCTTGTTTAAGCAAACTATCTTGATAACGGTTTTGACGGGATAATAGCTGCCGATAGTTAACAATTTCAGCATTCAGTAAAGCATTAAGGTTACGTAATAATAACCGGTGCTCAGCTTGCTTTTGACCTTTATTGTGCTGTGCAGCAATCATTTTTTGGTCTTGACGCTGGTCAGTGAACAATGGGATATCCATTGAAACAAAACCACTCAACAAGTCTGGACGAGGCTCGCCATTATCCATTTCAGATAAACGGTGACCATAACCTAACTCCACTTTGAAACTAGGTTTGTAATCTTGCTTTGCTAAGTTGATATTACTGTCAGCAACTAATACATTTTGGCTTAAGACTTTTACTTTAGGGTGGTTTGCTAACAATACATAGTGCTGATAGTTAAGCGTGTCACTAGACTGAATATAGCTGAGAGTATCAAGCCAATCTGGGGTGTTTTTTTGTAATGCTTGATAAGCACTCGCACCAATCCATTCACTTAATAAGCTGCGATACATTAATGATTGTTGGGTTAATTTTGCGAGTTTTTCATCAAACTTACCGAGCTCGATTTCAGCGGTGATCAGATCTTCATTTTCAGCAAGCCCCAATGAAAACTGTGAACTTAAATCTTCATAAAAACTGTTAAATAGTTTCTTATTTTCAGCCACTAGTTGTTTTGATTTCTCAGTGAATAAAATATTGAACCATAAATCATGCACCGTTTTTTTCACTAACAAACGTCTATCTAAGGCTTGAAATACTGAGACTTCAGATTGTAAATTAAAACCGTCTTGGGTGAGTTTACGTGAATCACCACGGCTAAACTGTTGTGAAATTCCGACACTCAATTGCGTCATTGGATCGCTATCTAATGAAAAACTATCGGTTGGCACATTTGCCATGCCCAGTTTTATCATAGGATCAGCCAAGGTGGAGCTCGCATTTCCTTGCGCGATCAAGGAAGCTTGCTGAGCTTGATAACCTTTTTGTGCAGGGTCGTTATTAAGCGCCATTTGAACAGCATCTTGCAGTGATAACGCCTGCACGTTAAAGCCAAGTGTTGCTAATAGCAACACAGGCAACATTGAAATTCTCATCTCTTTTATTCCTTATTTACCCAACAATACAGGGTAAATTGTTAATTATTTGGATCTATAGGTAGATCGAGTTTAAGCAATAATTAACTAATAAAAGGAGGACGATAAAGTGTTTCAGAATAGTGGTAAGTAGCGGGTGCTATTAAAGAGGTATAAATAACTTGCGAGACGTTAAGCGAGAGTAACTGTTCACTTTCAATAAAATGAAGAACAGAGACAACGGTCATCATTTCACAGTTGCTTTGGCAGTTTTCCATCATGGACATATCAGTTTCGCAACTAAGCTCATCTAGGTTCATGTTCTCCATCGCACAATGACTCATCATCTCAATTTCACTATCCATTAAAGGTGCAACTGCCATCACTTTCTGAGTGAAAGTAAGCATTGTGGTCACCATTAAAAGCAGCGTGATAAATCGTTTCATGTCGTTGAAGAAAAACTTATAAAAATTAAGATAAATGCACGATACAGCTTTCCCCTAGGGAAGAGTCAAGCTATAAAGTAAACATCCTTGATGAATTAAATGCCTTATAAATGCAACATTTATATAAACCACTTGGCACTCCGCATTTTCTTTACTATTTTTATAAGAATAACAAAGGAACCTCATGAAATTTTTAAACAAGTACACCACATTAATTGCATTAATCCTCGTCACTTTTTCGTTGCTATATGCCTACACAATTGGCCTTTATAAAACATTTAATATTAAACTAGATGATACCTATGCAATTGTTGGCGTTTCTGATTCTGTGCAGGGTGGAGATTCTACCATTGAAGTCGATAAACGATCAGATGGCATCTACTTTAAATGCGATATTGTTGCCGAATATCGCTGGCCCTATTGTGAAGTGAAAATTCATTTAGTGCCTCAAGATAAAAATGGTGAATATCAATTTCAGCATGGCCTTGATCTCTCAGAATATGAAGAGGTATTTATAAATGCAGAGTACATTGGTTCTGCGCCTGAAAGACTGAGGTTCTACATGCGTAATTATAACCCCGCTTATACTGATTTTGCTGTTGATGAAAACTCAATGAAGATTAATGAGTTAAAATTTAGCCCCAATAAAAGCCCTAGCGGTGAGTACTATAAACTTAATGACTTTAATGTTGCTTCGTGGTGGAGTGGAGAGCGTGAAATTCCCTCTCAGTATCAAGGGGTTGAATATACTAATGTACCATTACTAGAGATTGCATCATCGGGTTATGTTGAATATGGAGAGATGGAGGTCGTTTTACGTGAAATTACATTTAGGCGTCTCTATATCTCCAAAGAAAACCTGCTACTGGCTACCATTGGCATGTGGCTTAGCTCTGCATTTATCTATTTAGTGATGCAACTCAGTTTGTACCAATATAAATTAAAAAAAGCTAAAGTATCACAAGCCCGCTTACTTGAGATTATGCATGCGTTAAAACTGGAAAAAAATGAGATAGACAAAATGTCCAAAAGAGACGCGTTAACTGGACTACGTAATCGAGCAGGATTAAGCAAACATTTTTCTGAGTGCGGTATCGCCCTTACTGAGAAGAAAACCCCATTCTGCATTATCTTTATAGATATTGACTTCTTCAAGCAGGTTAATGATAACCACGGGCACAATATCGGTGATGACGTTTTAGTCGCCTTTTCACAGAGCATATATAACAATATTCGTATTGCCGATAAACTGGGCCGCTGGGGAGGGGAGGAGTTTATTCTTATATGTAAAAACAGTAATCTAGAAAGTGCTGTAGCGACCGCAGAAAAGCTTTGTTTGATTGTTGAAAAGAAAATATACCCTGAAAACTTAAAAATAACCGCTAGCTTTGGAGTTGCAGAGATGAAAACGACGGAATCAACAAGAGCGTTTATTGAGCGTGCCGATAAAGCACTTTATCAAGCTAAATCTAACGGGCGTAATCAAGTACAAGCAAGCAAATAAATAAACGAAAGGTTTATCCAAATTTTCAATTGGATAAACCTTAGGCATTTTTATAGGGCAGCGTTAAAACGCTCAAACCCAGCTTCTAAATCCGCAATCAAATCATCCACATTTTCTAAACCAATATGTAAACGAATCAGTGGTTTTTTACTATCCCAGGTTGTTGCTGTACGTAACTTATCTATGCCAAACACACCTAAAATTAAACTTTCATAACCACCCCATGAAAAGCCCATTTTAAAGTACTGCATGTTTTCAACTAACGCAGTGACTGATTTTAAATTGCCCTCTTTTAATACAAAAGAGAACAATCCATTTGATGCGCTGAAATCACGTTTAAAGAACTCGTGCCCCGGACAGGTTTCAAATGCAGGGTGACGCAGATGGTCGACTTCTGGACGAGAGGCTAACCAATTAGCGACTTTTAATGCATTCTTTTCATGTTGCGCCATGCGCACACCTAACGTACGTAAGCCACGACTTGCTAAATACACATCATCGGGTGAGGTGCACTGCCCCATCAGGTAACTATTTTCGCGTAGTTGTTCCCAATGCTTTTCGTTAGAGGTTGCCGTGCCCATCATTACATCAGAGTGGCCAACAATATATTTTGTTGCCGCTTGGATAGAGATATCTACGCCCATATCAAACGGACGAGAGTTAATTGGAGAGGCCCAAGTATTATCAAGCATCACAACCATATTATTTTCATGTGCAATTTGGCTTAATGTCGGTACATCTTGAATTTCCATGGTGACTGAGCCAGGTGATTCTAAAAACAGTACTTTAGTATTTTCTTGAATTAGATCTTTAATACCAGCACCGATAAGCGGATCATAATAAGTGGTTTCGACACCAAAACCTGCTAATAAACCATCACATAAAGCGCGTGTTGGTTCATAAGCATTATCAACCATTAATAGGTGATCACCTGCCTTTAAGAAGGATAATAATGCGCCACTAATCGCAGCTGATCCAGAGGGATAAAGCGCAGTGCCAACACCACCTTCTAACTCAGCAATCGCAGCTTGAAAAGCAAAGTGTGTTGGTCCACCACGGCGACCATAAAACATCTCACCATTGGCTTTATTTTTACTTGCGAAACGCATCTCATCCATGGTTTCAAAGAGCATGGTTGATGCACGAACTACAGGTGGATTGATCACCCCTTTAGTCCACTTTTTATCACGACCTAAACTAACGATTTGCGTTTCTTTTTTCATCTGAAATTTCCAACTGGAGAGAGAGAATGAATATTAACATTTCATTGCATTTTGAACATAAACAAAAAGGTATATAATATGGCTTATTTCCAAATTAATAGGCCTAATATGCATTTTTCAAGTCACTTTATTCTTGACCGAGCACACTTTTCAGAGTGCTTTGATCAATCAGCGCTTATCACCCCACCTAAAAAAATGCGTTACAACTTTATTGGCGCCTTGCTTATCTTCGGGTTCTTAGTGCTTATTGTTACTGATCAGTCTGTTGCGGTAGGTTTGTTTTTTATTGGTCTCGCGTTTTTAGAGTTTTTTAGTTTTAAATACCGCAAGGCTTGGTGGTTATCAAGACAGATGTGGAGCAAAAACTCAGGTAATAAAATCACGCTTAACATTGATGAAACAGGTATTAAAATAGATAGCCTTTACCAAAAACAAAGCTTAGTTTGGAATGATATCAAAGAGGTGATCGAAACACCTGAAGGCTTAATGCTAAAACTTGAGAGTGGTGGGCAAAGCTACCTCTCTAAAAGTAGCTTAAATAGCGAAGTCATCGACTTTATAAAATCAAAGCAATAGTCTTATTCTTGTAAAGGCACAACAGGTTGTAATTTAGTGAGGAACTCAGCAAGATTCGGCGCTAAAACCGCTTCCTGTTTTTTCCCTAAGGTCTCAAGCTGTACTTCACCAGTTTCATTGAGTATTGAGATAACTTGCATCTCATCACTGCAACTTGCGATAAACATAGAAGCTGGTTTCTTCAGCCTTTTCTGCATCAGAAAGTGTGCAATCATGTTTTCTTGCAACAATTTAAAGTCGTCTTCGTTCCAAACTTGAATCAGGTCAACGGGGTGGTCATCAAATAGACAAGGCATACCATCTGCATAATAACTACAAAAAAGTTCATGAATACTTGGGTGTAGCGTTACTTCAAGCGCCTCTTCAATATTACTTAAGTTAATATTATCGTTACGCTCCTGTGCAGACCAAGCAATCATTTCATCGCCTATGCGTTTAACCTGACACGGAGATATCCATTGTTCATCATATTGCTGCAAAGGCAAAGAGTCGTTGTTATCTTTCCAAACTTTTTCATTACGTTCAAAGAGATCAAAGAGTGCTGTTTTTGTTGTATTATTCATTGCTCGAAAATTTCTCTTAATTAGTTACAATAGAGAGATTCTACACAGGTAAAAAATAATTAAACAGATAAATAATAAGTGAAACACAATGACAGATAAACCACTCTACGACCAAGCAGCCGCCCTACAAAACCTTTCTCTTGGGCAAGTAACAGAATATAAGTGCGAATATGATGCGAGCTTATTACAAGGCGTACCACGTAGCTTAAATCGTGACGAGCTAAAACTTGAAGCAGATGACTTGCCTTTTGTTGGTTGTGACCTGTGGAATATTTATGAGTTATCTTGGTTAAATAAAAAAGGCAAACCCGTTGTTGCGACGGGTATTGTTCAAGTGCCTTTTGATAGTGACAACTTGATTGAATCAAAATCTTTTAAACTGTATTTAAATAGCTTCAATCAAACCACGTTTGATAGCTTAGAAGCGGTTCAACAGTGCCTTATCAAGGATCTTTCCAACTGTGCAAATAAACCTGTTAGTGTAGAGTTAAATGCAAACATGGATAGCTTTGATGAAAAGCTAGGTAGTTTTAGCGGTGTTTGTTTAGATGAGTTAGATATCGAAGTAGATAATTATCAACTATCACCAGCGCTACTCTCGAACCTACACTCAAATGAAACAGTGACAGAAACCCTCTACTCTCATCTATTAAAATCAAACTGTTTAATCACCAGTCAGCCTGACTGGGCAAGTGTTGAGATTAGATATACAGGCAAAAAAATAAATAGAGAAAAATTACTGCGTTACCTTATCTCATTTCGTCAACACAATGAGTTTCATGAACAATGTGTCGAGCGGATCTACTGTGACCTCATGAAATTTGGACAAATTGATTCGCTTTCAGTTTATGCACGTTATACTCGCCGAGGTGGTTTAGATATCAACCCATATCGTAGCTCTGAAAATAACGAAGCTAAAAACAATAACTTAAATAACATACGCCTGTTACGTCAATAGGCTTCAGATTGGTTTTTATGAGACATATTACGCATTTTACAGCGACAATTATTACAACTCTATTGCTCACATTCTCAGCACCTCTGTTTGCGATAGAAATGCTCGATGCTAATATGCCACGCGCTTTAAAAAATGCCTACCTGGGTCGTTATCAAACTCCTGAAATCTGCATTGAAACCAGTAAAGATTATATAAAAAACAAAAAGAACTATGATATTAATAGCGCCCCTATCATCGATGAATTAGCCAGCAATAGTACATTACCGGTACAACTACTGGCTTTTTGTTACGCTCAAATTGAAGAGTATGGAGAAGCCTATCAATTACTTAGCGAACTTTTAAAACAGCAAACTTTTTCTCCTGAGCAATTGCGTACATTAAATATCTTAGCGTCCGAAATTCCTGAAAGTAAACGCGTTGACTTTAGTAACCAGCTACTCACAAAAATATTCACCACTAGCTTACGAAAGATGAAGTCATCCCCTTTTGAAAAATCCCCAAACCTTGAGGTTAAACTTTTATTAACCATCAGCAAACTCTCTTTAGAAAGTAATCAATTCCGTACTGCAAATATCTCATTAGAGGCAGCAAAAGGTATTTTAAAAAACAAACAAGCGAGTAAATTACATGCTTGGTTAGCTTATTATTATGGCATCTATTACGAAAAAATAAATCAACAACAACTGGCCGTTTCTAACCTTGAAGCTGCTAACAAACTCGCTGACAAACATAAATTCATCAAACTAAGTGGTGAAGCTAAAAAAAGCATTTCTTCACTTTATGAGAAGAAACACTTTTTTTCTCGTGCTATAGACTTTGCAAGTGAGCGCGTTCAACTTTATTTCAATACAAAAAATAGCATCAAACAAGCAGATAGTTTGCTTCAATTGGCAACGCTAAAAAGGAAAAGTGGCGATAAAGATGAAGCACTTATTTATCTATTTAATGCATTAGAATTAATGCAAAATAAAAAGAATAGTGTGTTATTAGCACGAGTTTATCTTGAATTAGGCCGTACTTACACGAGTTTAGTCGGTAGCAAAGAGAATAAGAAAGAGCGCTTGTTAGCACAAAAATATCTTCAAAATGCGCGTTATCATTTTACCCGTTTAAAAGAGGTAAAACGCCAAGTTGAAAGCTTACTTTTATTGGCTCGCTTAAATATTATTAACGACGATCCGGCACTGGCTATTCTACAATTAGAAAAAATCCTACAATTATCACCATCAACCTATCCAGCACTGCGAGTGCAAGCTTTTGAAATGCTTGCTTCAAGTTACGAGATAACGGGTAATCACCAGCAAGCAATCCTTCATTTCAAAAACTTTCATACTTTACAAAACAATATCAAAGAGCGCACATTTTCATTACAACAATTACAGATAAGTGAGCAACTTCAATTGGTAGAGCGCACTCAACATCAACGCCAATTAGAGATAGAAAACAGTGAGCTACAAAACACTAATACCCATTTTAAAACCTTGACCTATGGTGCAATCACGTTATTAGTGATTACACTATTAAGCTTCTTTTATATTTTAATACGCAACCGAAAACTCACAGAATCTGAAAATCGCTCACAGTACCAATTAAGCTACCACCCACGTACTAAATTACCTTCACAGCAGGCACAAGGTAACGCCTTTAATTATATTTATCATGATGAACCTCTTTATTATGCACTTGCTAACATCCCCTTTTTAACTAATTTGAATGAGCTTTCTGGTTTGTTTTCAGGCACAAAGTTAGAGAAAAAATTGGGTCAAGCGCTACTCATATTTTTTACTAATAGTGCAGACATTTTTCAAATTAGAGATAATCAAATTCTATTTATTAGTGAACAAAAAGGACATAAAAGTGCGCAAGATTTCGCAAAAAAAATAGAACAGTTTTTTATCATCTTTACAGATAAATACAAATTACCTAGCGATGTATCAATTGGCATTGTCGCTTTTCCCTTTTTAAATAATGTGAGTAGAGCGATCACACCAACACGCATGTTAAACCTCAGTAGTTTGGCACTGTTTGGTGCGAGTCAACTACGAGATCAATACCAAAAGAATAGTTGGCTTGAATTATATGCAATTGATAACTTACAACCTGCATTTTTTGATGGTGACTTATGGATTTTAGGGCAACAAGCAATTAAAAAAGGTATCGTGAAAATTAATAGTAGTGAGCCAAATCACCAGTTTTATTGGCCAGAATTAGATAAGTAACTCATTTCCTTATATTACTTGTCTCAGGAACTTGCACATTAGCAGTTAAGTGCTAATAATTGCCTGTTAGTAAACAATAATGACTCTTTTTTATGGGGCATTAATAATAATAATAATAATAATTAACCTAATGGAATATATACTATGGCTTCCCCTATAGCTGCTTTAAAATTACTGCAACAGCTATTAAAACGGACATCCCGTCAAGATAAAACCTTTGACAAATACCAACACTCCTTTTTAAAAAAATTACAAAACAGTAGTTCAGAAAAAACAACTGAAACACTTTATGAAGAGTGTATTGTTCAACTCGTTGAACACCAAGCACCTATTGAAGATGCACTTTCAGAGGGACGTTTAATCGTTTCTCAATCACAACTGCAGTTACAGAGAGTGGCTAGCTTATCGGAAAAAATATCTCTTAAAATAGAAGAATCCAAGCAGATACCCCAGCCCTATTCTATCCTTGAGCATCATAGTGAACTGACTAATATCATCAAGATTTATCAACGTGTGGTGATTGAATTAAATAAAAGTGACAATAAAAAATCAGAGCTAAAAGATTCTCCACTGATTGATAATATATCCGACGAACTACAACAAGTTATCCTCAACTTAGATGTTGGCACTGCATACATCAAAAAACTTGAGCTAATAAGAAGGACAATTTCAAACGAGAAAGACCCTTTATCACTGCCTCAACACTGTTTGCAAATAATCACCATCATCATTGACAGCACGCGTGAAGAACGACGATCTTCGCGCCATTTTTTGTATACACTCAATGATAGTCTGACTCAGTTTTACCTCAATTTTGCTAAAAATATTAAACGCGCAGAGTCGGCATTTGAAGATCAAGAAAAATGTGTCAAAAGCATTCAAAAACAATCTGCTCTACTCAAAAAAGCAACAGAAAACTCTACTGACATGATCACGCTACAAAAGCATGTTTTTAGTTACGTTGAAAATGTCGAAAATATGATTCAAGATAGAGAGATGCTAAAAGAGCAACAAGCTCGTCATCAATTTCAAGGAATGGCCAGACAGATTAAAGAGCTACAAAACGAAACAAATAATTACCAAAAAACGCTTAAACAACAAAGCAAACAATTACATATTGACTTTTTAACCAAAATTCCTAATCGTGCGGCCTGGAGTGAACGATTACAGGTTGAGTTTACGCGCTATCAACGTTACCAACACCCGCTTAATATTGCCATTATTGATATCGATAAATTTAAAGTCATTAATGATACATTTGGTCATTTGGCAGGCGATAAAGTACTCAACGTTATTGCGCAAACACTACAAAAATCGATACGTAATACCGATTTTATTGCGCGATTCGGCGGTGAAGAGTTTGCCGTATTATTCCCTGAAATATCAAATAAACAGGCACAAATAACGCTTAATAAACTTTGCGCAACGATCAAAAAAATTCCCTTTAAATTCAAAAAACAGAGTATTAGCATTACTATCTCTGTAGGTTGTACCAGTTTCAGTAAAGATGATGATCTCGATAGTTCTTTTGAACGCGCAGACCAAGCTTTATACCACGCCAAAAACAATGGCCGTGACCAAGTTGTATGCTTCGAAAAAGAGTAATAAAACACTCTCTCCTCAAAATGCCTGCATAATTTCAAACCAATAATGGTAACTCACCATTTTTGGTTTATGCTTAGTTAATATCGGAACCTCATGATTTTATGGGGCATTCCCCTCCCCGCTTCTATTACCTAAGGAGGTATTATGATCTCGCATATTAATCCAGTTGGCAGCATGGCACTACTTTCACAGCTCGAAGTGAATCAATTACAGGAATCAGCCTCTAGTGAAATTTATCAACTTTTCCGTAACTGCTCTCTCGCCGTGCTTAATTCCGGTAGCCATACGGACAGCAGTAAAGAGATATTAGAAAAATACAAAGATTTTAAAATTAATGTATTGCATCAAGAACGTGGTGTAAAAATAGAGTTACAAAACCCACCAGAAGAAGCATTTATTGATGGCGAACTAATAAATGGCATACAAGAACACCTTTTCTCTGTATTAAGAGATCTTCTGTATGTTGATACACGCATCGAAATAACTGCAGAAAAAGGCGAAGATAACAGCTCGCAGATAACCAGTTTAGTATTCTCCATTTTACGTAATGCCAATATTTTAAAACCCGGTGTTGAACCCAATGTAGTGGTTTGTTGGGGTGGTCATTCCATTAATGATAACGAGTTCAGTTACACCCGAGAAGTTGGTAGCGAACTAGGCTTACGCGAACTTAATGTCTGTACCGGTTGCGGGCCAGGCGCAATGGAAGGACCAATGAAAGGTGCTACCGTTGGCCATGCCAAGCAACGTGTTAATGACGGGCGTTATATCGGCTTAACTGAACCAGGTATTATCGCAGCCGAGCCACCAAACCCCATTGTTAATGAATTAGTTATTTTACCTGATATTGAAAAACGCCTTGAAGCTTTTGTACGTATTGCACACAGCATTATCATCTTTCCTGGTGGCCCAGGCACTGCAGAAGAGCTGTTATACATTCTCGGCATTATGATGCACCCAGAGAACAAACGTCAGCCAATGCCAATCATTTTAACCGGCCCTAAAGAGAGTGAGCCCTACTTTAAATCAATTGATCAGTTCATTGCTGACACCTTAGGAGATGACGCACGTCGCCATTATCAAATCATCATTGATGATGCAGCACTGGTTGCACAAGTCATCAAAAAATCGATGCAAAAAGTGACTGAGTATCGCCGTGCGATTGGTGATGCGTACTCCTTTAACTGGTCGTTAAAAATTGATGAGCCTTTCCAATACCCTTTCATTCCTAATCATGAAAACATGGCTAATCTTATGTTACATAAAGACCAGCCAGTGCAAGAGCTAGCTTCTAACCTGCGTCGCGTATTTTCGGGTATCGTTGGTGGTAACGTGAAAGATGAGGGCATTAAATCGATTGAAGAGTTTGGACCCTTCCAGATCAAAGGTGAGAAAACACTCATGAAAAAAGTTGATATTCTGCTAGAAAGCTTTATAAAACAGGGACGAATGAAACTTCCAGGCACGGCTTATACCCCCTGCTATAAGATAATTAAATGATCTCAACCCTGCTAATCATAGATGCGATGAATCTGATTCGTCGTATCTATGCGATTCAAGAGAAACAAAACGGGGAAACCCCAAAAGCACTCAAAGTAACAAAAACAAACGCTTGTAATGCCCTGCATAAATTAATCAACATCCACCAGCCAACCCATATTATCGCCGTTTTTGATAGCCATGCGCCTAGTTGGCGCCATCAACTTTACCCTTTGTACAAGCAGGGTAGAAAACCAATTCCAGCGCTTTTAAAAGCGGATTTAGGAAACATTCAAGATCGTTTTTTTGAGATGGGTATTGAGTCATTAGTAACAGAAACCGATGAAGCAGATGATCTCATCGCAACGCTGGCAACAAAAATGACCAAAAATGGTCAAAAATCCATTATTGTCTCTACTGATAAAGGCTTTTATCAACTACTTAATAAACAAACTCTTATTTACGATTATTTTCAACATAGCTATACCGATACCGGCCGCGTGTTGAATAAAATGAGTTTACCCGTTGAAAAACTATCGGATTACTGGGCGATCACCGGCATCTCGAGTAGTGCAATCAAAGGCGTAGAGGGTGTTGGAGATAAAGGCGCTTTAACCCTGTTGCAGCAGTACGGTAGTTTACAGGTTATGTTAGACACAGCCCTAGATGATAAAGATAAGCGCTTAAAAAAAGTGCATCACAATAGAGAGGAAGCCTTGCTTGCAAAACAACTGGTGACATTAAAAAGTGACATACCATTAGGGTTTAATTTACAGGATTTACGCTATAGCCCTTCAGCCCCTTAACAAAATTATTAAAAAGTGATTTTTTAAATAGCTAACCATCAGATTTTAAGTAATATAGCTAATACATAGTCTAATGGAGCATATCACTTGAAAAAAATATTAATAATCAGCGCAATAGCAGCAGTTGGTGCAGGCGCTTATATCTTCAATAAGCAAGATTCTACTCCAGCTTATAATGTACTTGATTATATCCCAGCAGATACTGCAATTTTTGCAGCGCAACTAGAACCTTTTCCGTTAAAAGATTACATCGCATCAGCACCTAAAATGGTAGATCCTAGCGACCCCAAAAGCCTTGATGATCTCTATGATGCAACAAATCCAGGCGCTAATTTTGTATTAAGTTTAGTGAAAACCTACGAAGCAGGTTTATCCGATGCAGATCTGTTAATTAAAACCTTTGGTTTACCAAATGAAGTGCGTGCTTATTTTTACACGCTAGGTTTATTGCCCGTGTTTAAAATCGAACTTGCAAACGAGCAAGCCGTTTGGGATCTACTTGATAAAACTGAGCTTGAATCAAGCTTTCCCCACAAAAAAGGCAACTTAAACGGCTTTGAATACCGTAGTTACCCGATTACTGATGATACAGATCCGGTGAGAGCTGAGATGATTGTTGCGGTTAATAATGGTCTCTTAACCATCACCTTTAATAGCCGTTATGGCGATGAAAAACTACTTTCTACAGCACTAGGCCTAACTAAAGCAGACAATGCTTTAGCTAATAGCAAAATTATTGATGAAACAATCAAACAATACGGCTTTAAAAAAGCGAGCCTTGCTTTCATCAACCACGTTGAAATAATCAAGGGATTAACCACTCAGGATGGTAATCTGCTTGCTAACCATATAAGCAGTGTTAGCAGCACTTCTGCTAGCCCTTCTGCACTCTCAGAGATCCGTAATGAACAATGTTCATCTGAATTTACTGGCATTGCCCAAAACTGGCCACGTACAGTTGCAGGTTATACCAACTTAGATATCACCGCTAAAGAGTCAACTATTTCTGGCTCGATGATTATTGAAAGTAAAAACCAAGCAATCTTAAAAGCTCTCACTACAATACGTGGTTTTGTTCCAAACTATATTAATGATATTGAAAATAATGTATTTGCAACCGCACTTGGGTTAGATGTAAACCAGTTTGCTAACTCATTAAATGATATTTGGAGTGATCTACAAACGCCAAGTTACACGTGTCAGCCGCTTGCCGATATTCAAGCAACGATAAGTCAATCTGGTGAATCGATTGGTATGGTTGGTATGAGTGCTAGCATGGCAAATGGCGTACAAGGCCTGAGCCTTGGTTTACTTGATTATGCCATTACTGATCTTGAAACTTCACCTAAACTAGAAAGCTTAGATGCTCTGTTTACTATTTCAGCAGAAAATCCAGAGCAACTGTTTAACTCAGTGAAGATGTTTTTACCTGAATTACAACAGATTCAATTAAAAGCCGATGGAGAAGCGGTTGATTTAAGCACTATGCTACCTATTCCAAGCGCAATTAACGTAGCACCAAAACTAGCGATTAAAGGTAAACATCTGGTTATCTATAATGGTGAGAAGGGTGAAAAAGTTGCCAATACGCTATCAAGCGAAGCACTAACTAAAAATGGTTTGTACAACTTTAGTTTTGACTTCAAAAAGATGGTTACGCCAATTATTACTGCAACCGAACTGTCAGGGGAAACAATTCCAGAAGAAGCAATGTTCTTAACGGAATATGATGCGCGTATGCAAATGAGTATTGATGTCAATGAACAAGGTTTGATTTTCAAATCAAGCATCAATAACAGAGCGCCAAAATAGTATGTAATGATTATGACATAACATTCAAGATAAACCCGGTGTTCATGAACACCGGGTTTATCTATTTTAAACTCAATTTATAAAAATTTATTAAACTCACTGTTCCAGCTATCTTCATTAACAAAACCGCAACAAAAATCACCGAACAGGCCGTTAAGCTCGTAGATATAAACAAACAAAATGTTATCGCTTTGTTACAGCCAAATAACAGTTTTTTTATAAAAAATATTCTCATAAAATAAATAAGCATTTCCATTTTTGTTAGTTTATTTAAGGGTAAATGCCTGCGATACTGCGTCATATCACATTTTTATTTTACAGTATTTGCGCAGGGTCAATAGAAAACAAATGGATAAATCCTTAGAAAAACAATTAACAACTTGGTTAAAAGAGCAGAAAAAACACTGTGGTTTTTACCTCAATTTAACGGTGTTATTTGGTTTGTTGACCGGCTTTGCTCTGATGTTACAAGCTTACCTACTATCGACTATTTTGCATGGCATCATTATTGATGAATTACCTAAAGATACCTTTATTAATCAATTCATCGCACTTATCGCCTTAATTCCAATACGTGCCTTATTAGCCTTTGCCCGAGAGCGTTGTAGCTTTGAAGCGGGTAAACGCTTACGTCTGCAAATTCGCAAAGCGGTATTAGATAAACTCACAGAATTAGGCCCCGCCTTTATTAAAGGAAAACCCGCCGGCAGTTGGGCAAGCATCGTGCTTGAGCAAATTGAAGACTTACAAGACTTTTACGCCCGTTATTTACCACAAATGTTATTAGCCGGTTTTATCCCGCTGTGTATTTTAATTGTGGTGTTTCCACTTAACTGGGCAGCCGGACTTATTTTATTAACCACCGCCCCGTTAATCCCTATTTTTATGATTTTAGTGGGCATGGGCGCCGCCGACGCAAACCGTAAAAACTTCAGCGCTCTGGCGCAATTAAGTGGCCACTTTATGGACAGGTTAAAGGGCCTAAAAACCTTAAAACTGTTTAACCGTGGCGATGCTGAAATCAAAGCCATTGAAACGGCCTCAGAGTCTTTTCGTGAGCGAACTATGTCGGTATTACGTTTAGCCTTTTTAAGCTCTGCAGTATTAGAGTTTTTTGGCGCGATCTCCATTGCGGTATTGGCTATCTATTTTGGTTTTAGCTTTTTAGGCCACCTTAACTTTGGTGATTATGAACAGGGTATGAGCCTGTTTATGGGGTTATTTATCTTAATGTTAGCGCCTGAATTTTACCAACCTCTGCGTGATATGGGTACTCATTACCATGCCAAAGCACAAGCAATTGGTGCGGCGGAAGAACTAAAAACGCTGCTGGATTATGAAGTGACAGATCATCATAAAAGCGCACAAATCCCTCAACAAACGCCACAAACAGTGGATTGGAATAGACCGATTGAACTACAGGTAAAAGATCTGTGTGTGTATAGCCACGATGGTATTCAATTGGCTGGCCCACTGAGTTTCGAGCTAAAACAAGGTCAACAGCTTGCCCTTGTCGGTCCAAGCGGTTCGGGTAAAACCAGTCTGTTAAATGCCCTACTCGGCTTTTTACCTTACCAAGGTTCAATACAGGTAAACGGCGTCGAATTACATCAAATTAAACCATCTCAGTGGCGTAAACACCTTGCTTGGCTAGGCCAAGATCCACAGCTATTTCACGGTAGCATCAAAGATAACGTGAGCATGGGTAATGACACAATCACCCCACAAAAAATTGAAGACTACTTAAAAAAATCTGCCATTTTAGACTTTGTAAAATCTTTGCCTAAAGGCCTTAACCACCACATTGCAGAACAGATGGCCGGCCTTTCCGTCGGACAAGCACAACGTATTGCCCTTGCCCGTGCACTGGCTCAGGACGCGCCCCTGTTTTTATTAGATGAACCCACAGCAAGCCTTGACCAACACAGCGAACAAGCTGTATTTAGTGCATTAAGTGAAGCCACACAACACAAAGCCAGCTTAATGGTCACGCACCGATTAGACCAACTACAACAGATGACTCAAATACTGGTGCTTGAACAAGGCCAGATTGTGCAACGCGGTCATTTCGATGAGCTTAATCACAGTGATGGATTATTCAAAAACATGCAACAGGATGAAGTACAGGGGCCAACATCATGAAAGCACTGTTTCCGTTTATTAAACTATTCAAAAAACAATGGTTAATGATGTGCACTGGCTTGTTATTAAGCACCATCACCTTGATGGCAGGCATTGGGTTGTTATCACTGTCTGGCTGGTTTTTATCGGCAACTGCCGTTGCTGGGTTAACACTCGCAACCGCGCAAGCCTTTAACTACTTTACCCCCGGTGGCGGTGTACGTTTCCTATCAATCGTACGTACTGCGAGTCGTTACGGCGAGCGTTTAGCCACCCACCAAGCAACCTTTAAATTACTCACACAGCTACGTGTTTGGACATGGAAAAAACTGTTACCGCTAAGCGCTTCTAATCTTCAAAAAGAGCGCCAAGGGGATTTGTTAAATCGCTTAGTGGCCGACATTGATGCCCTAGACCACCTTTACCTGCGCCTATTAACGCCCATGTTTGCGGCCTTTTTAATGCTGCTCTCGATGTACTTTTTTGTCGCATGGATAGACGCTGAAATAGCGCTGATGTTATGTGGCGGTTTATTATCTATGTGGCTTATTCTACCTTGGTTATTCTACTTTTTAGGTCGAAAACCCGGTGTTAAGCAACTACACAGCAAACGCCTTTATCGTGTGCAGGTTTTAGAGTTTATTCAGGGCATGGCAGAAATTTCGCTGTTTGGCGCAACGCAGTCCTTTCGTGAAAAATTATCAGAAGCTGAAAAAAACCTGTTAGACAGCCAACGTTTAATGGCCAATGTGATGGCCTTTAGTCAAGCGATGTTGATTTTATGCCACGGCGCAGTGGTGGTATTAATCCTCTATTTAGCCGCTTCGGGTGTGGGAGACTACCAACCGCCGGGCGCCATGTTAGCGATGATAGCCTTTATGGCTCTTGCCTGTATTGAAATGATTTTACCCATCGCAGGTGCTTTTCAGCATTTATCTTCCTGTGTTGCCGCTGCGACACGTATTAACGATTTAGTGCAGCAAACACCGGATATCGTCTTTAATGAGCAAAGCAATGCAGTGATAGAAAAAGGCGCGATTGAATTAACTGAGCTTAACTTTTCTTACCCCGATACAGGTCAAGAAACACAACAAACTTCTGTTTTAAAAGGTATTAATCTATCGATTAGAGCCGGTGAGAAAGTGGCGCTATTAGGACAAACGGGGTGTGGTAAATCAACGTTATTATCGTTAATCACCCGAGAGTGGCAGGCAAGATCAGGCCAGATCAATGTTGATGGTTTAGCTATTGACCAATATAACCAAAGCGCCCTTACCTCGGGTTTATCGGTGATCAGTCAGCGGGTTTATCTGTTCAGCGGTACATTAAGAGATAATTTAACGCTCGCACAACCAGAAACAGGCAAGCAGAGTTTTGCTAATTTAGCGCTTAAAAAAGCAGCTCAAGATAAAAACGACATAATATTAACTGACGTTTTACACAAGGTCGGTTTGAGCGCCTTAACCAAAGGCGAAGACCCGTTAGATGCTTGGATTGGAGAAGGGGGCAGGCAGCTATCCGGTGGCGAACAACGCCGTATTGGTGTAGCCCGTGTATTATTACGCAATGCGCCTATTTTGTTATTGGATGAACCGACTGAGGGTTTAGACAAACGTACAGAACGTGAAATTTTAGCGTTGTTGTTTGAGTTTGCTTTGGATAAAACCCTATTGATGATTAGCCATCGATTAACGGCAATGGCAAAAATGGATAACATCTATTTGATGGAAGATGGGAAATTACGCGTGAATGGTTCGCACCAAAGCTTGTTAAAAGAAGATAGTTATTATGCGAGTTTGCATCAGCAGTTGGTGAGTTAGTTGTTGGGGTAATTGTTCGTCTGCGCTCATCCAGTCAGTATTGATCGCTCTTAGCTTTGTTTTCGCCTTTTGGGCGAGTCACTTTTCTCTAAACCAGTAGAGAAAAATAACCAAAAGAGAGCTGGCCCGTGGCGTTTTCTAATCTTGAGCAATCAATCACTTCTAACGCACCAGCGCAGACAGCACATCCCTGTGCTGGCTACGCTTACATTGAGCTTCCATACCCAATGTTACTGAAGCAATTAATCGCCCAAGGAAAACTAAATAGGATCTGTGCAGCCACGATGATTGTGTGAATTAAATTCAAAGAAAGGCTTTCTAACTCCCATATTAAGCGGACTAAAAAGTTGGTTATAATGTGGAGCGAAGCAAAACTGAAGCAACTGTTTTTATTCCGTTTAAATTTCTTGAAACTAAGAGGAAGTTGAAAACATATAAATTTTAATCGCGTGCCAAATTAAAAATAACGTTCCACCTAATACGGCATAAGTAAATTGCTTATTTATAGCAACACCTGTATTTTTTGCATTTGAAGCTAAAGCTTTTGTTAGACCAAATAATGCTCCTTGAATACTTGCCTCATTAGTAGGTTGATCAGGGTGCTCACCACTTTTAAGCTGAAGAAGACTGTAATTCGAGTGCATTGCAGCTTGAGCCCAATGAATATATTTACAACCAAAATAGAAACTTAGCCCCCAAAAAGAAACTGCAAACAATAAAGGTAAGTCTAAAATATTTAACTTTACATTTGTTGTTTTATTAACAGAGAACGCAATAGCAGATGCAACAATAGCCAGTAAAAAGTAGACATATTTATCTTTACTAACACTATGCTGTTTATAAACCTCAATTAAATCGTTATCAGACATTTTCGACTCACCTTTAGCCTTATTACAGCTTACTAAAGCAGAAAACATCTGCATATTTACCTGCATTATATTATTTAAATAGACCTATTGCTTTTAATATCATCACGTTAATAACGTTACCTTTGATTTCAGATAAATAAACGAAACCAATTCGGATAACATAAACTTCCGTTACGTTTTTCTTGGTAAATCAACTCCTTTAGCAAGACGAGGCATGGATGCTTTGATTAGATTATTAAAAAGGTTAATTATCTTTTTTAACACACTCTGCAAGTATGAGAGGCTAAACCTAGTTAGTGTGCGGTCCGAACTGGTGCGTTAAAAAGGAATTAATTTAGCAAGACTAAAAAACGTCTCGGAACGGCACTTGCTTGCTACCTCAGACTGCGAAACTGCGTTTCGGTTCTTCATTCGCTAAAAACTCACTTTTTCTTGCTGTTGAGAAAAAGTAACTCGCCGAGAGGCGAAACCACTGCAAACTAAGTTTAATCAATGACAGGATGAGCTTGACGAACTGCAAACTAAGCAACTCGTCCTGAACTGGTGCGTTAAAAGGAATTTATTTAGCAAGATTATAAAACGTATCGGAACGGTAATCACTTGCCACTTATTGTGCTTCCTCCAATAAAATAATTAAATACACGGGGCCAATAGGCTGGTACACACTGTTTTAACTACATTCTAGATGCTTATGCATTATAAATGAGTCAACATACCCAAGTTTTTTATGTTTATATGCATTGGGAATCGTACCAATAATTTTATAGCCCAGTTTTTCCCATAATTTAATCGCTATTTCGTTTGTTGAAACAACCGAGTTAAATTGCATAGCACGAAAGCCGAGCCCTATTGCCATCTGCTGTGAATGTAAACACAGTTTACGCGCAATACCTTTTCCGCGACTTTCTGGGCTGACCATATAACCACAATTAGAGATGTGCGAACTGGGCCCAGAAGCGTTAGCTTTAATATAATATGAACCAAGTACTACACCATTCTCTTTTATTACAAAGACCTTAGCAGGCGATAAACACCATAAATGATAAGCCGTTTCAAAATCAATTTCAGGATCAAATGCATAGGTTTCTTGATCAACAACAACCTCTTTAAATACAGGCCAAAAGTCTTCAAAATCACTTTTTGTTATTTCACTAATTTCCACAAAAACTCCAGAAAAAATAACGCCCGCTTAAGCGGACTATAATTGTTGGCTCAAATGTGTAACGAAGCGAAATTGAGCCATGAAAAGGTTGATCACCCTGCATATGGTTGGACAGGCTACGCGGCTGCCGAAGTAATACACACGACACTTGAAATAATGCCAGCTTCTGAGCATGTGCTTCTAGATAATATTACATATAGTGCTAGTTCTGTACCAATTACTTTGCCAAGACTTTGCCTAGCCGGCTTTGGGTTTTCACGAAAAAATAAGGCGCTTAATCACTACTGTATAGTTATAAAAAAGGGGGATTAGCTGCTAAGCAACAAATCCCCCTTTTTATAACTATTAGCATCTACTTGCTCTAACCATAGGCCATTAATGAGGCCTAGTGAATAGAGCTGTGAAATACCGACGTTTGAAACAAAACGTTTATTATACTGATGTTTTTCTTCTAAAAGCCATTAAAGCAAATAGTGCACTAGCAAATACTATATTAGTCGCTGGAGCAGCAACACTTGTGCTTGTCATTGCAAAATTATCTAGTTCGCCAGAAAAACGGTATTGATCTTGTGATAAGTTATTCATAAACGTAATTGAAAACGTATTTAAACTATTATCAGTTAATTCAATATCTGTAGGTAGAGAAAGGTCATCTAGCATCGTTGCACCAAAGTCGAATAAGTCTAATGAAACTAAAACAGACCAATCATCAAGAATACCCACTTGAGTGACGCTAAATACATCGTAATCATCTGCATTCGTTACAACAGCCATATCACTCTCTAAGTTTGAAAATGCAGGATTAGATGATTGTTCACTTCCAACTTCAAACTGTGATGACGCACTAAAACCTTTCCAGCCCTCAAGATCCTCCCAACCACCATAATATGCATAATCATCGAATATATCTACAGTGCCTGGCGTACCATCGAAATGCATGTTAGTTATGCCTGAAAAACTATTACCTACTGAAAAATCAACATCATTATGAAATGCTGTATTTGCTAAAGCGATATTTGACCAGTCATTACAAATGCCCGCTTCTTCATCAATGCAGCTTGATAAACTTCCCTCCGTAATAACACCGGAAAAACTCATATCAACAGAAACAGCCTGTGATGTCGCAGATACAGTTAATAAAGCAGCTGCAATAGATAATTTTTTTAACACGATAATATCCTTATTAATAAAAAGTTATGATGGTATTGATTCATTTAAAAATAAGAAACTTTCCTAAATAAAATGAAATAGATACAAACAGCAGGATGATATTTGCTTTATAAATAAAACACAAGAAAAGCCAATAATTTGCTCAAATAATATGGCTAGCTTTTTTATGATAACTATTAGCGGGCCCAAGTCATTAATTTTGAATATCAAACTTCTAATTTTATTTCCTAGTTCGCATATGCGCCAAAGAAACTTAGAAGCAAACCAGAACTATTTACTACTACGATCCAAAACAAAAAGGGGATTAGCTGCTAAGCAACTAATCCCCTTTTACCTTTTGTAACTATTGCAGCACTTTAATCTTTCTTATTCTCTAACTCTTCTTTCTCGTTAGCTTCTACTTGCTCTAACCATAGGCCGTTAATAATACCTAAAGAACAGGCTAATAAAATGCCTAATATCCATGCAAAATACCACATAATTTATTCCTCAATTAATACGCTGAATGTTTATATTTAGCTAAATATGTCTTACCGATTCTGCCAAACATCTTAAAATATCCCCAACTTGTGTAGAGTAGAATCAAGGGTAAAAAGATCATCGCAGTGATAGTCATAATATTAAGCGTGACCTCACTAGAGGTTGCATCCCACACCGTGAAACTATGGCTCGGGTTAATACTTGACGGTAAAATGAATGGAAACATGCTAATACCACAGGTTAACAACACACCAAACTGCGCAATACTGCTAGATACAAATGCCAGAGCACTACGATTAAATATGCTGGCAAGCAAAGCAAACAACGGGAATAACAATCCAACCACAGGGGCAAGCATTGTCACAGGGTGTAACTCGTAGTTAGCTAGCCATGCACCAGGTTGTAGTTCAGCGGTTTTTAGCAAGGGGTTAGATGGACCACTTGTATCAAGCGCAGAGGTAATTACATAACCATCAATACCATTCGCTAACCAAAGTCCTGCTAATGCAAATAAAAGTACTGCGACAGGGGCTACAATCAAGGTTACTAATCGAGCACGAGCACGTATTTCATCTTCCATTTTCATTTGTAACCAAGTAGAGCCTTGTAATACAAACAAACACAAGCTGAACACCCCCACTAAAAGTGCAAATGGGTTTAACAAGTCCAAGAAACTGCCTTGATAATCCGCACGTAAAAACTCATCTAAGATAAATGGGACACCTTGCAAAATATTACCAAAAGCGACACCAAAGATAATTGGTGGCACAGTGCTACCAGTGAAAATTGCCCAATCCCAACTTGTTCTCCAGCGAGGATCAGCAATTTTACTACGATAATCAAAGCCCACAGGACGGAAGAACAGGGCAAATAAAGTGAGCATCATTGCCACATAAAAGCCTGAAAAAGCCGTAGCATAAACAGCAGGCCAAGCAGCAAAAATAGCACCTGCAGCTAATACTAACCACACCTGATTGCCTTCCCAATGTGGCGCAATACTATTGATCATAATACGGCGTTCATCGTCATCTTTACCAATCACAGGTAATAACGTGCCAACCCCCATATCAAACCCATCGGTGATCACAAAGCCAATCAGTAATACACTGATCAATACCCACCAAATTAACTTTAACGTTTCGTAATCAAACATTATTTACTCTCCTGTATTGGCTCAAATTGGTTCTCAAGTTGCTCAAAATGGTATTTACCCGTTTTTAAACTGCTTGGACCTAAACGTGCAAATTTAAACATTAGGAATAACTCAATCACTAATAACACCGTATAGAAAGAAGCAATGGCGATAATACTGAACCACACTTGTTCAAGGGACAGTGAAGAGACCCCCATATGGGTAGGCAATATTTCCGCAATTGCCCAAGGTTGACGCCCGTATTCGGCAACAAACCAACCTGCTTCAATGGCTATCCAAGGTAACGGTAAACTATATAAACAGACTTTTAAGAAGGTTTTATTCGATCCTATTTTGTTGCTTGCAGACTGATAAAAAGCAAATAGGAAAACAAATAACATAAACACA